>Ga0208919_1000267_pt1 | contig 38272 bp, 38 predicted proteins | sample 4_EtaG_FD_184076 | JGI IMG/M metagenome (GOLD analysis project Ga0208919, IMG submission 184076) | Marine viral communities from the Subarctic Pacific Ocean - 4_ETSP_OMZ_AT15127 metaG (SPAdes) (version 3) | ecosystem: Environmental > Aquatic > Marine > Oceanic | place: Pacific Ocean | collected...
GGTGGGTGAGCATTTGCTTACTGCTTCTTATAGCCGGGAGGCTGAAGTCGAGGCAGACCGTTTTGCTCTCGAAATGCTCGCTACGGCGGAAGTTGATGCAGCTGGGTTTGCAAACTTTTTTACGCGGATCGAGGGGCTGGAGGACGGTGATATTGCTACCCCCGAGCATTTATCTACACACCCTGATTCCAGCTGGCGCGGTACCCAGGCCCAGCAATTAGCTGAAAGCCAAGGCGGTACTACTGCGATTCTAACGCCAGCTGAATGGGCGGCCTTGCAAGCGATCTGCGATTAAAGGCTGTTAACGCTGTATCGAGAACCGCGCCACTCTTCATGCTTATGTTTCGTCGTCTCCCCATTTTTCCATCGCGCGTTTGTCGTCGGGTACCCGGACGATGTGGCCGACTTCCAGCTTGTCGTGGCTTTGGTGGCGGCCGCCGTTGGTGTCGATGATGGCGGCGACTTCGCCGATGCTGACGGCGTCATCTTCTCGGTAGGCTTCTACTTTGACGCGCACCATGGCGCCTTGGTAGCGTGCGGAAATGATGTCGCCCGGGTCGGGTTGGCTGCTTTGATCCGGGTGTTTTTTAAAGTACTGCATAACACTGGCGCTGCCAGGTTCGTCCCATTCGATATGCTGGTGCATCGCTGTCTTCCTTGTCTTGCTGAATGACGTGATGAGTGTAGTTTCAGTGTAGTGCCTTCAATGGGGTTATGTATGCTGTTCATCCTCCGCCCTGTTGGTCTCCACCACTGGGCTGTTTTCTTGCCCCACGTATTGAAAGAGAAAGTTTAGCGCTGCCGGTAGGCTGGCGCGCCATACTTTCCATGTATGGCCACCGGGGTAGAGGTCGAGGCGCACATCGTTGGGCTGGATGCGTTCCATGGCTTGACGCAGTATGCGGGCGTGAAATTCAGCATCATAAACGTCGCTTCGCCCGGCGCTGATATACAGCGGTACGGGGGAAAGGTCGCCCTCATCTTCGGTACCGCGAGGGGTTACGCGCAGGCGATACTCTTCCAAATAGTTGGTGTAGTTAAGGTTTTGCCACAGCTCGCGATCAAATCGGCCCTGGTCATTGATAAATGAGGGGTGGCGCCAGGCGGTGGAGTTACGCGGCGGCAGGGGGGCGTAGCTGGCGGGGCTTAGCGCGGCTACCGCGGCAAACAGTTCAGGCCGTTCCAGGGCAAAGTTGAGTGCACCGTAACCGCCAGCGGAATAGCCTGCCACGCCACGCAGGTGGCGCTCTTGTCCCACGCGGTAGGTTGCTTCCACATGTGGCATTAGGTCGTTAAAAAATGCGCTGCGGGCGGGTTCGTTGTGGCCATCTACCCACCAACTGCGACTGCCGGGCATAATGAAAACGGCCGGAGGAATATGCCCGGCAGCGATTAACCTATCCGCCACCTGCTGCAAGTTGCCGCGAGAAACCCAGTCGCGGTCAGTGTTAAATGAGCCGTGCAGCATATAAACGACCGGATACGCGTCTGTCGCTTGGGCGTCATAATTGTCGGGTAAATAAATACTGTAGGGGTAGTCATAACCTAGCGTGGGCGAGAAAAACTGATGGTGTTCAACCTCGCTGGCTAAGCTATGGCCACTGAACGTTAGCCAGCCAATAAATGCCGTAAGTAGGGCGTGAAATCGGTACGAGAATACTGGTGGCTTGGGGATGAACACGTTTCCTCCGGGAATTAAAACTGTTCAATGGGGTCGGACAGCGCGAAGGCTTTTATTGTTCATCATAGCCATATAAGACAGTCAGTTAGCATAGTCATTCATCATCGCCATGCAAAATGCCAGGGTAGGAGTAGGTCGAGGCGGGAGGCCCAATGCGCAAAATTGAAGAGATCTATTGGTTGCGTGCTTACGGCTGTATAGCCGTTTTTTTGTTTCACTTACTAGATCATGTCAATCAGCGCCTCGATAACGTTGCCACCGATTTGATGCGCATACCGCTGGTGTTGGGTACCCCGATTTTCCTGTTTATTGCGGTCTTTGTGTTTGCCGTTCGCTACGATAAATCCGTGCCGGAAGGGTTCCTTGCCCAGCGCGTGAAGTATGTAATGGTGCCCTATTTTGTGTATGGCTTTATTTATTCGACGGCTGAATGGCTAAGCCAACAGCCATCGGATGAACCGGTGGGGTTCGTGGCCAACGCCATTGAGTATTATGTGTACGCGGGCTGGCATGGCTATTTTTTGATTATTGCGATGCAGTTTTATGTGGCCTATTGGCTGTTTACCCGTTGGCAGCTGTGGCGTTTGAACCCGGTGCCGTGGCTGTGGGGCGCTTGTGTGATCAGCATGGCGTATTGGGGGTTGGCTTACTGGTTTGAGGTTGACCTGCCCGGCTATCTGCTGTGGATTGCTCCACTGGGTTGGATCTATGTGTTTTTTCTTGCCCTGGTGCTGGTGCGCTACTACCCGCTACCCCCTGAGAGCGTGATGCTGGCGCGGCCTGCCTGGATGCAGCAAATGGCCCGCCCGGTCTGGTTGGTGCTAATGGTGGCGCTGATTATTGCCGCGACCTTTGCAGGTTGGCTGGCCTTCTCTTCCAAAGAGGTGTGGGTCATTCCTTTCTTCGTGCTGTTCACGCTGTGTGCCATGCGCTACTTGGCCGGGCGTCCTGCGCCTTTGTGGGTGCGCCACATTAATGCGTATTCGTTTGGCATTTACTTGGCTCACCCCATGTTCTTTGTGCTCGCTGATCTGGCTGTCGAGCCGTTGTCGTTGCCCATTGGCGTGTATGCACTGGCGCTTATGGCGGTTGGTGTGGTGGGGTCAGTGGGGCTTAATAAGCTCGCCAATACCACGACACTGGGCGCCATGCTGTTCGGCAAGCGACTAAAGGTAAGCTAGTCAGAGAGTGGCGGTGGATGGTATCGGTAGATAGCGGCAGAAAACGCATCATGGGCGTGGAGTGAAAGCCGTAACCGGGGCGTTAGCCAGAAAAGGGTTTTCTGGCTCTTTCGTTAGTCTAAGCAGGTTTCCGTTGTAGGTTTTTAAACGCGTAGGGCAGGCGTGTAAACGTTGCAGAAAATCGTCGATCGCGCTGTTATCGTCCAGCTCAGGGTCAAACCCACCCAAGCGTTCTAGCCAGGCTCGCCTCACGGCAATGTAGGGCGGCAAAAGTAAAGCACTGGCCAATAAGCGCCGCAGGATGCGTTCCGACAGCGATGGCCGGGTGAGGCCAATAATCAAGGCGTCAAGGGTGTAAGTGTTGAGCTGTGAATAGAGTGCACACCAAAGCTCCGCAGGCAGTGGTTTTTTCTGTAGCGCAATGATGAGCCACTCTGCTTGGCTGGTAAACGCGGCTTTATTCAAGCGAGCCCCCAGCGGCCTTGATGGTGTAATCAGCGAATGAGCATGGTAGCGCTGTTCAATAGCACTCAGGCGTGCTTGCGCTTGAGTGGCTGTCACCAAAATGGGCAGCAAGTGGTCGGCGACACCGGATTCACGTATGGATTTTAAGTGGCGTGGCAACATTTCACCCGTCACCATGGCATCAACGATAAAGCAGACCGATCCCATTTGCCGACTCCGATTGTGAGCAAATCTATCAAATTGTAATTTATTGTAGTAGCTGGTTTATTTGCGTAGCAAGTAAAAAAATTTGCGAGCTAAAAAACAGCGCTAAGTATGACTTGTGCACTTTGATGGGGCGCGCGGCATTATTTTTGTTCTATTTTGGTGCATAAGAGGTTTTTTAGACGGTTCAGAATAGCCTGTTGCGCCGTTATGCGTCATCAAGAGGCATTCGAAGCCATTTTTTAATGTTTATAAAACAGATAGTTGTTGTTTTTTTATGCCATATTGGTGCAGTGTTGGCATGTTCTCTGCATTGTATTTGCAAGCGGCTAGCGGGCCGTAGGCATAAGCCCTGCGGCGTGCTAAAACGATAGCCGGTCTGAAATGCTCGCTGAGCGATTTGTTAACCAATGTCAGGCAAACGTTGAGCGAACAAGAATGACAAACGTGCGGTTTAGCACGTATTTTGTCGAACAACACTTTTATCGGTAGCTTACTGTCGTTAGCTTTAAGCCACGCTCATACCGGAGGACACTATGTCAGCCAAGACTCTCGCGCTAATTGAAGAACACGATGTTAAATGGGTAGATCTGCGTTTCACCGACACTCGCGGTAAAGAACAGCACGTGACCGTGCCTGCGCGCGATGTAGACGAAGAATTCTTCGAGAATGGCCAAATGTTCGATGGCTCTTCTATTGAAGGTTGGAAGGGCATTAACGAATCCGACATGATTCTGCGCCCGGAAGATGGTACGGGCTACCTTGACCCCTTCACCGAAGATGCGACGCTGGTGCTGCGCTGTGACATCATCGAGCCGGCCACTATGCAGGGCTATGATCGTGACCCGCGCTCTATCGCTAAGCGCGCAGAAGCTTACCTGCAGTCTACTGGCCTGGGCGACACCGCGTTCTTCGGCCCTGAGCCTGAATTCTTTATCTTTGACGAAGTGCATTGGAAGTCTGATATCCAGGGCTCCATGTACAAAATCACCTCCGACGAAGGCGCTTGGGCAACCGACAGTGTCGTGGAAGGCGGCAACCTTGGCCACCGTCCGCGCGTTAAAGGCGGCTACTTCCCGGTTCCTCCGGTCGATAGCTTCCACGATATTCGTGGCGCAATGTGTAATACCCTGGAAGCGATTGGTCAGACCGTCGAGGTACACCACCACGAGGTTTCCAACGCAGGTCAGAACGAAATCGGCGTTAAGTTCAACACGCTGGTGAAGAAAGCTGACGAAGTTCAGGAAATGAAGTACGTGATCCACAACGTGGCCCACGCGTATGGCAAAACGGCCACCTTTATGCCGAAGCCGCTGGTCGGTGATAACGGTTCGGGTATGCACGTTCACCAGTCGTTCTGGAAAGATGGCAACAACCAGTTCGCCGGTGACGAGTACGCTGGTCTGTCTGAAATGGCGCTTTTCTACATCGGCGGCATCATCAAGCACGCCCGTGCCCTGAACGCCTTTACTAACGCTTCTACCAACTCGTACAAGCGTCTGGTGCCTGGCTTTGAAGCGCCGGTCATGCTGGCCTACAGTGCCCGCAACCGTTCGGCTTCAATCCGTATTCCTTACACCGCCAGCCCGAAAGGCAAGCGTGTGGAAGCGCGCTTCCCTGATCCGACTGCCAACCCTTACCTGGCGTTCTCTGCCATGTTGATGGCGGGTATCGACGGTATCAAAAACAAGATCCACCCTGGCGATGCCATGGACAAAAACCTGTACGACCTGCCGCCAGAAGAAGGCAAGTCAGTACCGACTGTGGCGCACAGCCTGGATCAAGCACTGGAAGCCCTCGACGCTGACCGTGCGTTCTTGACCGAAGGTGGCGTATTCACCGACGAAATGATCGATGCCTACATTGACCTCAAGATGGAAGAAGTGGAGCGTATTCGTATGACCACTCACCCCATCGAGTTTGATATGTACTATAGCTGTTAAGTACAGCTGCGAATCAGCGTTACTCGCCCTTGGCTGTTACTATCAGCCAGGCGGTGGTAACAATGATTGCCAATAGAACCCCGCTACGGCGGGGTTTTTTTATTGCTGGGAGGCTGAGAAGCGTGCCAGAGGGGCGATGAGCAGTGTGCTGGTAGCTCTCTTGGGCGTGGGGGAGTGGGTGGCACGGCGTTCGGGCAGGCGGTGTATCGGGTGACCGATCAGCACGGCAACGTTACCTTTACCGATAACCCAAGCAGCCCTTTATGCCCTGCGACCACTTTTCCATCGCTCTGCCCCAGCAAGGCGCACAGGTGGAAGAGGGGATGACCGTGGTGGAGGTGGTTATTGCGCCACCGTTGCGCGACGACAATCAGGTACGGCTGTTGGTGAATGGCGAGATTAGCCAGAAAGCGCTGCACAGCGATGTCTTCTGGTTAACGGGCCTGCCGCAAGGGGGCACGAGATCCAGGCAGAATGCTGGAGAGCAGCCAGCGTTTACAGCACCGCACGGCAGCGGTGACGATTACGGTTCCTTAAGAGCGCTTTAATAAACGCGATCAAAAAAACAGCCCTAAGTATTACCTACCAAAACCTGGGTGCACTAAAGTGGTGCATGAGCAGGAGCATTTGGCACGGCAAGTGCGCTAAAACGATTCGCGCTCTTTCGCTGCGATGCCCGCAAGCCGTGCACATGGACATAAACGTATAGTTGGCGCGCTTTTTGCAGCTCCCTCATTGATCATCCACCTGTAGGTCTGTATCGGCGATGGAAGACGCGATTTTTCAGGACACCACCATGCATCAGCGTTTGCTTGAGCATCTCACCACAGCGGTATTGCTGCTAGACGGCGAACTGCGTGTGCGATGGATGAACCCTGCCGCTGAAGCGTTGTTAGCGGTCAGCCTTAGCCGTGTTCACGGCATCAGCCTGGATACGCTACTTGGCGGGGATGTAAGCATTGACGAAGTATTGGCCAAGGCGCGGGATGCGTTTCACCCCTATACCCAGCGTGAAGCACGCATTACCCCGTTGAATAGCGAACCGCTCACGGTGGACTACACGGTGACGCCCTTATCCGACGATGAGCTGCTACTGGAAGTAGAGCCGCGGGATCGGCTGATGCAGATCTCCCGGGAAGAGGCGCTAACCACACGCCAGGAGACCATCAAGGTGCTCGCCCGCGGGCTCGCCCATGAAGTCAAAAACCCGCTGGGTGGCATTCGCGGGGCAGCACAGCTACTAGAGCGTGATCTAGACGACCCGGCGCTGCGCGAATATACCCATATCATTGTTGAAGAGGTGGATCGGCTGCGCGACCTGGTCGACTCCATGCTCGGCCCTAACCGGATGCTTAAACACGAGCCAGTCAACATCCACAAGGTGCTGGAGCGAGTGCGGGCGCTGCTGATTGCCGAACACCCTAGTGTGACAATCAGCCGTGATTACGACCCCAGTTTGCCCGACCTTTCCGGCGATGAATCGCAAATGATTCAGGCGGTGCTCAATGTGGCGCGCAATGCGGTACAGGCCATGAGCGATGCACAAACGCCGGAGCCCACTTTAATACTACGCACCCGCGCCCGTCGCCAGTTTACGCTTGGCGCCGAACGTCACCGGCTGGTCAGTGAAGTCGCCGTGATCGATAACGGCCCCGGTATTCCCGATACGCTGCAGGAAACACTGTTTTACCCCATGGTGTCGGGACGCGCGGAAGGCAGCGGCCTTGGGCTCTCTATTGCCCAGTCGATTTTGCACCAGCATCAAGGATTGATTGAATGCGATTCACGTCCTGGACACACCGAATTTCGTTTACTGATTCCCATGGTTATTAATTTCACCGGAGAAGCGTCATGACTGAGGCTGCACGTAATGATGTTGCGCGGGTGGTCATTGTCGATGATGACCGCGCTATCCGCTGGGTGTTGGAGCGCGCCTTGGCGCAACCCGACCTTGACGTTGAGTGTATCGAGCGCGCCGACGTTGCCCTGACACGTTTGTTGGAAAATCCACCCGACGTGCTGGTCACCGATATTCGTATGCCGGGTATCGATGGGCTGGATCTAATGTCCCGGGTACGCGAAGCGCATCCTGACCTGCCGGTGATCGTGATGACCGCGCACTCCGATCTGGACAGCGCCGTGGCCTCGTATCAGGGCGGGGCATTTGAATACCTGCCCAAGCCGTTCGATGTTGACGAGGCCCTGGCGCTGGTACGTCGCGCCGTGGCTCACGCCCGTGAACGCCAACGTCCGGTGACCGTGCCGGAAGGCTTGAACGCCGAAATTATCGGTGAAGCGCCCGCCATGCAGGAGGTGTTCCGTGCCATTGGTCGCCTCTCGCACTCCCACATCACGGTGTTGATTAATGGGGAGTCGGGAACCGGCAAAGAGCGCGTTGCCCAGGCACTCCATCAGCATAGCCCTCGTGAGGGCAAGCCGTTTATTGCCCTCAATATGGCGGCGATTCCCCGTGATTTGATTGAGTCTGAGCTGTTTGGTCACGAGAAGGGGGCTTTTACCGGGGCGACCCAGCAGCGCCAGGGGCGGTTTGAGCAAGCCAACGGCGGTACGCTATTTTTAGACGAAATAGGCGATATGCCCGCTGAAACCCAAACGCGGCTACTGCGCGTGCTGGCCGATGGAGAGTTCTATCGCGTTGGCGGGCATACGCCGGTCAAAGTGGATGTGCGCATTATTGCTGCCACCCACCAAAACCTAGAAGTGTTGGTGGATGACGGCCGCTTCCGGGAGGATTTGTTCCACCGCCTGAACGTGATCCGTATTCACCTGCCCAAGCTTGCCGAGCGCCGCGAAGATATCCCTCGTTTAACGCGGCACTTTTTAGCTGAAGCGGCGAAAGAGCTGACGACCGATATCAAGGTGCTGACCAGCGAAGCGGAAGCCCACCTAACGCGTTTGCCGTGGCCCGGCAACGTGCGGCAGTTAGAAAATATCTGCCGTTGGCTCACCGTGATGGCATCAGGGCGTGAGATTCTGGTTGAAGATCTACCGCCGGAGCTGCGTTCACCCAGCGCTTCTGAAAGCAGCGCCCACGGCGATTGGCGCACGGCGTTTCGTGACTGGGCGGATCATGCCCTGGCCGAAGGCCATACCCATTTACTGGAAGAAGCGGTGCCCGATTTTGAGCGGATTCTGATTGAGACAGCGCTAAAACATACCGGCGGGCGCAAAGGTGAAGCCGCCGAGCTGCTGGGCTGGGGGCGCAATACGCTCACGCGTAAACTGAAAACACTGCTACCGGCACTCGCTGACGAGTAAACGTTAGGAGCCTGTCTGGCTTAACACTGATCTACTGCGAATCCCGGTATTTTGGCCAACTTTATTCGATCGATTTCGTTAAATAGCACGCTATTCGTCTCAATCGATCGATAAATTTGGCTCAAAATTCGTGCTTCTCGCGACGATCGGCCAAGCCAGACAGGCTCCTAGTCGCCAGCGAGTATATATACCGCATCGGCTAGAGTGGTGGAGTTGGGCAAAGTGCAGTCGCTACTGGTGAGTGGCTGCTCATCCTGCCACCACTACCCTGGGCTTGGGTAGGCTGCCGAAGTGACGCTGGGCAGCAACAGCGTTGTCTATGGCAGTTATTGTGTCGCTTCAATGCGCCTGATTTCGGCAAGTAACGCTTCTGCTTCTTCAGTAAGTGTGGCATTGGCACGCATATCGCCATTGCGTGAAGCCTCCATGGCGGCTTGTAGTTTGCGCTCATACTCTTGTTGAAGCTTCTTTTTGGGGTCACGCTTAAACATACCTAACATGAGCAATCTCCTCGCTATCAATGTCTCTTGTACACTATTTGTATAGGATTGAAGTGCTCGTGTCGAATGTTTGCTTTAACTAGCCTTGCTAATCGTAGTGATTAGGCGTGGCGCACTGGCATAAGAAGCGCTCAAAATCACATAAAATAGTCTCCAGGCTCGCGTGCAGGCGGTGATCGTCGTCAACCATCCGCAGCGATAGGCGCTGAAGACGAGCACGTTCGATCACCGGTTCAGGGGCAACCACATCATCCCGCCAGCCGTGAATAATATGGCTGTGCTGCGCCTGAATAACCGGTGACGTTTCCGGATAGTCGGCAAGTCCCAACGCAGGCGCCAGCAGAAAGCAGCCCAACACCGGCTGCTGAGCGCTAACCGCCGCGCTTAACCAGCCTCCCAAGCTTGAGCCTGCCAGCACACACTGGGCAGGGTCGTCACCGCGCTCGGCTAATACTCTCAGCAGGTATTCAAGGCGCTGCTGTGGCTCTGCTATGCCTCGATAATCCATGACCACCGGCTCACAGTCATCCAGCTTTTGCGCAATGCCTTTCATCGCTTGGGTTTTCAGTGCGCCTGGCCCGCTCTCAAGGCCATGGGATAGATAAACGGTCATCATAACGGTTAGCTCGCTGCGCGCTGGATAGCTTCGCCACCCTGTTGAAGGTCTTCACCCGCACCGCGAATGGTATTACAGCCACTGACCAGCATCAGGGTCACCACCATCACGAAGCCGAGGGCGATAGTGCGTTTCATAAAAGCCTCCTTCGAAGGCATACCGTTAGTGAAAGGAGTAGAAAGCAAAAATACCCTCTGTCGTGACGATACGCTACGGTTTTCAATACGTTTAAACACAAGGAAGCATAGCAGTGTGCCTCGAAACCGTATGTTTATGTCGCATGTGCCACTTCTATACATGGAAAATAGAGGTGGAGAGTGCTTTGTCATTCACTTTTTATTGTTTTAAGTAATTGTTTTTTAATGTTTATATTCGTTATTGGCATGGTTTGGCTCATTGCCTGCAGTTACTAAGTAGAATCCAGCAAGAAACCAAGTAAATACTCGCAAATGAATAAAGTAAGTCATTTTTAAATTCAGTCACTTAACGCTAGTCGAGTTAACATTTTTCACCAGTAACTGAGTGAGTGGGCTAACAGCAAAATGGAAGGCAGGAAGCCGAAAAACGAACAGGATGTTTAAGGGACAATTAGCCCACTCACTGGTTGCAGCGTAAGGAGGCGCTGTTCATCAAACCAGGGAGCGGACCGATGCGAATCAACCATCTCATGCAAGTGAGGTGGTTTTTTCGCATGTGTGATTTAAATAATTATTTGATAGATAAGTACTTTCTATAAGGCTCTGGTTTTTGCACAGCTTTTGTACAGAAAAAAGTGTGATTTTGGTCTATCCTTCGATGAAACCAAAATGCAGCGGTTAGAAAACGTCAACGTAACGACCGCGCACGATCAGGGACAAGATTATGGCGATGGCATTGATGTTATGCATGTTTGTTTTGTTCTTAGGGTTTTCAGGCGTGGGCGTGTATATGATGTTTAAGACATCGTTTACGGCCAGTATTGATGAACGCGATGACATGCCGCCCGACGTTTAACTATCTGCCTTGAAAGTAAAACGCCCGCTTATGCGGGCGTTTTTGCGCTGGCTGTCCATCAAAGGGTTGTCTATTAAGGGGGCAGGACGCGCTTTACCCCATCCAATACAGGCTGGCCAAGGCAAAAGCGTAGCCCATCGCTGCCCCTGCCAGTACATCGCTGACATAGTGCAGCCCTAAGCCTACCCGTGAGACCGCTATTAGAAGCGTTAATGGCAATACCACCGGTAGTAGCCAGGGCGTGTGGGCGGCGACCAAGACGCTAAACATCACCGCGTGCATGGTGTGGCCGCTGGGAAAACTGTAACGGTCGCGGGCAGGTTCACAGCACTCGATGCCTTCACTATAGGTAATGAAGGGTCGCTCACGGCATAAGCGAGTTTTCACCAGTCGATAAACCGCCACGGCAAATAGAGCGATAACGCTGTACTGCAGTACGCGCCAGGCGCCATTGGGTTGAAGCCAGGGCTGGGCGAGAATCAGCAGCACCCAAATAGGCCAATCGCCTAAGCGGCTGGCGGCCTGAAGCGTGATTCGCCAGGGGCGGTAGATCGATAGCCGCGCAATGCGCTGGCAGAACTGCCACTCCAGCAGGTCAAGACGATCGAATACGACAAGCGGACGCGGGCGCATGATGAGCCTCCTGGGCTTGGTGTAAGTAACGCAAAAACTGCTCGGCAATACCTGTCCAACTCTGCTCAAGGGCGCGTAAACGCGCTACTCGGCCTAAACGAGCGTAGTCAGCTGGGTGTTGGCACAACTCAACTGCTGCCTGTTGAAAAGCGGTGCTATTGCCAGCGGGTACGGTGACACCGTTGTGGCCGCTGCTAATGAGCTCAGCGCTGGCTGCATGATCATAGGCCACCACGGCTAAGCCGCTGGCCATGGCTTCCGCCACCACATTGCCCCAGGTTTCTGAAAGCGAGGGGAAAATAAACAGGTCGGCGCTGGCATAGTGGCGAGCAAGCGATCCCTGCCCCACAAAGCCGGTGAAGTGGGCGTCGGGCAGCGCCTTTTCCAACTGTGCCCGTGCGGGGCCATCGCCGACGATCACTTGGGCGATATCGGGCCGCACCTCACGCATGGCTTGAAGGCTTTCATGGAGCAAGGTGAGATTTTTTTCTGCGGCTAGTCGGCCAACGTAAAGGGCCACCGGCTGATGCTCGCTAACTCCCCAGCGTTCGCGTAATGAAGGGTCACGGTGGGCAGGTGAAAAGCGCTCGCCATCCAGCCCGCGTGACAGCACATGAACCCCCCGAATCCCTTGACGCTGCAGTGCTTTAGCCTGCTGATGAGTAGGCACTAACGTTAGGTCACAGCCGTTATGGAAGTAGCGCAGGTAGCGGCGTGTGGTCGAGGCCAACCAATTGACGCCATAATCTTCACAGTAGTGGTCAAAGTTGGTGTGCCAGCCCGCTACCAGGGGGATATTGAGTTGCCGTGCCGCTTGGCGTGCCGCCCAGCCGAGAGGGCCTTGGGTCGCTACATAGATGATATCGGGGCGATGTTGGCGCCAAAAGCGGCGCAGTGTAACGGGCCTAACCAGCCCTACCTGCACATCGGTGTAGCCAGGTAGGGCAAGGCGCTGCACCTGTAGCTCGCGGTTAATACCGGTTGCATTACCCGCAGATCGTGGCCGAGGGCGGATCACATCCACCGGCACTCCTTGCCGGTTAAGTTCATAGCTTAACCGGCTCAGCGTATGGGCAACGCCATTGATGTCCGGTGACCATGTCTCACTAACGATGCAGAGCCGCATGAGCGATTCATCCCTTTATCACGTTTTCGTACAGTGTGGGTGGGGTGAATGACACTGCCGAGACAAACAGGTGAATAAGTGATGACACGCTTAAATAAATAGGCTAGTAGACAAAGTGCTACAGCCATCTGTTCTAATATCAGTTCAATGTTAAATTTGGATGGCAGTTTTATTTAATATCGCATAAAAAAATAAGTTCCCAAAAAATAAAACTTTAAGATTAATGAAACATAACTCCTTTAAGGTTCCCTGTGTTGAGGCGTTATTCGTCCTTCATTGTGCCTTCGCAAGCGCAAGCATTAACTACTTCAATGGGAACGATCATGTTTAAAAAAACGACACTGGCCCTAGCCGTTAGCGGTTTATTGGCAGCCTCTGCAGCACAAGCAGCAACCGTTTATGACCAAGACGGTACCGATCTCGAAATCTATGGTCGCATCGCTATGGGTCTTGAAGGCGGTGGTGTTGACAACGGTGTTGATAACGGCGAAGAGTTCCGTAATTTCGGCTCGCGTTTACGGATTACCGCTGGCCACCAGATTTCCTCTGACCTGCGTGCATTCGCCCGTGTAGAGTGGCGTTTTACGGGTGATGAGCGTAATACATCCTCTGGTTTCGATGAGGTACGTAACAGCTACCTAGGCCTGGAAAGCCAGCAGTTCGGTACCTTTATGGCCGGGAACTACAACAGTTTCTACGATAACTACGTGATGACGCCGTTCGATGTTTACGTTGAGCGCGGCTACGAGTTTGCGGGTGGTGGTACCCAGGCACGCGGCGACTCTATTGGCTATAAAACGCCTAAAATGAGTGGTTTTCAGGCGGTTATTTCTGCCAAGCACTTCTCTGAGCGTGGTTTGACTGAAGCCGAGCAGACTTCCGAAGGATCCGTTATCGCCACTCAGGGTGGTGTTGTCTACGAAACAGGCCCAGCTCGTTTAGCGCTTGGCTATGTGGAAGATACGGTACGTGGTGGCGGTAACGGTGAAGTGCGTTATGGCGCTACGGGCGAGTTTGCTGTTACAGATGCTTTCGCTGCTCGTGTAGGTTATGAAACCCGCGGTGATGACGATGTTAACGGTGGTGGTTTCGATAAAATCGGCGTTGGTGCTACGTACGCCATCGATTCCTGGAAGTTCTTCGCCGATTACTACAACATCGACGTAGACGGCGCTAGCGATGAGCGTAACGCTTGGGCGCTAGGGTCAATGTACAAGCTGTCTAGCAATTTCGATATGTTCCTTGAGCTGAACGATCGTAACCTGGATGCTGTTAATGACTTCGAAGAAGATATGTACTACGCATTAGGCGCTCGCTATCACTTCTAATTAATAGAGTGATGTTAGCGGTAGTGTTGCATTAGTTTTTTGCATTAGTTCTTTAGCTTTTAGTTAGCTCGCATGTTTCGATCTTTACCGGTGTGGATAATTCCACACCGGTTTTTAGCGTTTTTATATTTTATGCTTTACTTGCCTGCCTTAAAAGAGGCGCTCTTTTTCTCGGTGAGTTATTCCTCTCAATATAAATTTAGGGAGAGGGGGGTAAGGCAATACTTTTACCATGGAGACGAAATGTCGCTGGTAGGCTATCTTTGCTGCTAAAGTGTCTGAACACTGTTATGAAAGGAGTCATTTAAATGCGTTTTCACCGCTATGGCTTGGCGCTAGGGACAGCGCTATTTGCCACCGTTCCTCCTGCCTTTGCTGATAACTACACCCTGACGCTATTTCACACCAACGATCTACATGGGCGTACCGATCAGTACCCCTATCTAATTACCACGCTGAATGAGGCGCAGGAGCGCTTTGGCGAAGGGTTGCTGCTGGATGCCGGTGATATCTTTACAGGCACGCTCTACTTCACAGAGTTTCAAGGCCAGGATGCCCTCGAATTTATGAATTTAATGGGCTACGACGCCTTTGTGCCCGGCAACCATGAGTTCGATTTGGGTGACCCGGAACAGGGGCACCAAGCGCTAGCGGCGTTTTTCGCAGGCGCCGAGTTTCCTATTTTAGGGGCGAATCTGGACTTCTCCGCAGGCCCGGAGTTTGCTGACATGTTGGGTGATTCAGTCAGCGCTGAGCCGCAGGCGGGGACGCTTTATGACGGCATGATCGTTGAGCATAACGGCGAGCCAATCGGCATCTTTGGGTTAAGCACTCAGGACAGTGAGACGATTTCCAGCCCTGGCCACGTCACCATCAGCGATTATCGCCAAGCGGCTGAAGCCATGGTGGCAAGCTTTGAAGAGCAGGGCGTTAACAAGATTATTGCCCTTACCCACTTGGGCTACGACAGTGACCCCAGCGTAGGTAATGACCTGCTGCTGGCAGAGCATGTCGAAGGCATCGACATTATTATTGGTGGCCACAGCCATACTCAAGTGTCGCCCCCCAGGCTGCTGAGCGAGAGCCGCGCTGGAGAGAAGCTCCTATCACCGACGGTGATTGGCCAGGCAGGCGAGTATGGCCAGCATCTGGGCGTTATGCAGGTCACCTTCGACGAAAACGGCGTGGTGGTGGATGCCAGCGGTGAACTGCTCGCTGCCGACGATCGGGAAGCGGACGCTGATGCCGCCAAGCGGCTTGAATCCTACACCGCAGAGATTGAGACACTGCGGGATACCCAGGTCGGCGCCAAGGTAATCTCCACGCTACCCAACCCGCGCCACGGGCGTGGCGATGAACGGAGCGTGCGTGCCAATGAAACAGCGCTGGGCAATTTAATCGCCGATGCCCAGTTGCATGCTGCGCAGCAGGTGGCACCCGACACGGTTATGGCGATTCAGAATAGCGGCGGCATCCGTGAAGCGATTGAGAGTGGTGATGTGTCTGTGGGTGATTTGATCGCCGTGCAGCCATTTGGCAATCGCCTGACGCTGCTTGATGTCACCGGCGCCGAGCTGCTGGAAACCTTCGAGATCGCCCTGGCTAATGCACCCGGCGAAGACGGCGGTTTTCTGCAGGTGTCGGCAGGCGTTGAGTTGATATACGACAGCGGCGAGCCGTCGGGCGAGCGGGTGGTTAGCCTAAGCGTTGCCCAGGAAGGCGCAATGCAGGCGATTGACCCCGAGCGTACTTACACCATCGCCACCAATAACTTTACCGCTGCTGGCGGCGACGGTCATACGGTACTTGGCGCTGCCTATGAAGATGGGCGCAACACCATCGTCGGCAATACGGATTGGGAGATGCTGCGCGACTATATGGTGGAACGTAAAGAGGTGTTCTACCAGGTGGAAGGGCGGATTACTGATGTAGCTCAAGAAGGTGTGGTGCCAGAGGATGTGGCCCAGGAAGCGTCGTAGTGAGTTCCGGGCCACGGGTAGCGCTTACTCATCAATGATGCTTTCAAAGCCGCCAAAGATGAGCCGCTTGCCATCAAAGGGCATCGGGTTAACGTCCATCTGCAAGCGCGGGTCTTGCATGACTTTCGGCATGGCCTCATCGCGCACGCTGCGCGATGGCCACTCTATCCAGGAAAAGATGATGCTTTCGTCATCCTTGCGCTTGACCGCCATGGTGAAGGAGGTCACTTCCCCTTCGGGGACATCGTCTCCCCAGCACTCCACGACCCGCAGTGCGCCGTGTTCCTTGAAAACAACGGCCGCGGCACGGGCATGCTCAATAAACTCATCTTTATTAGCGCTGGGCACGGCAGCGACGAAACCATCTACATAAGGGTGTGTAAGCTTGCTCATGGCTGTTCTCCTATTACTGTTTTATTCTGCTTTAGAGGGGAGTTCTCGAACGGGGCGTACCTCAATGCTGCCCAGCCGGGCTGGTGGAATACGGCTAGCCAGCTGCAGCGCCTCATTCAAGTCGTGGGCTTCGAGCAGGTAGAAACCGGCCAACTGCTCCTTGGTTTCCGCAAAGGGACCATCGGAGATTAACGTCTCGCCATCGCGCACGCGTACGGTGGTGGCGGTCTCCGTCGGTTGTAATGGCTGCCCGGCCAGGTAGTGGCCGCTGGCGCTCAGGCGCTCAACCCCAGCAATGCATTCTTGGTTGAGGTCGTGCCACGCCTGTTCGCTCATGGCGTTGATAATCTGTTCCTGGTAATAGACCAGCGCAACGTACTTCATGGGGAGTCTCCTTCTGTGGCCAAGGGGCAGTTGTCTGACGGAACGTTTACCATCCAGCCGACGCCAAAACGATCTACCGTCATGCCGAACCCTGGTGACCAGAAGGTCGCTTCGAACGGCATGATCATCTTTCCACCTTCCGCTAGTTGAGCAAAGGTTCGTGCGGCCTGCTCGATATCCTGATACTCCAATTGAACCTCTATCCCTTGCGGTGGTGTATAGCAGTCAGCCGCCATATCGGCACCCATCAAGCGGCGTCCACGCAGGTTCAGTGAGGCATGGATGATGCGGTCATGAAGGTCGGGCGGCGTGTGTTCAGCGGCGGGTGTGTCAGCATAGGTCAACAGGCACTCCAAATGCCCTCCGGTGACATCGGCATAGAACTGCATGGCCTCCCGACAGGTGCCGGGAAAGGCAACGTGCACGTTCATGGCATCCGGTATACGAGCAAGGTTACGGTGCTGCTCAATTCCGGCACCGGGCTCAAAATCCTCCAGCGAGAAGTAGCGCCGTAATTCAAGGGTCACGTTGCCATCGGCATCCTGGGTGGGCCACTGCTGGGCCCACTCAATGGCCGCCTGCAGGGAAGGGGCTTCGAGCACACTATAGCCAGCAATACGCTCACTGGCTGGAGACAAAGGCCCGGGGATGATGGTGGGCTCACCGTTTTTGAAACGGATCAGACACCCGTCACTGGTCGGATGTAAGCCATCGCCGCTCAAAAACACGCCTGCCTCGGTCATGCGCTGGTTATAAGCAGCCATGGCGGCAAACATTTCCTGGGATGGCATAGCACCATTCTCGGTGTTGGCATCGGCACGGCGTATCAGCATGAATTTCATTGAGAGCCTCCTGGTTGTTCAGGGTAGTAACTCTCTGTAGTCGTTTGACGTGCTCACGAATCGACACAGCCTAGATATTATTTTTGGTAATCGGCATATCTGGTTGATTTCCTTCTGCCATCGGATGCAGGTTAAATGATCTTATTACGTAGCAACGACTTTCCGACGCCGCGCCATGACATGATCGAGGAAAGCCCGAAGTTGCGGAGTGACCAGCCGGTTGCCTGGGTAGTAGAGGTAGAAACCTGGTTCCCTTGGACACCAAGACGCCAGCACCTCAACGGCATCGCCGGCCGATAGCAGGCCCCTCACCTCCGGCTCAAGGAAATAACCAATACCAAGTCCATCCTTGACCGCACGCAGTCGCGTTGCCACATCGTTGGTACACAGCGGGCCGGTGACAGCCACCCGAACGGACTGACCTTCGCACTCGAATTCCCAATGGAACAGATGTCCTCCGCTGGGCCAGCGCATATTGATACAGGTGTGTTCCTTCAAAGCAGCGGGATGCTCCGGTGTCCCTGCCCGAGCCAGATAGAGCGGCGATGCCACCGCAATCCAACGTAGCGGCTCGCTCATTGGCACTCCCACCATATCCTGTTCCAGGCTCTCACCGAGCCGCAGCCCGGCATCACACTCACTAGCCACCACATTTTCCAAACGATCAGAGACGACGATCTCGACTTCAATTCCAGGGTAAGTCTCGGCAAAGCTAGCCAGATGTGGTGCCAGCGCATAAGCAGCCCCAGCGCGCGACGCATTGATTCGCAACCGTCCGCCAAGCTCGTCCTGTTGCTCCAGCAACTGCGCTTGAGCCGCTGAAATCTCCTCCAGAGCGGGCCGAACTCGCTCATACAACTGTTGGCCCGCCTCCGTTGGCCGCGTGGTTCGGGTGGTTCGGTTCAAAAGGCGCTGTCCTAAGCGTGCCTCTAACCGCTGGATCGTCTGACTGAGTGCCGAGGGCGAAACACCGAGCCATCCCGCCGCTCGTGCGAAATTGCCATGTTCAACGATTGCCACGAAGGCACCCAATTCCGCCACATCGCTACCTTTCATTGTTCATTTCAGCTTCATAGTCCATGAATATATCGGTGTATTCTGTCAGTTTAAGAACAAGCCTACCATTGCGGAAACCAACAGCTTAGGGAGAATCCCATGCAGCTCGACCATTACCGCTTGCTGGGCCGCTCGGGCCTGAAAATATCGCCGATGGCGCTAGGCACCATGACTTTCGGTACGGAATGGAACTTCGGCGCCGACGAGTCGACCTCCCGCGCGCTCTTTGATCGCTACGTCGATCACGGCGGCAACTTCATTGATACGGCGAATTACTATACGGGTGGCACTTCCGAGTCCTTTGTCGGCCGTTTCGCCCAGGGGAAACGGGATCGCTTGGTCATTGCCACAAAATACACCTTGCCGATGCGCGGTGATGACCCCAACTCTGGAGGCAACAGTCGACGTAGTATGGTTCGTTCGGTAGAAGACAGCCTGACGCGCCTGGGCAGCGACTATATCGACCTGCTGTATCTGCATGCCTGGGATTTCACCACTCCCGTGGAAGAGATTCTGCGCGCCATGGATGATTTGGTGGCAGCAGGAAAGGTCGTTTATCTGGGGCTGTCGGATATCCCTTCCTGGCAGGCTTCACGGATGCAGGCTATCGCCGATCTCCGGGGCTGGTCGCCAATGGTTGCAATGCAACTGGAATACAATCTGATTGAGCGCAGCGTGGAAGGTGACTTGGTTCCGATGGCGCGTGAAATGGGGATGGGTATCATGCCCTGGTCACCGCTGGCGAGTGGACTCCTGACGGGGAAGTACAACCGTGCCGAACTCGCACCCGAAAATGTGGTCAGCGGCAGCCGTGCCGCCATCGCGACCGAGGCGGGGCCCGTCCCCGAACGTAGCTTTCGCATTATTGACGAAGTGAAACAGGTCGCTATGGAACAAAATACATCACCTGCCACTGTGGCTTTAGCATGGCTGCTCACCCGTCCTGGTATGGCTGCACCGCTCATTGGAGCGCGATCGATAAGTCAGCTTGACGCCAATCTGGCTGCACTCGAACTGGAACTGACAGGTGACCAACTGGCACGGCTCGACGAGGTCAGCGCGGTGCCTCTAGGATTTCCCCATGAGTACCTGCGGCGCCCGGCGGTTCAGGCAAATATCTATGGCGACATGTCGATCTCTATGCGGGGCTAATGAATGTTTATGGAGCTGGCTCTAGTTCGTTTAACCGCTTTAGCAAAAAGCGTTTTTCTGGATCCAGGGTGACCAATTGCAGCGCCTGGTGATAGGCACTGCGCGCGGCCTCATGCTGACCTTGGCGCCGCAGTAAATCCGCTTTAGCGGCATAGAACAGATGATAGCGGGATAGTTGCGGGTGATGCGCGATGTCGTCGAGCAACTTCAGGCCGGTGTCGGGTGCACCATTCATAGCAATGGCCACCGCACGGTTCAGCGCCAGAATCGGCGATGGAAAACGTCGGCAGAGAGCATCGTAGAGCCTGACGATACGCCCCCAGTCTGTTTGCTCGGCGTGGCTAGCCTGGGCGTGTACGGCGGCAATCGACGCCTGAAGGGTGTAGTACCCGGTGGGGGTGAGCGCCAGCGCCTGTTCTAGCCACGTTATTCCGACCTGGATATCCTCTTGGCGCCATAGGCGTCTGTCCTGAGCATCCAGGGTTACCAGCTCACCGTCGCTATCCTGGCGCGCATCCCGGCGGGCATCATTAAGCAGCATCAAAGCCATCAGCCCAAATACCTCCCCCTGGGGCAGTAGCCGCGCCAGCTCATTACCCAGTCGCATGGCTTCTTTTGTTAGGCTGATATCGACCACGCTGGCGCCCGTGCTGCGCGAGTAGCCTTCGTTGAAGACCAGATAGATGACTTGGAGCACATCGGGTAAACGCTCGGGCAGCTCTTCCTGGGTAGGCACGGCATAAGGGATATGCGCATCGCGAATTTTGCGTTTGGCTCGTACGATACGCTGTGCCAGCGTCGTAGGCTTCATCAGTAGCGCGCTGGCTACTTGCTCAGTGGTCAAACCGCACATCTCGCGAAGCGTCAGGGCAATCCGTGCTTCCATGCTCAAACTTGGGTGGCAGCAGGTGAATAGCAGCCGCAAGGCGTCATCTTCGATGGTGGTGGGCTCAAGATCCAGCGCTTCATCTGTGGGTAATAGCAAGTGAGCCCGACGGCGAGCAGTACTGCGTTGGCGAATTTGGTCTATTCCGCAGTGGTAGCCGGTGCGAATTAGCCATGCCGTGGGGTTGTCAGGTTTGCCGTTAACCGGCCACTGTTGAACCGCCGCCACAAAGGCATCCTGCATGGCTTCTTCGGCTAGTTCAAAATCCCCCAGCAGGCGTATCAGCGTCGCCTGCACGCGCCGGGAGTGCTCACGATACAGGTCATCGACGTATGAAGGTTCAGTACTCATCAAGGGAGATCCGTAAGCTTTATCTCAAACGTAGCGCATGGTTTCTCCGTTGACTTGTTTTTCTTGTTTTTCTTGTTTTGTCTTTCGGGGGATAGGTATTCAATCCCCGGTGCGTTTTCCCGTGGCGCTGTTGAAAGGATGCAGGGCGTCGCGGGTCACAAAAAATCGCAGGGTTTCGCCTTCGGCAACGGGCGGCTGCCCCGAAACGCGGATGACTGTAGGCTGGTCGCTATCGGCGAGGGTCACATAAAGGTGGCTTTCGGCCCCCGCGGCTTCAAACAGCGCCAGCGTTGAGTCGACAATTAGGTGAGGCGCGGTCGGCGGCGCTAGATGCATATCATCCGGTCGAATGCCGACGACATCGGTGCCGTCGGGCAGGTTATCCAGCAGGCCGTTGGCGCCTTGTTCGTTCAAGTAATCCACTGGCAGCATGTTCATGGCGGGGGAGCCGATAAACCCGGCGACAAACATGCTGGCGGGGCGGGCGTAGATTTCCATGGGTGTGCCCACTTGCTCAATCTGCCCGGCGTTAAGAACCACTAAACGGTCACCCAGTGTCATGGCTTCCAGCTGGTCGTGGGTCACATACAGGCTGGTAGTCTTCAGGCGCCGCTGCAGCTGTTTGATCTCCACGCGCATCTGCACGCGCAGCTTGGCATCCAGGTTGGAAAGCGGCTCATCGAATAGAAAGGCTGCCGGGTCGCGCACCAACGCGCGGCCCATGGCTACCCGCTGGCGCTGACCTCCAGAGAGCTTGCGCGGTTTGCGCTCCAGAAACTCTTCGATCTCGAGCATTTTGGCGGCAATTCGCACGCGCTTTTCAATATCTTCTTTGTTAAACCCGCGGTTCTTGAGGCCGTAAGCTAGGTTGTTGTACACCGTCATATGCGGGTAGAGCGCGTAGTTCTGGAATACCATGGCGATATCGCGCTCGGCGGGCTCCAGCTTATTGACCACCCGGTCACCGATTTTGAGCGTGCCCTCGGTAATGGTTTCAAGCCCCGCCACCATGCGCAGTAGGGTAGATTTGCCGCAGCCGGAAGGCCCCACCAGCACCACAAACTCGCCATCTTCAATCTGTAAGTTGATGCCTTTGACGGCATGAACATCGCCGCTATAGGTTTTCTTTAGCCCTTCCAAGGTAATGCTGGCCATCTTATTTCTCCGTCTCGGTCAGGCCTTTCACAAATAGGCGTTGCATAAACAGAATCACTAATACAGGCGGCAGCGCTGCCATGACCACCGCGGCCATCACTAATTGCCACTGTGGGTTCTCTTCCGAGGTCATGCGCTGAATGCCCATCACGATGGTGTAATAATCAGGGTCGGTAGTGATAATTAGCGGCCAGAGGTATTGGTTCCAGCCGTAGATAAACATGATCACAAACAGCGCGGCGATATTGGTCACCGACAGCGGCATTAAGATGTCTTTAAAAAACTTCAGTGGCCCGGCGCCATCGACCCGGGCGGCTTCGAGCATCTCTTCGGGAATGGTCATAAAGAACTGGCGGAACAAGAAGGTTGCGGTAGCCGAGGCAATCAGCGGGATCGATAGCCCGGCAAAGCTATTGAGCATTTTAAGATCCGCAACGACCTGAAAAGTCGGAATAATGCGCACTTCTACGGGCAGCATCAACGTGACAAAGATCACCCAGAAGAAGAACATCCGAAAGCGGAAACGGAAGTAGACGATGGCAAAGGCGGAAAGCAGCGAAATAGACAGCTTACCCACCGTGATCGCCATGGCCATGATAAAACTGTTCCACAGCATCAGGGCGGCCGGCGGTGCGCCGGCATTGGAGACGCCCGACTGCCACATGCGCGTGTAGTTTTCGATCCCGTGGCCACCGGGCAGCAGTGGTAGCGTGCCCTGCAGCAAGCCCGAGAGGGAGTGGGTAGAGGCGATGATCGCGACATACACCGGAAAAACCACCAGCGCGACACCAGAGATCAAAACAATATGGGCTATCAGGTTAGCCCAAGGGCGGTTTTCAACCATTAACGTTCTCCCTAAGGCTTAGTAATTGACTCGGCGCTCAATAAAGCGGAATTGAATCATCGTTAATGCCACCACAATCACCATCAGAATCACCGACTGAGCTGCCGAGGAACCGAGGTTGAGGCCCACAAAACCATCGGCGTAGACCTTGTACACTAAAATATTGGTCGCCTGAGCTGGGCCGCCTGCGGTGGTGGCGTGGATGATCGCGAAGGTGTCGAACATGGCATACACCACGTTAACCACTAGCAAGAAGAAAGTGGTCGGCGTGAGCAGTGGGAAAATAATCGTCCAAAAGCGCTTCGTTGGGCTGGCGCCATCGATGGAGGCGGCTTCAATCAGCGATTGCGGAATGGACTGTAAGCCCGCCAGGAAAAACAAAAAGTTATAGGAGATCTGCTTCCAGGCGGCGGCAAAAATTACCAGCAGCATGGCATCACTGCCGGAGTTACGGTGGTTCCACCGGTAACCCACCATTTCCAGCATGTAGGGCACAATGCCGATGGAGGGGTTGAAGATAAACCACCACAACACGCCCGCCAGCGCGGGGGCAATGGCGTAGGGCCACACCAGTAGGGTGGTGTAGGTACTGCGTGAGCGAATCATTCGATTGACGGTGCTGGCCATTAAAAGTGCCACCGTCATTGACAGCAGTGTGGTACCGATGGCGAATACCGCGGTGACCGACAGAGAGTTGAGATAGCTACCGTCGCGGAACAGGCGAGCAAAGTTCTCAAGGCCTACAAACGTCGTTTTAAGTCCAAAGGCATCTTCGCGCAACAGCGACTGATACAGCGCCTGACCTGCAGGCCAGATAAAGAAAATCAGCGTTACAATCACCTGGGGCGCCAGCAGGGCGTAGGGCAAAAAGCGACCAGGGTAAGTCATGCGTTTGGTTTGCATGGGCAGCTCTGCGAATGGTGAGTAAATATAAGCATCAATAAACAACATCGCCGCCTGCCCAAGTGGGCAGGCGGCGAAGTAAGTGCTTATTTACTGGTTGGCAGCTTCAAAGTCACGGAGCAGATCATTGCCGCGTTCCACTGCGTCATCTGCTGCTTCCTGACCCGATTTATCGCCGGTCATCACCGCTTCCATCTCTTCGGAGATGATGTCGCGAATCTGCACGAAGTTACCAAAGCGTAGGCCTTTGGAGTTCTCGGTCGGCTCGTTGAGGGTCATCTGCTTCAACGAAATATCTGCACCGGGATTCTCATCGTAGTAGCCCTGCTCTTTGCTCAGATCCCAAGCGGCCTGAGTGATGGGCAGGTAGCCGGTTTGCTGGTGCCACTGTGCCTGTACTTCGGGCTGAGAGAGGTACTCAAAGAACGCTGCAACGGCTTCGTACTCTTCGTCGCTATGGCCCTGCAGTGCCCACAGGGTGGCGCCACCGATAATCGAGTTTTGCGGTGCGCCGTCTACGTCGTCGTAGTAGGGCTGCATGCCAAAGCCCACTTCAAATTCTGAATTGGCGGCGACATCCGCACGTGAAGCAGAAGAGCCGAAGAAAATCGCGCAGTCCTGGGAGTAGAACATCGGCTCAGAGTCGGGGCCAGAACCGGGGCCACCCCATTTGAAGACACCCTCTTCCTGCCAGTCGTGGAGATTGTCCCAGTGGCGAGCGACCAGCTCATTGTTGAAGGTAAACTCGGTTTCCATACCGCCAAAGCCATTTTCCAGCGTACCTAGCGGCACGTTATGCCAAGCGGAGAAGTTTTCCAGCATCACCCAGCTAGGCCAGGAGGTGGTAAAGCCACAGCTGGCCGCACCAGACTCGACGATTTGGCGTGAAAAATCGGCCACTTCTTCCCATGTTTCGGGGGGCTGCTCGGGATCCAGGCCCGCTTCCTCAAACATGTCGCGGTTGTAATACATGATGGGCGTAGAGGAGTTGAACGGGAACGACAGCATATTGCCGTTGGTATCAGTGTAATAACCCACGACGGCGGGCAGAAAAGCTTCGTTATCGAAAGCGCGACCATGCGCTTCCATCAACTCGTACACTGGGTAGATGGCGCCTTTGGCGTTCATCATGGTACCGGTGCCGACTTCAAACACCTGCAGAATATGCGGCTGCTCATTGGCGCGGAAGGCAGCGATTGCGCCTGTCATCGTTTCGGTATAAGTGCCGCGGTAGCTGGGTGTGACGTGGTAGTCGTCCTGTGAAGCGTTAAACTCTTCGGTCATCTCTTCGAGAATTTCGCCCAGTTGGCCGCCCATGGCGTGCCACCAGCTAATCTCTGTTGCCGCCTGAGCAGACAGGCTTAGGCTGGCCGTCGCCACCCCTACGGCAAGCGCGTGCAGTGTGAAACGAGACATAACAAGCTCCTTATAGGCCTGAACTTAGTCAGGCGTGCAATGCGTTTGTTGAGATTTTTAGATGCACTGAACATTAAGAAGTGTAGATGACGTTTTAGTGAATGCACGATGAACCTGCCGTGACAGTCAACATTGCGCTGCCAGCAGGCCTACTGAGTAGGAAAAGGAAGAGGGCGATGATAGTGTGATAGGAAGAGTCCAACTAACGAGAGCAGTATGACTGACGTGACCACTTTACTGACGAAGCTGGTGTCATTCGATACCACTTCCAGTGAATCCAATCTGGCGCTGATTGAGTATGTGGAAGGCTATTTGGCCGAGTACGGCGTCAGCGCCGAGCGGGTGATGAGTCCCTGTGGCACCAAGGCCAATTTGATCGCAAGAATTGGCCCAGAGGCGCCGGGCGGTGTGATGCTTTCTGGGCATACCGATGTGGTGCCGGTGGCAGGGCAGCCCTGGTCGAGCGATCCGTTCACCCTGCGCGATGGTGGCGATGGCCGCTTATACGGGCGCGGCACCTGCGATATGAAAGGCTTTATCGCCTGCGTATTGTCGATGGTGCCCACTTGGACGAAAGCGCCTCTGCAGCAGCCGATTTATCTGGGTTTCTCCTATGACGAAGAGATCGGCTGCGTGGGTGCGCCGAGCCTGATTAAGCGCTTCTACGAGCACTACTCCACCACCGCCCATGTGATTGTCGGCGAGCCCACCAGCATGCAGCCGGTGGTGGCGCAGAAAGGCGCAACCAATTTACGCACCACGGTGATTGGCCGCGAAGCCCACAGCAGTCAGGTTAATCAGGGCACCTCGGCGATTCATGTGGCGGCAAGGCTAGTCACCTTTATAGAGGACATCATGGCGGCGCTGGTAGAAGAGGGCCGCGTTGATGAAGCCTTTAACGTGCCGCACACCAGCCTGCACGTTGGCAAAATAAAAGGCGGTACGGCGATCAATATCATGGCCAGGGAGTGCCAGTTCGAATGGGAGATTCGCCATCTGCCCACGGACACCTTCGACGAAATATACGCGCGCTTTGAGGCCTATTGCGCTCAGCTAAGCGCTGAGCTGCAGGCCAAAGGCAAGCACGTTGAAATCACCACTGAGCCGCTAAACGTGACAGTGCCAGGTTTGGCCGACCGCGAAAACGACCAGGTACTTCGCTTAGCCAAAGACCATTTGCCAGCAGGGTGCTGCGACCACGCGGTGGCTTACGCCACGGAAGCGGGGCAGTTCCAGGGCCAGGGCTTGCAGACAATAATTCTTGGCCCAGGCAGCATCGCCCAGGCGCATCAGCCCGATGAATATGTCGATATTGAGCAGCTTGAAGCGTGCGAGGATTTTCTAACGAAGATGGGTAAAGCGTTAGAGAAGACTGTCTAACTAGCTAATAACTGCCCAAAAAAATCCCACCCGGTTAATGGGGTGGGATTTTTTGTAGTGCTTTCATACCATATCGCTTTTTCAGTGCTGAGGATGTTGTTCAAACAGCTCAGCTTTGGCATGGCGCATCACATCTTCGCACGCCTGCTGTTGGGCTAACTGCGTTAGCAGGCGTTGAGTTACTTCGAAGCCCTTGCCTAAGCAAGTGTCGACTTCCTGTTGGCTAACCGCTGGCGTCACTCGGTAATCGATTTTTACCGTGCGCCCACCACCTTCCAGCCGATCCGCAACTCCCCTGAGCCGCCACGCGATTTTCTCTTTCCAAGTTGCTGATTCTTCCGCGCCTTCGTTTACGCTAAACGTGCACTGCCATTCCGGTTTAAAGACCTTCATAGGAGAACCTCCAAAAATTTTGGAAAGAATGATCGATCGTGTTTCGTACCCCATCGTCTGAATGTATTGCCCCACTACTATATACCTAACGCAGCATAAATATCGAACAATAGTGATACGCGTCGGGCGACGCGCATAGGGCGTATCGGTTAGGCTATAAAAGATGTGACTAACGAGCTTTTCTATGACCTCCACAACTAATCCAAGTTGCCCCTGTGGTAGCTTATTAACGCTTGATAAGTGCTGTGGCCGTTATCACCAAGGCGGGCTTGCCCCCACGCCTGAAGCTTTGATGCGCTCTCGCTATGTGGCTTTTGTGCTAGGGCGTAGCGACTACCTGTTGGCGACATGGTACCCCTCTACCCGCCCTGCAGAGCTTGCGCCTGATCCTGACGCTGAGTGGAAGTCGCTATCTATCGTCTCCGCAGAACCGCCGCTCGACAATATCGGTTACGTGCATTTTCGTGCCTGTTTTTATGAAAGGGGGCGAGTGCAAAAAGGCTGGCATGTATTAGAAGAGGCCTCTCGCTTCGTTAAAGACCAGCAACGCTGGTGGTATATAGACGGAACACCCACGCTTACCCGCCTGAAACCACGCCGCAACGACCCGTGCTTATGTGGTAGTGGGCGTAAATTAAAGGTATGTTGCGGTGAATAGTGGCATCGTTCAGCCTCACAAAGCCGAACCGCAATGGTATCTCTATTTGCTGGAGTGCCAGCGCGGCACCTATACCGGCATTACCAATAACCTGGCAAAGCGTTATCAAGCGCACTGCACCGGCAAAGGGGCGCGTTATACTCGTGCGAATCCGCCCGTTGCGCTGTTGGGTGCCGAACCGTTTGAAGACCGCGCCGCTGCAAGCCGGGCTGAATATCAGTTAAAGCAACAATCGCCGAGCCAAAAGCGCCGCTGGGCCAAGCAGTGGCCTGTACAATTAGAAGCTAACTAGTATCTTTACCGTTAGGCGTAGATTAAGGAACCCACATGCTGACGTTTTATTCAGAGGATAGCCGTTTACGCCAAGCGCGCACGGAGTTGCACGATGGCGCTTTGGTGACTCCGTTTGAGTGCCCCGAACGCCTTGATCTAGTGCTGAAGCATCTTCGTCAGTCCGGGCTTGGGGATATTCGTACTCCTAGCGCCTATGGGTTAGCGCCGGTATTAGCGGTGCACGACAAAGAGTACGTGGGGTTTCTAGCCAACTGTTGGCAAGAGTGGCAGGCGGCTGGGCACGAGGGGGAGGCGATTCCCAATATTTGGCCCGCACGAACCATGCGTGGTGACCGCATCCCGCGATCGGTTAGCGGTCAGCTAGGCTACTATGCTTTGGCGGCGGAAACATCGATCTCAGAAGGAACCTTTGAAGCCGCCATGGCGAGCAAAGACGTGGCGTTAGGCGCGGTAGAGCATACGTTACAAACCGGCGAACCCAGTTTTGGTTTATGCCGGCCGCCAGGCCACCACGCCGCGTTTGATCAGTTTGGCGGTTACTGCTTCTTTAACAATGCCGCCATTGCCGCCCAGCGCGCGCTGGATGCAGGCAAACGCCGGGTCGCCATTCTTGACGTCGACTTTCACCACGGCAACGGCACGCAGCAGATTTTCTACCAGCGTGACGATGTACTGTTTATCTCACTGCACGGCGACCCTGAGGTCACCTTTCCTTACTATTTGGGCTACGCTGATGAAAACGGTGAAGGGCAAGGCGAGGGCTTTAACGTCAATTACCCGTTGCCGCCGGGCACTAGCGTTACCACGTGGATGGCCACACTTGAACAAGCCTTGGCGCAAATTAAAGCTGCGGAGTGTGAGTGCCTGATCGTATCGCTAGGGGTCGATATCTTCGAAGGTGACCCGATAAGTGCCTTCACCTTTACCAGCGCAGATTTCACAGCGTTAGGTGAGCGCCTGGCCCAAGCAGGCCTACCCAGCGTGTTTCTGATGGAAGGGGGCTATGCGGTAGATGAAATAGGTGTCAATGTAGTCAACGTGTTACAAGGTTTTGAACAGGCGCTATAAAAAGGTCTGGAACTGCATCTTAACAAGGGTAAAGGTTAACCGTGACAGCGGCCCCTAAATCGGGCAGGCTATTGCCCTTTAAACGGGGCAGGGAGCTCAAGCGTGGCAGTGTATGGTGGAATTCAGGCACATGAATTGGAGCGTTGGCTTAATGCGTTAACCAACGCCGCCTATGACCGGCGCTGCCCGTTGGTAAAAGTACACGGTGGCAACGCCCGTGCGCGTACCGCCCGTCAAGACCTCCTTCATTTGGCGAACGACTACCGCTGCGGCGATTCTAGCCGCGAAGAGAGCGCAGCCGACCTTGGCCGCTGGTGCCAAACCTACCTTTCAGAGGCCGAGTGGTACGTGCTGGTCGGCACCCGTCAAGCACCTTCCCAGCCGCAAAGCGAGGAAGAGAGAAGCCTCACCGTGCTCAAGCAGCATCGGGTGGGGTAGGGCCAGTAGAAATCTTCAGGCTGGCGGTGCACGGTTTTCCTTACGGTCAATGGCGACCAGTGGATGGCGGTGTCGGTGGGGCAGTGCCTCGCCGCTGCCATTGAAAAGGTGCGCGCAGGCCGGATTGAAGGAAAAGCGTACTTGATCGTGCACCCGGTGAGCGACATCGCCGTCGGCTACCAGGATCCATTGGCTGTCACCGTTCTCTAGATACAGTGAGGTGGCTCCGCCGAGTCGCTCGATGACCAAAATTTTACCCGTCAACGGTCCCTGATCATCGAGTTTGAGGTGCTCGGGGCGGATGCCCAGCGTCAGCGTGTCGCCGGTGCTGATACCGTCGCCCTCCACCGGTATTCGACAATCGCCGCCAGGCAGCACAGCATCGACCCCCTCGGTGTCAGCCCCACGAACCTCGATATCCAGAAAGTTCATCTTCGGCGAGCCTATGAAGCCGGCCACGAAGCGGTTGCGCGGGTGGTGGTAGAGTGCCATCGGCGAACCGATCTGCTCGACTACACCGCCCTGTAGCACAACAATCTTATCGGCCATGGTCATGGCCTCGATCTGGTCATGGGTGACGTAGATCATCGTCGCGTCGAGCTCCTCGTGCAGCCGCGCCAGCTCAATGCGCATCTGTACGCGCAGCGCCGCGTCGAGATTCGAGAGCGGCTCGTCGAATAGGAAAATGCTTGGGTTGCGCACGATTGCCCGGCCGATCGCCACGCGCTGGCGCTGGCCGCCGGACAGCGCACGGGGCTTGCGGTCGAGAAGTTCTTCGAGTTGCAGGATGCGCGCGGCGGCGAGGACTTTCTCGCGACGCTCGGCCTTGGGCACCTTGGCTAGGCGCAGGCTAAAGCCCATGTTGTCCTCGACGGTCATATGCGGGTAAAGCGCGTAGCTCTGGAAGACCATCGCCAGGCCACGGTCGGCCGGGCCAACGTCGTTGATGCGCTTGCCATCGATCGAGATGTCGCCACTGGTGGCGCTCTCGAGCCCGGCGATCATCCGCATCAAGGTCGACTTGCCGCAGCCCGAAGGCCCGACGAAGACCACGAATTCGCGGTCTTTGACCTCTAAATTGACCCCCTTGATGACTTGGGTGCCGCCGAAGTCTTTGACGATATTGTTGAGTTGTAGCGTTGCCATGTCGGGTTCCTTGCGGGTCGGGCGGATACTCGAATTGTGGTTACCAGAGGGTGTAACCGCCATCCACCACGACGATGGAGCCGGTCATGAAACTCGATGCATTACTGGCCATGTAGACGATGGTGGGGCCGAGCTCTTCGGGAGTGGCGGCGCGCTGCATGGGCGCGTCGTCGATCCAGCGTGGCTTGAATCTGGGGTCGTCGACCGGCGCCATGCTGGTCTTGACGTAGCCGGGAGCCAGCGCGTTGACGCGAATGCCGTAGGGGGCCCACTCCGCGGCTAGCGACTTGGTCAGTTGATGCACCGCGGCCTTGGAGGCGTTGTAGGCGGGCTGCATCTGTGGGCGGTTGACGATCATCGCCGAGATCGAGCCAATGTTGATGATCACGCCGCCGCGCGACTGCATCCGCCGTCCGGCGGCCTGGGCGCAGTACCAGAGCCCGTGGACGTTGATATTGAAGATGTCCTGCCAGCGCTCCGGGGTGACATCCAGCGCCGGCGCGTGCTGGCAGGCGCCGGCGTTGTTGAGGAAGATATCGACCGGGCCGAGGGTGGCCTCGACCTCGTCGAGCAGGGTGTCAGCCGCTTCGGGTTGGGTAATGTCGACTTCCACCGCCATGGCGCGATGCCCGGCGTCCTGCAGGGCCTTGACTACTTCCAGGCTGCGCGCGTGCCCCCGGGCGGCGATGGCGACCTGGGCACCGGCCTCGGCCAGCGCATGGGCGAATGCCTCACCGAGCCCGCCATTGCCGCCGGTGACGATGGCGACCTTGCCGCTGAGATCGAACTGTGACATCACGTTCATGGTTTTCTCCCTGTTTTTATTGTAGAGCCGTTATTGTCGGGGCCTTTACCGTAGATCCGTTGTCTTAGGGCCAGTCATTTCACCGCGCCCAGGGTCAGCCCTTGGACCAGCCAGCGCTTGACCAGCAGTCCGGCGATCGCCATTGGGCAGACCACGATGGTACCGATCGCCAGCAGCTTGCCCCAATCGATGCCGGTCTGGGTCAGCAACTGCGCTGCGGCAATGGGAATGGTCTGCGTGCTGGGCCCGGAAAACGTTTGGGCGAAGGCGTAATCGTTCCAGGCGAAGATGAAGCACAGGATAGCGGTGGTCACCAGCCCAGGGGTCATCAGTGGCAGCACGACGTAGCGGAACGCCTGGAGCTTGGTGGCACCGTCGATCATCGCCGCTTCCTCCAGGTCAGGTGGCAGGTCGTCGAAGAATGCGGTCATCAGCCAGATGGCGAAGGGCAGGTTGAAACTCAGGTAGGCGACGATCAGGCCGGCGTGGGTGTCGAGTAGGTAGAGGTAACGGAACAGCAGGTACAGCGGCACGATAACTGCGGCGATCGGCGCCATACGGGTGCTGATGATCCAGAAGGCCAGATGCTGCTTGCCCTTGATTCTTATCCGCGACAGCCCGAAGCCGGCCATACAGCCGAGCACTACGGCGATCAGCGTCGAGACCCCAGCGATGAACAGGCTGTTGAGCAGGTAAGGCCAGAGGCTGTTGCCGCTGCTGAACAACGAGGTGTAATGCTCCAGGGTAGGGGTAAAGAAGACTCGCGGCGTACCGGCGGTGATGATGTCGTTCGACTTGAAAGAGGACAGCACCATCCAGATAATCGGTATCAGCGTCCATAACAGCAGGAGCGTTAACAGAGCGATTTTTAACGTGTGGGGCAGCCAGCGTTTGGAGGTATTCATGAACTCGTCTCCTGGCGTTTGAGCAGTTTCGTAAACGCTGTAGCCACCATGATCGAGAACACCAGCATGGTGATGCCCACGGCGGCGGCATAGCCCAGATCAAAAAAACGAAAGGCGATGTCGTAGAGCCTAATGGGGATGATCTTGGTGGAATCCGCGGGCCCGCCGTTGGTGGTGATGAAGATGATCGCGAAGAAGCGAATCGCGTCCATGGCGCGGATGAGCAGCGCCACCAGCAGGATATTGGAGATAGACGGCAGGATGATATAGAGAAGTTTCTGGCCGTACTTGGCGCCGTCCATCTCGGCCGCTTCCAGGGTGTCCTCGGGTACTGAAGCAAGCCCCGCCAGGACGATCAGCGCGACCAGCGGCGTCCATTCCCAGACATCCATGAGGATGACTGCGACCATCGCGGAGCCTACGCTGCCCAGGATGTTGCCGTCGAACAGACCGCTTTCATTGAGCAGCCAGGCATACAGGCCATGACTGGGGTCGAGCATGAAACGCCCCAGTAGCCCGACGATCACCGGGGCGATGAACATCGGGATCAACAGCAGCGAGATGATGATGTTGCTGCCCCGCGTTAGGCTATAAACCAGCAGCGCCATCACGGTGCCGATGACCATTTCCAGGCCCACCGTGGCCAGGAAATAGACCAGGCTGATCAGCCAACTGGAGCGGATGTCCGGGTCCGTGAACACCCGCTGCCAGTTATCGAGGCCCGAGAACTCGAAGGCCAGTCCGCCCATCAGGCTGACGTCGTTGAAGCTCATCCAGATGATCGAGAAGAACGGGACCAGCGTGATCAGGGCGAGCAGAAAAAGCGCTGGCGACATCATCGCCAGCTCGAATCCCTGTCGCCGCGCCGAGGGTTTTCTGGTCGTCAGCGCCATGGGTTACGCCCCAACGATGCGATCGATGCGTTGCTTGGCGCTCTGCATGGTTTCCTCGGGGGACATTTGCCCCGCCAACATCTTGGAAAGCTCGGTGAAGATGACCGTGTCGACCTCGTTCCACTGGGCGATCTTGGGCCTCAGACCGATGTGGTCGTCCTGCCAGGCGGTCAGCATGGTGTCCGCCGTGAGCATGTTGGGCATGTCGGTGGGTGGGGTGCTGGCGGCCTTGACCTCAGGCATGTCGTAAACCGATTGGCGTGTCGGTGTGCCGCCACCGACCTCGCTTCTTAGCCCCATCAGTTGGGTCTGTGGTGAGGTCGCCCAGACTAGGAATAGCCAGGCCGCTTTCTGCTTTTCGGCCGAGGCGTTGGCGTTAATGCCGATCCCGGTGCCGCCCCACAGGTTGGCGCTGCGTGCTGGCCCCTTGGGCAGCGGGGCGTAGCCGATTTTGCCTTGTAGCTGAGAGCTTTCCAGCGAGCCGGCGAACTCGTGCCACTCTGGCATCATCGCGAACTCGCCGTTCTGGAATGCGTTGGCGACACCAGTCCAATCCCAACTGGTGCTGCCGGGGTGGGCGACCTTGAGCAGCTTCTGATAGAAGCGCGCAGCTTCCAGCGCGGGCTCGCTGGTCAGTTGGCAGGCGCCAGGGGAGTCGGTGCCGAGTAGGCCGACCTGCTGGCCGTTGGCAAAGTAATCGCCGCCGTAGGCGAACAGCACGTTGGAGAAGTCGCACATCAGTGAATCGTACTGCTGAGCCTGATGACCGGTTCCGTACTGAACCTCGCTGGCGTTGCCTTGGCTAAACCACTCGGCGATCTGGTAGTACTGCTCCCAGGTGGTGCTGTCCGAGGGGGTCGGGTCGAAGCCGAGATCCTGTTGCATCTGGTCGTGGTATTTTTCGAACAGGTCACGCCGGTAGATCCAGATCATCGTCGGGCAGTCGTAGGGCAGGGTGTACAGGCTTTCACTGTCTTTGAAACGGCCCGCGGCGGCCAGTTGCGAGGGGATGAAGTCCTCGATGCCCTGGGGCACGACCAGCTGCTGGTCGTCGTTGATGAAGGTATTGAGATCCACTAGGCCACGATGATATGGCGCGAGTACTTGGTAAGGATCAGCATAGATCACATCGAAGGCGCTGCGCCCAGCGCCGAAGTCCAACGCAACTTTCTGTACCAAGGCACCCAACTGCATTTCGGTGATGTTGACAGTGATGCCGGTGAGTTCCTGGAAAGACGCCAGGTTGGCGGCGATGGCGGTGGTCGGCGGCGTGTTCTCGGAGATGAATTGGATGGTGGTGCCACTGGCTTGCTTCCAGGCCTCATCGCTGGCCATGCCTTGGGCCAGGGCCGTGCGCAGTGGGCCTGCGCCCATCAACGACAGGCTGGCGAGTCCACCCATTCCTTTTAATATGTCGCGACGCTTGAACTGGGTCATTGTTGTTTTCCTCTCTTGGGTTCAGGTCTGGCGGGGTTAGGTATCAAGCGTGATCTGCAGCTTGACATCATTGGGCCGTGCGCTTGCGGCACGCTCGAACGCATCGATACTGTGTTCGAAATCAAAGGTCTCGGTAATCAATGGTTTGAGGTCTACCTTACCCGAAGCGATCAGGTCGATCGCCCGGTCGTAAACGTTGGCGTAGCGGAACACGGTCTCGATGTGCAGTTCCTTGGCTTGCGCCGACACGATATCGAAGGTGACCGGCTCGACAGGCATACCAACCAGCACGATCGTGCCGGCAGGTCGGGCGCAGGCCAAGATGTCGTCGTAGACTTTGGGGCTACCACTGGCCTCGAATACCACATCGACACCCCACTCGTGGCCGCAACACCTGTCGACGGCTTCTCGCAAGGAGTGCCGCGAAACATTGACAGTCGTGATGCCCTTATAACGAGCCGCGATTGCCAGCTTTTCCTCAACCAAGTCGGAGACCAGCACCTCGCTGGCGCCGCCCGCAAGCGCGGCCAGGGCAACCATCAGGCCGATCGGCCCTGCGCCGGTCACGACGCAGATATCGCCTGGCTGCATGCGCGCTTTAATGACCGCCTGCATGCCGATCGCGAACGGCTCAATCATGGCGCCTTCGGCAAAGGACACCGAATCGGGAAGTGCGAAGGTGAATGCTGCTGGGTGGATGACTTCGGGCGTCAGACAACCGTGCACGGGTGGCGTGGCCCAAAACCTTACGCTCGGGTCGACGTTGTAGACGCCTAGTTTGGCGGCGCGCGAGCTGGGGTTGGGTATACCAGGCTCCATGCACACCCGATCGCCCACATGAAGATGGCTTACGTTTCGGCCGACGTCAGTCACTACACCGGATGCTTCATGGCCGAGTACCATTGGCTCACGGACTACAAAGGGGCCGATCTGGCCGTGGGTATAGTAATGCACGTCGCTACCGCAGATGCCGACGGTATGGATGCGCACGCGAACGTCCTCCGGGCCGAGCTGGTCAGGGAGCTCGATCTCTCGTAACGACAGCTCGCGTTTCTTCTCCAGCACCAGAGCTTTTGCTTTCATGACGCTATTCTCGAATTGTATTTAAAGGGGCGAGAACCGGCCTTTTTTTGGTCTAGTTAACCTCGCTTCAGGCTTGAAACAAATCTACGCGCCATGTGGAAAAAACCGCTAGGCTATAATTTGCTTGGGACTGATACTTTTTTGCAGGCTTTCTTAGCGTGGTAGGTAATGGTCTGTTTTAAATGGCACTTTCCATAATGCCTGGGTGGTGCTGTTGGAAAGACGAAAGACTTTTTGTGACCAAAGTATAAAAGGCCAACGGCTCACTTTAATTCAGGATAGTAAGAGATCAGGCATGGGCGTCTTATCCAGACATCGCTGATAGCTGAAAGAGGCACTGATAAACTATGATTACTTCGCATCTCAACGATACTCCTCTTGGTGCGCCTGTTTTCGAGTGCATCAGTCAGGATCCGAAATTTAGTTTCTACTGGCACAGCCATGATTTCCCCGCCCCTATTGCCCGCTGGAATTACCATCCCGAATATGAGTTACATCTCATCCGTTATTCGGCAGGGCATTATTTTGTAGGGGATTATATTGGCCGCTTCGAACCCGGTAATTTAGTGCTGGTGGGACCGAATATTCCGCACGCCTGGTTTAGCGAGCTCGATGACGTGCAACCGGTGATCAAGGGCCGTGACGTTGTCCTCCAGTTCAAGGGCGAGTGGCTGGAACACATGATGGCGCTCTGCCCGGAGCTCAACTGCCTGTCGACGCTCATCGAGGACTCGGCCTTGGGAGTGGAGTTCAAGGGGGAAGAAGCGGCACGCTGTGCCGAACTGCTCATCAGGATGGGCGAGCAGGATAATGCTGGCAGGCTACTGACCATGTTGACCATTCTGCGCAGGCTCTCGCAAAGCGAATACCATACCCTGGCCGGTCGAGAGTACGGCCTGGATGCCAAGGGCGCCTCTTCCGAGCAGGTCGATGCCATACTGCTCTATATCCACGACCACTTTCATGAAGGGCTGCGCATGTCGACAATGGCTGAGAATAACGGCATGACGCCTTCCACCTTTTCGCGTTTTTTTAAGCATGCCACCGGCGACACCTTCGTTGCCTTTCTCAGGAGGATCCGCATTGGTCATGCCTGTCGGCTGTTGCTTGAAGGTAAGCAGTCCATCGCCGATATATGTTTCGAGGTTGGTTATAACAACCTCTCCAATTTCAACCGTCACTTTCGTGAGCTAAAGGGCATGACGCCACGCCAGTACCAGCAGAACACGGCTGACCTTGTGCCGAAGGAATGACAGTAACGAGTTATTAAGCTTGAGTAGTCAGAGCTTGCAGACTGGCAACTGACATAGTGCTGCTTAATCTCAATGACGGCGAGACTGTCAAAATAGCATCGCACTGATACAATGGATAAATGAACAGTGCTTTCGCGACACCTACTGCCTCCCTTGATGACCCCTTCTATTACTTAACGAACTTCCGCTTCGTTTTGGCCTGGGTGGGGGAGCGCCACGCTGATCTGCTCGCGGCAGACGAGCTCGCTTTTCTTGAACAGTTTGAGAGCTTACCGCAAGCCTCCCAAGCGCTGCTGGTGCGCATGGTGATGCGCAAGGGCGAGCTGTTTCGGCTCAGCAAATTAAGCTACGCCGAGGTTGGCGACAGTGCCAGCGCCATGGCGCCCTTGATGTCGCTAGGTTGGGTCGATAGTGAATCGGTGCTTAGCGTTGATGAGCTGTTTAACCAGCTACGCTTGGCCGAACTGCGCCTGGCGTTGGTAGCGGAGATACGCGCTGCCGGGCTGAGCGCCTCAAGCGCTAAAACCGTGCTCTACGACACGCTGGCGAGCCAACTCAATGAACCCAAGCGGTTATGCCAGTGGTGGCCCGAGGCAAACGATCCAGTTCTGCGGCTAACAGTCATGGAAACCTGCGACCGCCTGCGCCTGATGTTCTTTGGCAACCTGCGCCAGGACTGGGCCGAGTTCGTGTTAACCGAGCTTGGCCTCCAGCGTTTTGAAAGTGTGCCCTTCACGCCAGAGTCCCGCGCTTTCCAGTCGCGCCATGAAGTGGATACGTATTTAGCGCTCCATCGTCTGCGCCAACGTCTGGACGACGGCGAGCTGCCCGCCGATCTATTCCCTGAAATGCCACCGCCTGCGGATAACCGCTGGCTAGCCACACGGCGCGCGCGGTTACTGCTCCAGTTGGGCCGTGAGGCAGAGCGTAGCGGAGACGCAGCGCTAGCGCTGAGACTGTATCGCGAGTCCGCCAGTAGCGAAGCTCGCATTCGGCAGTTACGTGTGTTGGAGCGCCAAGGCGAACACACCGCGGCCTTTGAGCTGGCGACCCAAGCCCTTAATAGCAGCCCCAACGAAACCGAGCACCAGGCGCTGGCGCGGATTCTGCCCCGCTTACGGCGGCGGCTTAAATTGCCTGCTGAGCCGAGCGACCCCGAACCCACTCATGAGCGCTGGGACTTATCATTGCCTGGGCCGCAGTGGGTCG
>Ga0208919_1000268_pt1 | contig 38137 bp, 37 predicted proteins | sample 4_EtaG_FD_184076 | JGI IMG/M metagenome (GOLD analysis project Ga0208919, IMG submission 184076) | Marine viral communities from the Subarctic Pacific Ocean - 4_ETSP_OMZ_AT15127 metaG (SPAdes) (version 3) | ecosystem: Environmental > Aquatic > Marine > Oceanic | place: Pacific Ocean | collected...
GCGCAGCTTTAGGAGCTGCGCAAAAGTTGGTCCAAATGCGAATGGTAATGAGAATGATTCGCATTCCGCCCGGCGGAACCGGTCCGAACCTGTATGAATGTACAGTGCCTTGTTGGAACCGGTCCCGCGCCGAATTTTTTTGTCAAGCCGCGAGCCGCGCGATTTTGTCAAGCGCGCCGCACGCGCGCGCCGGCTCATTCGCCGAGCGCCGTGCAGAGTCTTGTTAGTAGGTCAAGCCGTCCCGCTCGCTTGTTATTAAAATCGATAGTCTCCCAGCCGCCGCGAGAAATCACGCGCTCCTTTAATAGCGTCATCTCGTCATAGTAAGATAGTGCGCGCTCGTCATTGGGTGAAAGCTTCCAGTATTTAAGCGGCGAGTGCTTGCGCTCTTCTATTCGCCGCGCTTGTTCTTTCTCGCTAATAGATAGCCAGAATTTAATAAAGCGTACAGGCTTGCGGTCTTCCCAGTCTAACACCTTGTCCATAAAATAATGGTATTGATAATCTGAGCACCAGCCATTAATTTTCTGCACCATTGCACGCGAGTACCACGAGCGATCATAAAAAACAATCTGTCCCTCTTCGGGCATTTTTTGTGCCCAGTGACTAAACCAATTTTTCATGGTTCCCTTTCTAGGCTTTCGAGAGCTAACAACCGAGTAAAGGCGAGGAGGTAGGTAGTGAGTAAGTGCGCGAATCGTGCCAGATTTCCCGGCAGTATCGCGCCCCTCTAATACCACGGCTATTGCTTCGCTATTATGCTCCGCGAGTAGATTAAGCCGCGCCTGTAGCCTTTCCAATTCGTTCAATTGAATATCAACCACAGAATCCCTCCCAATATAAGTAGATCCGCCGATATCGAGTATATCAGATATATCGTTAGCATTATCTTGCGTAGTTTTTTCATCGTTTACCCTCATGTTATTGTGCCTCAATTTGGCTAGGTTCTTCGTCGCGTACCATTGGCTCAGGGCAGCCATGAATGCCCGACGATCTTTTATGCTCGACAATTTCCAAGCCAAGCGCCGTGTTAGATTTACGCCATGAATTCGCAAAACGACAAGCCGCTTGTTTTTTGCTCATGTTGTAAAATTCAGAAGAGCCGCCGACAGGCTTTTCGCCTTTCGTTCGCAGGTCTTGAAACAATCCCGTAACGCGGAATTGCTTATAGCGCGAATGGAAAAATTGCTCCGCGCTTAACGTCTCGTTAAACGTGCCGAGTTTCGCAAAGTGCAGCCGAGCTATTAGCGTTCCACGTTCTAGCGAAAACGAGCGCTCCATATCCGCTAACGTGTTGATAATGCGAGATTGCACACCATTCCAACCGCCGCTATAGCATTCCTTCGCGAAGCCATCCTTGAAGATTGACATACCCGCAAACGCTGGCACATGATCCCCAAGGTTGAGCAGTTCCCAAAGGTAGTTGTAGCCCAGATCCGCGAATGGCGAACCATCGCTAGTTTCGGGCTGTGAGATTGAAGTGATTTTCATTGGTATTTCCTTGCGTCTATGACGTTCATTTGTGAATTTTGTAAAGTATACAGGACATCTGTGTTATCGTCAAACATTACCGTATTTTTGATCCATTGCCCCCAAGTGTAACCCATGCGTTGCACAAAGTTCTGGATTAGGTCGAGTTTCATTGCACCGCACGACGTGTTATCCCCATGCTTGCGCGACAGAATAAAGACAGGATTAATATCGTTATCCTTTAGGAATTTATAATCCGCCGCTACCATTTGGCGAGATGTGCAGACAATAGTAGCGTTGCCTTTTCGGTTCTGCATTCGCAGATGTTGCGCGAGAGGCAGCAAACCGTCAGCCGCGATATTATCGGGCGTATTGTTAGCGTGCCAGTCGGCAAGCGAACCGTTGCCGAGTCGGTGGGAGCTGTCGATAACAGTCCCGTCTAGATCATAGATATATAGCATATAAGTAGCCTCCGATGCCGATAATGTTTAAACAGATCAGATTATAGCATGCCTTGTGCCATGCTTGCAAGCATAGAATAGCCAGCCCAGCAATAGCTAATGCCTTGCCTAAATCCGTGTCGATGATGGGTGGAGCGATGCAAAGAAGCACCGCACCAACCCAGCCGCTAACAGTAGCCAGCGACATGTTAAGGGATCTCCCTTAACAAGACATCGAGAGCGGAGCGCGTGGCTTTTTCAAGCCCTGCCAGCTCGTCAACGTCAGCATCTAACGCCTTAGCGATAGCTGCTACCATGTCAGCCTTTCGGCTAATGGGCGAACCATCCTTACGAACGGGACGCTTGACAGCATAGGGTAAGCCCATGCTTTTGATTTTAGCGATAACAGACCGCTGGGATTTGCCGATCTTCTCGGCAATCTCGGCAGCGACAGCACCGTTAAAGTTAGAGTAACCCGAAATGATAGCAACCATTTCTGGGGTGTAGTTTGCCGCTTTCGCGGTCCTTTGCAGCTTAGGCATAAAAGCCTCCTTAGTTAGTAAGCATGTATTATCGGTCATTAGGCCCAAAATGTCAACAGGGAATAATGGAGATATAATGGAAGTTTTGTAATGAGAAGCATTCGCATTAAGACGTCTCGTGGACAATTACCAGCATGAGAGTGAAGAACAAAAACGAGAGCCCCATCATAGTGTAGCCGATCCATTCGTTAAGCCAGCTGGCGCCCTCGATAGTCACGAACATATAGCCAGTCAACGCGAACAGAATAATAATCGCAGCCATAAACGCCGCGCCTAATAGTAGCGCGATTGTGCGCGAGATTTTCTTGAGTAGTGCCATGTCAGATACCTAATTAATTAAACAGGGTATATTCTAAGGGAACCGCCTCGATAAGTCAAGTCTTTTTTATACCGAGATAGCATATGCATATAGCAATAAGGTATAAGGGGGGGCGGTTAATTGACTTGACACGCCGCTGCGCGGCGGGGCTCCCTTTCACGTAAACCGTGGGATATTTTGAAAACGAGATTAATAATTTTATGTATCAAATTATTGATTTCTCTTAACCAAATTTTAACATTTCTGTGTTATAATATATCAGAAATCAGTAGGGATTTCAAGTTTTATTTTAAGGAGAATTTAATTGAGATTATTATTTGCCCTAATACTACTCTTCACAATACCGTCCGCCTTCGCGGAAACTTACGTAGAGTATAAACACCAGTTAAAGTATAAAGATACTAATTTTAGGAAAGACATCCATCACTTTCGGGTAGGATACCAGACTAAGAAAAATTTTTATTTTGAAGCTGGCCCTCGCTCAAATGGTACTTCTGCAGAAGTAGGGTATAAGTTTGAGAAGGGGCCTTTCACAATCAAAGGAAAATGGGAAGGTTCCAAAACAGACTTCTTAGATCATAAACTAGAAACAAAAGTGAGATATACATGGAACTAATATGGATGGCCGTAGGCTTCTTTCTAGCTTCTTATGCTGTAATTGCAAATGACTCAGTACAAACACTCGGAACCTGGATATCTTCTAATAAAGAACGTTTCGACTGGAGAGTAATGTGGGGAGCAGCATCAGCTGTACTCCTTTGGGCCATTTGGTATGGTTGGATCACATACGGAGGTGATATCTCCTATGGGAGATTAACAAGAATTCCTTACCAGGAAGTCCAATGGTACCATGCTTTAGCCCCTGGCATATTATTACTACTTACTAGATTCGGCGTACCTGTATCAACCTCCTTTCTAGTACTCAGTGTTTTCGCAAGTACATTCGTACTCGAGAAGATGCTACTCAAAAGTGTGGCAGGCTACGCGATTGCGGCCGTAGCCGCATATGTCATATGGTGTGCAATCACAAAATACTTCGATGAAACCAAAAAGGTTCCCGAAAATCAAAAAGCTTTTTGGAGAACAACCCAATGGGTAGTCACAGGCTTTCTCTGGTGGACCTGGTTGTCGCATGATATGGCGAATATGGCAGTTTTTCTCCCTCGTGAGATACCTTGGGAAGTAATGGTTGGCATATCTGCGCTATTTGTGTCGGGCTTGGGCTGGATGTTCTACGAGCAAGGTGGAAAGATTCAACAGATTGTACTATCAAAACAGAATACCCGTTATGTACGAAGTGCTACACTTATCGACTTAGTGTACTTAGCAATACTGTTCTTCTTCAAAGAATATAATAATATACCTATGTCTACAACTTGGGTATTCATTGGGCTTCTATCAGGAAGAGAGCTAGCTCATGCTACTTTCTCTGATAAAGTTAAATTCAAAGGAGTGTTCCCTATTGTAGCGAGAGACTTCTTTAAACTAATGGTTGGTGTCGCAGCCTCCATATGTATAATACTAGGAATTCATAACCTCACATGACTTATAAAAGAAAAGACCTTCCTCAGATACGAGAAATAGATGTACATAAATCTTCCTTTCCGTATAAGAAGTTTAAAGTTGCCCCTCGGAAATTAATCCCTTCTCAGACCGAGAGAGTTCCTGCTCTTCTGAAAAAAGCAAAGGGAAAATTTCCAAATCCGAACCCGATAATAATTGATATAGATTATCGCATAATAAATGGACATCATAGGTATGATGCAGCATTAGAACTAGGTGTATCTAAAGTCCCCGTACTCCAAGTACAAACTACTGTAAAGGAACTGATCCGATACTTTGTTAAAAATAAGTCTTGACTTCGAGACGTATATTAGTATATAATAGTTCAATAGTGGAGAAAAAATGGAGGGATCATTATTCTAATGGTCTCGTTTTATCTCCTATTAGGGGGACTATTATATGAAAAAACTCGCATTAGCGATACTATTAGCTTCTCTTGGTGCTACTGCTAACGCAGTAGAGGTGGACGCATCAGCCGGACTGGTAAGCAATTACGTGTGGCGCGGTGCTACACAATCTAATGGAAATCCAGCTATTCAAGCTGCCATTGGACTTACTACAGAAAGCGGATTTTACGCGAACGCATGGGGAAGCCAAGTGGACTATGAAAATGACACGACTGCAGAAATTGATTTTACTGCTGGTTATTCAAATAATATAAACGATAATGTATCTTACGATATTGGCTATATTCGATATAGCTATATGGGAGATGATGTAGACTTTGGGGATGACGTATCCGAAGTTTATGGGACGCTATCGTTAGGCCCTGTAAGTGGGACGATTTACCGAGACTTAGATAATGACACAAATTACTATGCCGGCGCTTTGTCAGTAAATGACATAGTGGATCTTCCGATAAACCTTTCAGGATTCGTCGGTCGTAATTCAGATGAAGAACTGGATACAGGTATTACTTTTGGTAAGGACTTTAACAACCTTAGCATTAACTACACCTGGACAAATTCAGACGCTGAAGTAGAAGACTCTACTCATTCAGTAGGTATTTTCTACAACTTTTAAAAAATCTACTACGCATTGATTTTTTAAATTTCGGGACGGAAGAGACGCACAAGTTGCTTATCTTTTCCGTCCCGTTTCTTTTTTTATACCCGAGTGGTATATTCACCCACTTGAAAATTTTTTTTAAAACAACTCTTTAAAAAATAACTCTTGACATCCTTGGTCTTTTTGTGGCATAATATTCGCTATGACTAAAGAAGTAACAACCCGAATCAGCCCAGAAAGTATTGAGATCGCCAATGCCTACTTGGAGAAAGGTGATATCACTGCAGTCAGTACGGAACTCAAGGTTCCGCGCGATGTCGTGTCCGAGTACCTAAATAAGCGAGAAGTCAAAAAGTATATCGACTCCGTTTATTTAGATGCTGGGTACAGAAACAGATTCAAACTAGCGGAAGTCATGGATACGTTAATTGACAGAAAGCTAGAGGAAGCTGAAGAAACAGAGATGTATTCAAGTAAAGATCTCGCAGATTTACTTCAGATGGCGCATAAGATGCGTATGGATGAAATTAAAGCACAGACAGAAGCGGACAAGGCGAGTGCGGCAACAGTTAAAACGCAAAACAATGTTATGATTCAAGCTGACGCACCTTTCGGACAGGGCAACTATGGAGCACTGATCGATAAACTTCTGAAAAGCGAATGAGAGTAAAAATGAAAAAAGCATGGAAACGACTCGATAAGTTATTGAAGTCGGGACGGTTAGACAACGTTGCGAAAGCAGCAGGACTCAAGTGAAGGAGGTAATATGGAATTAAAAATCGTAAGGGTATGGGGAGAGACTAATAGTAACAATATTTCTAGGGTTGAATTAGTCGCTTCATCCACCGAAGGCGAGTACACCGCAACTATGGAACGAGATGTGTGGCTAAATAATGGTGAGAATGCTATTTCGTGGGACGACGCTACCGAAGAGGTTGTAATGTCTCGGGTTATAAACGAAATAGGGGAACAAGACATGAAAATGTTAGCCTGGCAGTTGGATAGCAGGATCAATGAACAAAAGAACCCACAGTTCATGATAGGGCTCCCATGGAAGTCCTCCTAACCTACCCTCCCACGGCTGTCTATCAAAGACCTTATAAACAAGTTCAGGTACTGCCTGGAAGTGACCCTGGAACAAAGAGATATATTGAAACTATCTATAATGTCACCATCTACGATAGAGCCGGGGTTTTACAAAGAATAACGAATAGTTATACGGTGAATTATGTAGTGTGATGGAAATATTTGATCTAATAGGCCAAGTAGGAGCACCAATTGCTGCCGCACTGATTATGGGCTATTTTATCTTTCTAACTTTAAAGAATCTATTAGAAGGAATATTAGATCAAGTAAAAATGGTGGATACCTTTACTATGAGTTTAGTTAATCGAGTAAAGACTATGAACAACGACTTGATACGTATTGATACTTTAGTAAGTCATGCACTGCATGTGAATCCAGATGTAGAAAGACTTGCTAGAGCTAACGGTAAAGAAGATGCAAGACGCGATTGATGCAATACAGCAGTACGGGTTTCCTATTGTTATGGCGGTTGGAATGGGCTATTACATTTACTTCATTTGGAAGTTTGTGATAGACGATATAACTCCTAAACTGGAGGAATCTCATCTTAACTTAATTAAGGTTATAGACCAGATAAGGATGCTAGACAATGATTTGATTCGTTTACAGCAGAAAGTAAATGTGGTATTGGAATATGAAAAAACTCGCAATAATACTTCTGATTCTGAGCAGTCCAGCAACCGCGGATCAGATAACACATAGGTTTAAGAGTCCTTCCTTTTCGGGCATTAATCAGTCACAGCATTATTTAACTATTGAAAACCAAGAGGCTTCGAGAAAGCAGTCCATCTTAGATGGGATCGAAGCAGATTTAAAAGAGTTAGAGAGGGAGGAGAAGAATAGTACTGTTAATCGTTTTCTCCGTAATTTTGAAAGTCGGATTTACTCGAAACTTTCAAAATCACTAGTAGAGTCCCTTTTTTCAGCAGGAGATATTGATCCTAATTTAGACGGACGGTTTTACTTTCAATCGGAGGATTACTACATCCGTTATTATATGAGAGAAGACGGTACGTTAATCATGGAGACCTATCCAGGTAAGTATGGGGAGGAAGGGTCTTATGAAGATTGCGCAGCGGAAGATTTATGTACAAGGATTATTGTACCTGTGGATACTTTTAGTTAGTAGCGGTTGTGCCGTTACTAACCACATAGCTGAAATTCAAGTTGAAGACGCAAAAGTTTCCCCCTTACAATTAGACAAGCTTTCAACGATACCTCTTCCTGAACAACAGCCCGTAGTGGCTGTATACGCAGGAGGTTTTACAGACTTAACAGGGCAAAGAAAAAGTAATTCTGACTTTGCCCTATTTTCAACAGCAGTTACACAAGGAGGAGAAGCCTATTTAATAAGAGCATTAAAACACACATCTAATGGTAACTTTTTTAGAGTAGTAGAACGTGTAGGCATAGATAGTATTAATAAAGAAAGGCAGATTATACGAAGTACCAGAAAGGACTTCAGAGACAAAAATCAAATGCAGCCTTTATTATTCGCTGGCCTAATAATGCAGGGCGGAATTATTAGTTATGATACTAATATAAAAACTGGGGGAGCGGGAGCTCGCTACCTCGGTATTTCAGCTTCTAGGCAGTATAGGGAGGACATAGTAATTGTCTCTCTCCGGACTATTTCAGTTAGTTCTGGAGAAATCCTAATGGAAGTTCTAGTTACTAAAGAGTTACTTTCTGTAGGAGTTGCAACTGACTTGTTCCGATTTTATGAAATGGGAACTGAGTTAATTGAGGTGGAAGCAGGATCTACTGTTAACGAGAGCATGGCAATAGCCTTGCAAAAAGCAATAGAAACCGCAGTCTACGAAACTATACATGAAGGTAAGGCTAAAGGCTTTTGGGTCTTTAAAGATGAAGGGTGACCAAAATGAAACGTTTAATGCTCGGGACCGTCGCACTAATTATGTTAGGGACGAACGTGTTTGCAGCAGACAACCAAATTTATATTACCCAGACTAACGCCACCAACTCTCAAATAGATATTGAGCAGTTAGGATCGGGTAACCTTGTTGCGGATAACGCGAGTGCAACAGGCACTGTAGATGCAGCAATGAATATAAATGGTACAGGGTTAAATTTTAACTTAGATCAACGCGGGGACGGCAACTGGTTCCTTACTGATTTAAATGGCAATGACGGTGTTTATACTTTTGACTTTATAGGTAATACGAATAAGTTTATTGGACAGTTAAACTCTGCCGGTACTTATAGTATGAATGATATGAACTTTAACAGTGTTGTTACTGGAGGTACAAATACCTTTACAGTAAATATCGCAGAAGATGACAATGCTGGAGATGCTGATATAGATTGGATTTTTGACGGATCGGATAATACTGTAGACTTTAATGTAGCCACTGATTATACGAACGCTCGAATAGCCGCTCTTATAGGCAACAATGGCGTAGTAGCAGGAGATACAGCAGACTCTATAGTAATCAATTGGGATATAGATGGAAGTAATAATGAAATTGATAATATAGTTAACTCTTCTCATGTAGTTCAAGACTGGGATATTACAGGTAGTTATAATAAAATAGACTACGCAGGATTAAACTATGAAGATGCAAGCGCTGGTGATGGACATTACTCTAAGGTAGAACTCACGGGTAGTTATTGGGATATGAAATTAATCCAACAATCTGCCGAAGCAAGAGACTGGCTAAGAATAACCGCTACAGGCGATGGGACGGCTCAATCTAATGCGACACTCTGTATTGTTCAAAGTGATGCTGGTACTAGCGCTACCTGTTAGTGCTAACACCAACATCGGAAACGTAACAGAGCTAGAAGGCTCTGCGGCTGTGTTTAGGGAAGAAGAACTAAACAATGCCAAATTAGACTTTGAAATAGAAAGCTATGATGATGTAAGGACTGCCCAAGGTAGAATCGCTCTGCAATTTTTAGACGATTCTACCTTGAAACTAACTGAGCATTCTTCTATTGTAATAGATGAGTTTGTATACGATGCAAATCCTTCTAACTCAAAGTTAGCACTTAATTTTGCCTCAGGCACTGCTCGCTTTATAAGCGGTGCTTTAGGCAAGATTGATAAAGAGAATATAAAAATAACTACTCCTACAGCAGAGATTGCGATTAGGGGTACAGACTTTACCGCGACGGTGGACGAGATTGGGCAGACTTTAATAATACTTCTGCCAGATGCACTAGGACTATCTTCAGGAGAGATATTAGTTTCTTCTCTTGGAGGACAAGTAGTTTTGAACAGGCCCTATCAAGCTACTACTGTTTCTACTGTTGATTCTTCCCCGTCGCAACCAAAAATACTAGATATAACTTTAGCAATGATTGATAATATGCTAATTGTTTCTCCCCCGAAGGAGGATGTCTCCGAGGAACAAGCGCAATCCAGAACTAAAGATATTCTAGATTTTGATGAGCTAGATCAAGACCTTCTCGAAGAAGACTTACTCGAGGATGAGCTTGTAGAGTTTGAAGAGTTAGACATTGATTTTTTAAATGTTGACTTCCTTACAGACTTATTAGATAACTTCGATGATCTAGAAGAAAAAGATGAAGACTTACTTAAAGAGGATACGGCTTTTGAAATCGTAGGAACTTCTTTAGGATTTGATTCTGATACGCAAATAAATACTTTTTTACAGGAGGAATATATAGTGTTATATCGCCAAGTTAGTAACTCATTCAGGTTAGAACTATCTTCTGACTCTTCTTATAACATTCATCTTGACGACGAGGGCAAGAGAGAGGATATTTTAATTAATAGTGGTAGTGATGTTTATATTAAGATTAAACAACAATGAAAAAACTACTACTTCTAATACTTTTCCCGTGCTCGGCATATGCTGAATTCGACACGGACTTATTATGTCTAGCCCATAATATCTATCACGAAGCACGCTCTCAGCCTATAGCTGAGAAAATAGCTATCTCCCACGTTGTGTTAAATAGAGTACAGCATGAGAAATATCCAGAAAGCGTGTGCTCAGTAATATATCAAGCGAAGAAAAAAGATACTCGTATACTACGCAATCAGTGCCAGTTTTCTTGGTACTGTGATGGGAAACTAGATTTTCCTACTAATAGAAAAGCTTGGACTGAGAGTGTGAATGCCGCTGCTATTGCTAAAGCAGTCAATTTTGATATTACAGAAGGAGCTACGCATTATCATGCTAATTATGTAGATCCTAAGTGGGCATCCAAGCTGCACTTTACTATAGCTATTGGCAGACATAGGTTCTACAAATGAGGTGGCTAGTAGGACTACTGTTAATCGTCGGCCTAGTAGGAATAAAACTACTAGACCCTTACCCTGTTGAAGTTTTAAGATTAAAAACTTTTGATTATTTCATATCTACACTAGAACCTCACTCCTCTAATATTATTACTTTAATATCTGTAGATGATGAGAGTCTGAATGCTATAGGACAATGGCCTTGGCCAAGAAATGCTTTCTGTAGCTTCTTAGGTTCCGCAGTCACGGGTGTAACTGTACTGTTCCCAGAAGAAGATAGGTACGGTACAGATAAAGATTTTTCAAATTGTATGGAATCCGTGGTTGTTTCTACAGCAGCTACTAACTCAAGGATAGGAGGTAAACCTCCTCATGTCGGTACAGCCTCTATCGGCGCAGACCCTTTGCCATATTTGACAAATTTTGATGGGGTGCTAAATAATGTGGAAGAAATCGAGAACAGCGCTTCAGGAAATGGAATAACTTCTACTGCATATGAGATTGATAGCTTAGTTCGCAGAGTCCCTTTAGTATTTAACATAGGAGACACTTTATATCCTTCGTTCTCTATGGAAATTCTTAGAAACTTAGCAGGTGCTCCTTCATATGCTATTAAAACAAATGACGTAGGAGTAGAAGCTTTACGAATTAAAAACTATCCGATTATAAAAACAGACTCTCAAGCAAGAATATGGGTTAATTGGAATATTTCTTTCAAGAATATATCTGCCGCAGAGTACTTTAAGAACCCAGATCCTAATACTGTAGCAATTATTGGAGTTACAGCAAAAGGGGCTTCAACTCTTGTAGCTACTCCTGCGGGACTAAAAGCCCCTCACGAGATACAAGCTGCGGTATTAGCAACTTTAACCGAAGGAGTAGCTATATCTAGGCCTGAAACGGCTGTTACAACCGAGGCTATAGCACTGTTAGTAGGGCTTTCAGTGCTTTTATTGTTAAGTTTTAACATATATGCTTCTCTTCCTGCACTTCTATTAATGGTAGCAGGAGCAAGTTGGTATACTTTAAATACATTTACCACTACTAACACCCTATTAGACCCTTCATTTGGTATTGTGGCAGCTATATTACTGTGGGCTACTTCTTCTTTTACTAACTATTTAAGGGAATTTAAGCTAAAACAGCAAATCAAAAAACAATTCGAGCACTATCTTGACCCTGGCATGGTTAAAAAATTACAGGACAATCCGAGTCTACTGAGATTAGGAGGCGAAAGACGAGAAATGACATTCCTGTTCTCTGATATACGAGGATTCACCCCAATATCAGAGAGATACAAGGAAGACCCAGAAGGATTAGTTGAATTAGTAAATATATTTTTAACTAACCAGTCAAATGTCATCTTGTCACATGGAGGAACTATTGATAAATTTATGGGAGACTGTATTATGGCGTTCTGGAACGCTCCTATAGACGATCCTAACCATAAAGAGAACGCAATAAAAGCTGCTATTGAAATGAGAATAGCATTAGAGGAGTTAAATAATGTTCTCAGGACCGAAAGAGGCATTGAAATCAATACGGGAGTCGGAATCAATACTGGACCGTGCATTGTCGGTAACATGGGTAGTGATAGTCGCTTCGACTATAGTGTTATTGGCGATGCAGTTAACCTTGCTGCTCGCCTAGAGAGTAGTTGCAAAACTTATGAAACAGATCTTATCATATCCGAGTACAGTAAAGTCGATGGGTATGAGTATACGTACTTAGACGATGCCCTGGTCAAGGGAAAGTCTGAACCCGTTAAAATATATACCATACAAAAATAGTTCTTGACAAAACCGCACTATTTTTGGTATAATACTTTCTAAATTTGTTGGTGTAAAAACCGAGCCAGGAGTAAATAATGAGTAAATTAGGATCAATTCCTAAAGACAGACTACAAATAGCCACTGTGATTACTCTAGTGATACAGCTTTCTGGCATTGTCTGGTGGGCCTCGAGCGCGCAGGCATCGATAGACCGTCTAGAAGGATTACACTCAGCCGTTGACCATGATAGAATAGAGTTTTTTCAAAGAATGTCTGTTGTTGAAACAAAAGTTGAAGCAAACAAACAAATCTTAGAAAGACTCGAAAATAAAATCGACAAGATGCAATAGGAGAATAGAATGCAGGTAGTAAAAGGTCCGGGAGGGCTGTACTGGACAGTACAAGATGGGGAAGGAAACGTTATAAACGATGCTACATACGCTACTAAGGAAGATGCTGAAGCAGCTATGGCAAAGCCCTCTGCAAAAGCAGCGGCAAGTGAGGAAGACGCAGATGTGTAAATGTGAAAATTGCGAATGCAGCCCTTGTAAGTGTGGCTAATGAATAAAAACTTTGAATACGCCAACTACGCAGCACTTGCGTATTTCGATCCTGGAGAGTCTAAGGACTCTGCATTTGAATATCGGACTATTTTTGTAGAGTCTGACAATGCAGAAGCTTGGATCTTTTTTACTCCTGAAGTAAATGTTATTTCTTGTAGAGGCACAGAGCCTTCCCAGTTGAAAGATATAACTGCGGATCTTAAATTTTGGCGTATCGATCCAGCCGGAACGGGAGAAAAAGTACACTCAGGTTTTTGGTCTGAGGCTTTTTCTCTCTTTCCTAAGATAATAAGAAACTTACCTGATGACAGTAAGCCATTAGCAATTACAGGACACAGTCTTGGTGGTGCAATGGCTGTTATTATGGCAGGTTTCTTACTAAAATCTGGTTATGATGTTAAAGATCTTTACACGTATGGGCAACCTCGTGTAGGTAACAAGCAATTCTGTAAAAGAATTGAGGCGGGGTGTAATTGGCAACGATTCGTAAACAATAACGACATAGTTCCTAGAGTCCCTCTTAAAATGGGCCGTCTTTTTCATGACGGGGGTAACCTTAATTATATTAATACTTATGGCCAAATTCGAAATTTAACTTGGTGGCAAAGTACAAAGGACTCTTGGAGAGGAAGGAAGGCTGCATGGAAAAAGAAACAGTGGTTTGATTCCTTTTATGACCATTCAGCAACTTTATACAGGGACCTACTAGATGATGGACGCACATGATTTTTGGCTTGAACAAGTATTAAATGAGTGTCAAACTACTTTAGTACATTTACAAAATAAGTATGGTACAAAAGAAATTTCTGTAGCTAATATAGAGCCTGAAGACTTGGTAGCAATAAATATTGCTTCGGGATTTGTTACTTTATATAGATTAGCGGCAGATAATAATCTAATTCAACATCAACAGGAGCTATCCAGAGAAGCGATAGTAGTACACTAAATGTTAGAAATAAGTAGAGCTGATGTAGTAGGAACTAATTTAATGTCCTACTCTGCTGAAGAAAGATTTATAAAATTACCCGTTATTCCTTACTTGGAGCTTCTTGGGATAGAAGCAATTCCTTCTCAGGTAAGTATTATAAATGCTATAAATAATCCTAAGTATCGTTTTGTTTCAGGAGCCCTTTCCCGACGACAGGGTAAAACCTATATAGCTAATATAATTGGACAACTAACAGTTTTGATTCCAGGAAGTAATGTACTACTTATGTCCCCAAATTATTCGCTTTCTCAAATTTCTTTTGACCTACAGAGAAATTTGATAAAGCACTTTGATTTAGAAGTAGTTAGGGATAATGCAAAAGATAGAGTTATAGAACTCTCTAATAACTCTACTATACGAATGGGGTCTATAAATCAAGTAGACTCGGTAGTTGGTAGAAGCTATGACTTAATTATTTTTGACGAAGCAGCTTTGACAGATGGTAGAGAAGCTTTTAATGTAGCTCTAAGACCCACACTAGATAAAGACAATAGTAAAGCATTGTTTATATCTACTCCGCGAGGACGAAATAACTGGTTCGCGGATTTCTTTCATAGGGGCTTCAACGATGAATTTCCTGAGTGGATATCTATAAAAGCAACTTATCACGAGAATCCTAGACTAAGTGAAGACGATATATCAGAAGCTAAGAAATCTATGTCTACGGCAGAATTTGCCCAAGAATACTTAGCTGATTTTAATACTTACGAAGGACAGATTTGGAATTTTGATTACGAAGCCTGCGTTACTAATACCGACCAGTTTAAACCAGAAGGTATGGATATATTCGCAGGATTAGACGTAGGATACAAAGACCCCACTGCATTTTGTGTTATAGCATATGATTGGGATAGTGAACTTTATTATATATTAGATGAGTATATAGACTCAGAGAGGACAACGGAGCAACATGCCACAGAAATTAGAAAACTTATTGACAAATGGGATATCGACTATATTTATATCGACTCGGCAGCACAACAGACTCGATTTGACTTTGCCCAGAACTACGATATATCCACAATTAACGCCAAGAAGTCAGTTTTGGATGGCATTGCACACGTTGCAAATATAGTTGACAATAAGAAACTTTTAGTGAGCCAGAAGTGCGAGCATACACTAGAATGTCTGGATCAATATCAATGGGACCCTAATCCTAACTTATTAAGAGAGAAGCCTAAGCATGACAGGTTCTCTCATATGTCCGATGCACTAAGGTACGCACTATACAGCTTTGAAGTTTCCGCAGGAACTTTTTAAAGCTACCAAGAAAAAAATAACTCTTGACTTTCGTACCCTAGATTTGGTATAATTTTTGAATGTGAAAAACTGTAAATGAACCTAAAGCGAGACCTAGTAAAATACGTTAGAGATAAAGCAAAGGCGAAGTACCAGAAGGGTACGGAATGCTTTATTTGCGGAAGTGAAGAGACTCTGGATTTTCATCACTTCTACGGATTAACAGAACTGTTAGATATATGGCTACGTAAAAATAAGATAGTAATATCTACAGCTGAAGAGATTATGAACGTGCGGGATACCTTTATAGAGGAACATATGGTAGAGCTGTACGATGAGGCAGTAACTCTTTGTCATACTCATCACTTAAAGTTACATTCGATTTATGGAAAAAGACCTAAATTGGTAACAGGGCCCAAACAAAAACGTTGGGTGGATAAACAAAGAGATAAGTATGGCATGGTATAGTAACCTATTTAAAAGTGACGAAGAGAAAGCAAATCCCGCTCAGGAGTTTATAGCTAGAGAAGAGGGCTTTGGTCTTTCAACTACTGAAAACTATGTAAACTATGCAAATGCATATGAACAGTTTGAAGTAGTTAATCGGGCCGTAAACATGGTTGTAGACGATGTTGCGGAAATACGAGTAGATGTAGGTAGAAAGCTAGGATTGACTCCGGTCTTCCCTAATATTAGAAAATCAAGAGTTGCTTTACTATTAAATACAGAACCTAATCCGTTTCAAGATGTAAATACTTTTAAAAGAAATCTTATAATTGATTTACTAATAGACGGAAATATCTTTATTTACTTTGATGGAGCACATTTGTATCAGCTCCCCGCTAGAAATATTGAGATTGAAACAGACGAGAAAACGTACATAAAGAATTTTGTATACGAAGGTAAACTGGATTATAGTCCTCAAGAGATTATACATATAAAAGAGAACTCCTTTAACTCTTTCTATAGAGGAGTTCCTCGGTTAAAGCCTGCGTATAAACGAATGCAACTACTAGGCTCAATGAGAAAGTTTCAGGAAAACTTCTTCAAGAATGGAGCAGTGCCAGGATTAGTAATTAAGAGTCCTAACACTTTGAGTGAAAAGATTAAAGAAAGAATGCTTGCAGCATGGAGGTCAAGATACAATCCAGAAGCAGGCGGACATCGTCCTCTTATTTTAGATGGCGGACTGGAAGTAACTAGTTTAAATGAAGTGAATTTTAGGGAGTTAAACTTTCAAGAATCCATAAGAGAGAATGAAAAAATTATCTTAGAAGCAATAGGGGTTCCTCCTATTCTTCTTGATAGTGGCAACAATGCAAATATTAGACCCAATCATAGGCTATACTACTTAGAGACTATACTGCCTATCGTACGAAAGATTAATTTTGCATTTGAAAGGTATTTTGGTTATGATCTGCAAGAAGATGTTAGTAATATTCCTGCTCTCCGACCAGAATTACAAGATGAAGCCGCTTATTACTCAACTTTAGTAAATGGCGGTGTAATGAGTCCAAACGAAGCTAGAGACGCCCTGAGATTAGATCCAGTTGATGGACATGACGATCTCAGAGTACCTGCAAATATTGCAGGATCGGCGGCAAATCCTTCAGAGGGCGGAAGGCCGGAAGAGAATACAGATGAATAAAATTTTTAATTTAACCTCCGTATTTAAAGCGCAGCCATCAGATGATGGCTCTGTAAAGATACGGGGTTATGCAAGTACAAATGATACGGACAGGGCAGGCGATGTAATCGAAAAAGACGCTTGGCTAAAAGGTGGTCTTGACAACTTCAAAAGCAATCCTATCCTATTGTTTAACCACGATTATGATACTCCAATTGGTAAAGCCACTGCGCTTGAAGTAACCGAGTATGGGTTGAAAATCGAGGGAATGATCTCCAAATCGGCAGGTAAAATTGCTGAGATGGTGAAGGAGGGCATCCTAGGCGCTTTTAGCGTTGGTTTCCGAATTAAGGATGCTGATAATATTGAGGAAACCGATGGTTTAAGGATCAAGGATGCGGAACTGTTTGAGGTGTCAGTTGTTTCTGTCCCCGCAAATCAATCCGCTATCTTCTCTGTCGCGAAATCGTTCGATACAGATGAAGAGTACGCGGACTGGAAAAAACAGTTTGTTAACGATCCTCATGTTGAAATAGATCAGTCCGAAAAGGACTCATCAAAAGAAACAGCAAATGCTGTCTTCGGAGAAAATATAATGTCTGATAAAGACTTTGATCTCGAAGAGTTTGCTAAAGAAGTAGCCCGTAAGACTGCCGCTGAAATTCAGATGAAACAAGCTGAAGAAGCAACGGCTGCAAAGGCAGAGGCTGAGAAAGTCGCTGCTGATGCTGAAGTCCAAAAGGCTGCGGAAGAAGCTGAACTCGAAGAAAAGAAAGCTGAGGTGCAAGCTGTAGTACAGGGCGTAACGACAGGCGCGGAACGTCTCATCTCAGATTTGGAAGAAAGGGTTTCCAAAAATCAGGAGGACTTGGGCGACGTAGTTGAAGAGCTTCGAAATGAAATTAAAGAGAAGTCTCAAGAAATTCAACACATCCGTGAGTCTAAGCGAGTTTTTGGTGATCGTCAAGCAGGCGATTGGAAGAAAGCCTTCAGTCAAGATATTGATGAAGCTTACTTCTTAGCAAAAGCTACTGGTAAAGGTTATGAAACTGACTTTGCCAAAGATGTCATGCAAAAAGTGAATGAGCACTCTGGTGTTCAGGTATCTTCTGCTGACTTCGAACAAGAAGTTTCAAGTAATATTGAGCGTGATATTCAAGTTGAGCTAGTATTGGCTCCTCTTTTCCGCGAAATTCAAATGCGTTCAGCGACTCAGATCCTTCCCATCCTGCCGGATGCTGGATATGCTGAGTTTACCGCTAACCAAACTGCTTCGGGCTCTAGCCCTAAAGGTAACTTGGAAGCGCGAGGCGATACTTATGGCGCGCCTTTCGGTGGTGTCGATTTGACAGAGCGCACTCTCTCAACCAAAAAGCTGATTTCTCAGTCTTATCTTGGTAACGAAACTGAAGAGGATGCAATCATTCCGGTTCTTCCTTTGATTCGTGAGAGCGTTATTCGTTCACATGCTCGTGCAGTTGAGAATATGATTCTCGTTGGTAATAGTGCTGACGGTGCCTTTGGTACTGGTGGTGCGGCTCCTGACGGTATTATTACTCTTGCTGCGGCAGATTCTGATAAAACTCAATCTGCTACTGCATTCGCCTCAGAATCTCTTACTGCTGCTCAACTTTTGGCAGCTCGTAAGAATATGGGTAAGTATGGCATTCGTCCGGATCAGGTAGTTTATATCGTATCTGTGGCTGAATATCATAATTTGATTGCAGATGCTGCGTATGCAGACGCTAGCCAAGTCGAAGGGCTTGCTACCAAGCTGACTGGTGAAGTTGGTCGCGTTTACGGTTCTCCCGTAATCGTTTCTGACGAATTCGCAGCAGCAGCGGTAAGTAAGTACTACGCGGTAGCGGTTAATACGCGTAACTTTGTAATTCCACGTCTCCGTGGTGTTACGGTTGAAAGTGATTATGAAGTCGCTAATCAACGTCGAGTACTGGTCGCTAGCCAGCGTCTTGGTTTCGTTGATATCATTAATGGTGCTACTAATAAGTGGGCACTTCAGTATAAAGCTTCTTAATCATACTGGGTAACTTAGGGGAGGTAATCCTCCCCTAGGTTTTTACGAGGGAATTCATGGCAGACTTGATCACGAGGGATGACTACAAAACCTACAAAGGTATCGATCATTTTAAAGATGACACAAAGATCGACGCCTTGCTTTCGCCTATAAGTTCTCTGGTAAAAACCTATTGCGGTACTAGTTTTATAGATCATTATAGTTCGGATAAGGTTGAATACTTTGATATACAAGATACTCAATCTACTGAATTGTTTCTTACCGAATCACCTTTAGTGAGTGTAACCTCGGTAAAAGAAAGAGAAGGTATTGGCTCAGATTATTCCACTTTAGTAAATAATAATGATTACTACATAGATCTAGAGCATGACAGATTGTATAGAATCGACGGAGATATTAGTTCTAAATCTTGGGCTAAAGGATTTTCTTCGGTTGAAGTTACTTACAAAGCTGGATATTCAGCGACTCCACAAGACTTGCGATTAGCTATTTTTGACTTAATCACTTATTACCTTAAAGAAGAGTACAAAGGGAGAAAGTCTTTAGCTGGTGCAACGCTTCAAAATGAAACGTCCACTACTATCCGCGAGGATATAGGGTTTCCAGATCACATTAAAAGAATTCTAGATATGTATAGAATTGTGGATGTTATCTAATGGCACGTTCAAACACCACTCGCCGCTCCGCCATACTGGATGCTATGGCAGAACTATTTGAGAAAATAGATGGGGGTGACGGCTATAAACAAGACCTAACCGGGGCTATAAGTACTCGAATGCAATTTTGGGACGAAGTAGATTCGTTCCCGTGTCTGCATATGGCTGCAGGCACTGAAACTCGTGAATATTATGGAGGGGGTAACAAATGGAGATTTTTAACTGTTACAATTCGAATCTATGTCAATTCTGAAGATCCCATAACTGAATTGGAAGAATTACTAGAGGACGTTGAAACGGTTATTGACGACGCAGGCCAGTTTAACTATAGCACAACTGAAGGAACAAAAGATGTTTCCCAAGTGACTGTTATTAGTATAAGCACCGATGAAGGGGCACTTCAGCCTCTCGGGGTCGGCGAAATGATCGTAGAAATACGATATTAGAGCTATACTACTTCAGCAAACGCATAAGTAAGTATCGCTCCAAGTTAATATAGGAGACCAATTATGGCTCTATTTTTTCAACGTGATGCATCACTAACGGTGTATCCTGAAACCAGTGCCGGCGCTTTTGCAAATGGTGACACTGCTTATGTAGTACCTCTCTTGGAGGGCTTCAGTTTCAGTCAAACCACCAACTCTAGTGAGATAACACTTTCAGAGATGGAAAGCACAGGCGGAACCTCAAGACGTGGTAGAAAGATGTTTAACGACTCTCTCGCCCCCGTTGAGTGGAGTTTTTCTACTTATTTGAGGCCGTTCCTTTCTGGTACGACTAATAATGCTGCTACTTATGGAGCAGCAGGACAGCATTTAGTGGACGAAGTTCTTTGGAATGCCCTTTTGGCCAAAGGTCGAGTAGGTGAAGTAGCTACAGAGGTTGAGTCTATAACTCTTACTAGGGGTAGTTCTGTCTTTACTACTGCTCCCACTGTTTCTTTCAGTGGCGGTGGCGGTTCGGGCGCTACTGCAACAGCAGTACTATTCCCAACAGGGCACGCAGATGCAGGTAAGATTTCTCATGTAAATGTTACTGCGGGGGGAAGCGGATATAGTTCAGCTCCTACTGTAGCATTTAGTGGAAGTCCTGACTCAGGTTCTGGACACTCGGGTGTGGCCGTTGTAGGTGACGCAGACGACGCATTGTTGTCTAGGGGAACCGCAGCCGGAGATGCAGATGCAAATGCTATGATTATGGACTCTCGTAGATCGAATAAATCTGCTTTGGAAACCATGACACTAGAGTTTAATCTGGGTAGTAATCAACTTTACAAAATTACTAAAGCAGTTGTTAACTCAGCTACTGTTAATTTTGATGTTGATGGTATCGCCACTGTAGAGTGGAGTGGAATGGGAGCAAACATCGTCAGTGTTACAGATGGGACTCAAATTACGAGTGCTAAGAAAATTACTGAAGGTGGAAGGGCTGCAGATACGAATAACTTTATTCGTAATCGATTGACTTCAATGTCAATTGCCTTTGCAGACGGAGGAAACTCTGATCTTTCTCCCATCAATGATAATGCATACGCGCTCACAGTAACCGGCGGAAGTATTAGTATTGAAAATAATCTTTCATACTTAACGCCAGAAGAACTTGGTGTTGTTAACAAGCCGATTGAGCACGTAACAGGTGCTCGTAATGTTGGTGGAAGCTTCACTTGTTATCTGGCTACAGGTACTGGAGGTAGTAGAGAGTTCTTTGATGATCTTGTATCGGATGCGGCTCTTGGTGTTACTACTCATGACTTTGCAGTTACTTTCAATGTTGGAGGTACTACAGGTCAACCGCGAGTAGCCTTTACGATGCCACACTGTCACGTAGAGGTACCTAGTCACTCGATTGAGGACGTAATCTCTTTGGAAACTAACTTTACTTCGCTGCAAAGCGATATGGAAAGTAACGTTCCAGACGATTTCACAATCAAATCTTTTGGTAAGGCGTTAGCGTAATAGAATAGGCGGGGGTAAAACCCCGCCATATTCATGGGGATAAAATGGCAAAAGCAAATCTAAATAATTCATTAGATGATTTATATGACTTTTTGTTTCCAAAAGGCGCACAGGCTGGTGCGGATAATTTATTACGGAAAGAGTTAGATAAAGAAGTTCATATTTTTTCCGTTCATAGAGATACTGTAAAAAATCAACTTCTACAGCATCAAGAAGCTTTGGGAGGCGAAGGAAAGACTAAAGGTGAAAGGAAAAAATTGCCTAAGCATAGCCCTTTTGGTTCTAATGACGCGGGCATTTTAGAAGAATTTGCAGGAGATTTAATACTAGCTTTAGCAGATAGAGTTAAAAGCGGAAGCTTCGCAAAAGCGGAAGTAGAAACTATTATTCATCCCAGTACAAATAGTGGAAAACTATTAAAGATTAAAGTTTCCGGTTCTGCAAAACCGTATAATACTTTAAGTACTCTTAGGTCTGAGGTAGGGGGTAAGCTAATGAAGGCTCCCAAGTATAAAAAACTTTTTGAAAAAAGCTATCAAAGTGCTGGGTATTTAATGGCTATAGGACACGATGTTGGAGTTGTAAGTGCCAAGGGTTCTGCTATTGTAAACGAATTAGAAGACCATCAAGGAATAATAGTTGGTGAGATAGATGTCGCAAAAGATGCTATAGACTTAATTAAAAAGTTCGATTTGAAGTATAACTTACAGTTAGCGCATTATCGTGACGTAAAAGTTAAAGCGGGGAAGTTAACCAAGGAAGTGGAAGTTCATTCTAACCTTGAAGGGCACTTCTATAATTCTGTAGTTAAAGCAAATCGAGAGGGGGATTTAGGATTTTCCGAAAAAGAAATATCCAAAAAAATACAAACAGTTTTAAAAGGTATTCGTAGAAGAGTAAATAAACATTTTGCTAGTTTAGGAGCAGACGAATTCGCAAAAGTAGAAACTTCTCAGTCGATGCTGGATGACATGAAAGCCATGATTCTTTTTAGCCCAAAAATTAAAAAAGTTACCAAGAATAAAAAGATAGTAAAAAAACTCCCTACTAAAGTAAAAGAGCCTAGAAATTTTTCAGATAAATCCAAGCCTAGAGAAAGAAAAATGACTACAGTCTCTAAGCAGGATAAAAATTATTCTGCTATGCCGGCAAGAAAATCTCCGGCAAAAGAGAGAGCCACAACGGAGTCAGGAGACAGTCTTGCTCCTTTAATAGCAATTTTAAACTCAAAGCTACCTCAAACAGTAGCAAGAAACATGGGACCGCCAGGTCTAGAAAACCAAACAGGAAGATTCGCGAGCAGTGTTCGAGTAACAGATGTTAGTAGAACTGCAAAGGGATTCCCTAGTGTTGGTTATGATTATAGAAGAAACCCGTATCAAGTATTTGAAATGGGGTCAGGACAAGCTCCTTGGGCTAGTCCTGATAGAGATCCGCGAAAGCTGATTGATGCTTCTATACGAGAAATCGCAGCCCAGTTTGCAATAGGAAGGTTTTATACACGGAGAATATAGTGGAACTGTTACGAGAAAGTAAAGTATATATTGTTGAAGGTGGGACAACTTATCGTCTTCACGTTCAGAATATTGAGTTTAATCAAGCTTTTAAACAAGAAAGTTATAAGACAAAAACTTTACATGATCAAACTAGTTGGTACGAAGGCTCCAGTATTACTACTGCAAACAATGCGAATTTTTCGATCTCCCTCCACATGGTAGACGAAGGTTCTACTCATCAACATAAGTTAATTGATTTATTACTTAATACGAGTACAAATAACACTCTCAAGACTTTTACTTTATACATTGACCCTGAAAAAGAGAATAAAATGTATAAACTAGATTCTTGTGTAATTACTTCTGGTGCGTTTAATTTGCCTCGTGGAGGTATAATGACTGCGGACTTTGAAGGACAGGGTACTAAATTATCTCGAATAAATGCAAATTCAGTTACTTTAACAGATGGCAGTTATGATACTACTCCCGATTTTGCGGTAGCAAAGAAAGTAGACGTAACTGTTAACTCACAAGCACTAGAAAATGTTTTAGGGGTTACTTTGGAAGTACAAAACGATATACAATGGATTAGGTCTAAAACTTTACAAACTAGTTTATCTGTTACAGATGAGACTAATAGTATTTTTCCAGCTAATTTTATACTAACAAAGAGAGTAGTTGCGGGAAATATTAATCAGTATATAAACCAAAACATATCCCAGTCAAATACTAATGTACAGACTTGGAAAGAAAGTGTTCCAATACATATAAAAGCAGGATTAGCAAGCAATAATTATCAATTAAAGGCTCAATTAACTCCTTGCTCTTATACGAATAGAGTAAATCCTTCTGAAGCGTTTACTCAAGCATATGATTTTAGGTTGTTGCCAACAACAACCGCTTTAACAACTTTAATAACTACGTAGGAGAAATACGATGAAACTAGAATCCTTGATGGTCGATACAAAAACAGCTTGGGTAGAGTTCCCTGGTTGTGATGGATTCGAAGTAGAGATAGCAAATCTAGCTCGAAAAGAACTAGTAAATTTAAGAAAAAAATGTGTAAAAACAAAATTCGATAGAAAAACTCATCAAGCGGTAGAGGATTTAGACGAAGAAAAATTTGTAGCAGAATTTACACGAGCTACAGTAAAAAATTGGAAAGGATTGAAACTAAAGTACTTAGAGGATCTAATTCTAGTAGACTTGGGAAGTAATGATCCGAACTCAGAGTTAGAATATACAGATGATAACTCTCAGTCTTTGGTTGCCAATTCTAGTGATTTTGATAATTGGTTGAACGAGGTAGTCTTTGACTTGGCCAATTTTCGTGGAAAATCAAAGAGAGACCCTGTGGAAAAGGTTAGAAACGTGGCAGCACAATAGTGCGGCCAAAATGACCAAAGAACGTTATCTTGAGATGATGGATCAATTAGGCCAAGAGCCTAAGCCGGGGGAGATACCTCCTGATGCCGAAGATTTTCCAGATATAGTTTTAGATGCAATAAATACGTTTAATTCTTTAGGGGATAGAATTTTTCCCGATGTAGGGTACACCGGAAAAGACTACACTAATCTTTCGTATTATATAAAGATCTATAAAGTTCCAGAAGAAAACGAAGACTTATTTTTAGATATTTTATTGAGGCTAGATGCCGAAGCCATTAACACTTCTCAAAAACGATTGAAAAGTGAAATGGATAAGTTGAGACGAAAAAATGGCTAATGATCGCTTAATATTTGAAGTAGTAGCGCAAGGGAAAAACCTGAAGGTTGTTCAAAAACAAGCAGGGGATCTCGCTGACTCTACGGAAAGAGCCAATAAAGCAAGGGAAAGAGGCACAAAAGTAGGCGGCGCTTACCATAAACAAGAGAAAGGTATTGCGCAGACAGGACTTTCCTCTGCTAAAGGTTTTTCAAAAATGGCACAAAGTATTGGGTCGGGATCGTCCGGTTTAGTAGGTGCCTACGCCACGTTGGCGGCAAATGTCTTTGCGGCAACAGCAGCTTTTGGAGCTTTACGTTCCGCTGCCCAAGTAGAGCAGTTAGCACAAGGATTAGAGTATGTAGGTCTTGAAGGAGGAAGAAATCTTCAAGCTATAGCAGCCAATTTAAGAGAGATCACAGGATTAGCAATTTCATCAGAAGAAGCCATGAGAGGAGTAGCTCTCGGAGCCAGTGCCGGGTTTAGTAATGCTCAGTTAGAAGATTTAACTAAAGTAGCCCGAGGAGCTTCCTTAGCTCTAGGTAGAGATATGGGCGATGCAATGAGTCGTCTTGTTCGAGGTGCCGCAAAACTAGAGCCAGAAATTTTAGATGAATTAGGTATTATGGTTCGATTAGACGATGCTACCAGAGACTATGCCGACGCTATTGGCGTGAATGTAGCTTCTTTAAGTCAATATGAAAGACGAATGGCTTTTGTTAACGCAATTAACGAACAAGGTTTAAGGAACTTTGGAAGTCTTTCAAATGCAGTAGATCCAAATGCTTACGATATGCTTTCTGCCTCTCTGCAGGACTTATATAAAGATTTTACGAATCTTTTAAATGTGGGCTTGGCTCCAATTGCTAAGTTCATTGCTGGATCTCTTCCTGCAATGATTGGTGTAGTAGTACTGTTCGCCAGTTCTATTAGTAAAATGATGGCTCCTGCTTTATTTAGTGCTGCGAAAGGCGCAGCAGATGCAGCAACAAACGTTAAAACAATGGCTGCTTCAAAATTAGCGGATCTTAAAGTAACTAAAGAGTTTCCCAAAGGTTACAATAAGTTTAGAGACTCTGTTGTAGCAGGTACTGCTTCTATGGAAGAAATGGATGAGAAGCAAAAGAAGCTTACTAATTCTTTAAGAACTCATCAACGTCATGTAGACTTGTATGAAGAAGCTCAGAGAAAAGGGGTGAAGTATGAGGGGTCAGAAAGAATAGGAATTAAAGACGAAGCAACCCTTAAAAGAAAGAAAGCTATTGTTGAGGATTTAAAGAAACACCAAGAAGCTCTTAACGAAACTGTAGATGGAGGAACCAGAGCCCAGATAAAGAATACGGAAGCTATGGCGTATTCAAATGCGAGACTGGGAAGCTTAAGAGAGGGCTGGGGACAAGTGACCGAGGCTCAAAAATTACAAACAGCGCAAACTCTTAAAGGTATAGAAGGACAAGGAAAAGTTCGATCAACATTAAAGAAAACAGGTGCCGCAGTAGGTAGGCTTAGCATGCGCTTAAAGTTTTTAGGCACAGCTTTTTTGAATTTAATTCCTTTTATTGGAATTGCAGTTACGGCTATAGGCTTACTTATAGCTGCCTGGGAAAAATTTGGTCCTAAACCTTCCGCTTTAGAAAAAGCTATGGATAAGACCTCGGAGTCTATAAAACATATAAATAAAACTTTTATTCAACTTGAAACAACTCTAATGTTAATAGAGGAGCAAGTTGATCGTACTATTGCTAAATGGAAAGCATACTCAGGAGCCGTTAAGACGGCCACCGATGCTATTATAGCTATGGCAAAAGCACAATTAGATGAAGCTCAAGCAGGTAAACAAGAAGAGGCCGCTGAAATTTCTAGATTGAGGGCTCTTAAAAAGAGACTGGAAGCCGCAAGAGCTGCGGGAGAAACTTTTAATCTTAAAGGGTTCGAAGGTTTTGGGTGGTTCGAGAGCGCTTATGGAAGCCTGGATGAACTCCAAATGCAACTAGATAAAGTAAATAGAAAAATAGGGGAGTCTGAGACTGCTTTTGAAAAATTTAAAAAAGCGGGGGACATTATAGACGAGAAAAGTAGAGAGCTAATCGCTATGAAGATCGAGGAGCAGGCTCAAGCCCTATCTCAGGCCGGCGCTTCGTCTGTCGTTGAAGTGAAGAAGATGGGAGAGGTAGCCCAAAGAGTACGCGACGGCACGCTTTATTCTATGAAAGCTCTTACTCAAGAAATGGTTGGAGTAGCTGCTTCCTCTCAAGCGGTACAAGAAGGTTTTACAGGTATTTCTGATAAAGTGAAGAAATTCACGTCCGAAGTAAATAAATTAGGACAAAAACAAGTTACTCCTTTCGATAATGTACTAATAGGTCTTGAAGCCATTGTAGATCAATTTGACTTAATAGAGAAAAGGGGTCAAGAAGTATTCGAGGCAATGGGAGGGACAGCCACCACGCTACCGGGGCAGGCTGCATCTGTGGCACGATGGCGGGCAGAAAAAGAATTAAGGGAGGCGATTCTCTCTAGATTTAAGTTTGAAGCAGGAGCATACAAGAGAACAGAGGCTGATATTAAACGCTATCACAGAAACGTGAAAGACGCTGTTGATGTAGTTAAAATAAATAAAGAAGAAGTCAAACAGCTCTCTGATATACATAAGAAAGTTTCTGAGGTTGTTAAGAGCATGCCAGGCTTCTTAGAAGAGCAATTAGATTTAGAAGAAGCGATACGTTTAAAGAAACTCGACGGCTTAGAAGCGCAAAAGACTGCGCAGGCGTTAATTCTTTCCGCAACTATGTCAGAGACAGAGATATATGAAAGACTTGCCCCGCTCAGAGAACAAATAACCACTTTACAAGCACAAGAGTTAGATGGAGAAGTAAGGCGGGTAAAGATATTAGTATCGCAAGAACAGCAAGAAAAGAAGATATTTGAGATTGCAAAAGCTGTTTCTGAACAAAGGTCAAGAGGGTTACAAGTAGAGCATGATATACTCTCAACAAGAATGAAGATAGCAGCATTAGATAGACCTTCTGGACAGAGGGAGCTTTCTGCGGGTGAAAATTATGCTCTAGCGGTCAGTGCAGCAAATGCAGAGCATGAACAAAAACTTATTCAGCATGCATTAAAGATGACTACTCTTCAATTAGATATGGAAATTCTTAAATTGCAGAATGACCTGTTACACGCACAAATTAATGAGAGGATTGAACAAAAAAGAGCAGCCGAGAATAATAGAAAGGGTGGGGCTAGGAAGTCTGTGCTTGAAGAAATTGAGGCTGAACAGACAAGAGTTAATAGTCTTTTTGAGACGTTAGGAACCCATATAGAGAATAAGAAAACAGCTATAGAAAAAATTATGGGGCAGGAACTCATACTTTCTGGAGAGATTAAACAGCTTAATGTTAAACAAGCTAAAAATGACTTTAAACAGTCCCTAATCGACTCCGTTAATGATGCTGCAAACGCAACAGAAGCTGCTGAGTTTTTAAGAAGAGCTGTAAGACCGGCCTCTAAAGAAACCATTGCTAAGATGGAACAGCATTCAGCACGTGTAGCTACTTTAGTAACAGATATCCTTGCCGCTGGCACTGATCCGGAGAAATTAAATGAAGCCTTAGAAAAAGCTAGAGAGGCTGCCGCCAATCCTCCAGAGGGTTCTACCGCCCCAATCGACATAGACCTCTCGAAGATGGAAAAGTTTAAGCTATTATCAGGGTTCTTAGATCCTATGATAGAAAATCTAAAGTCAATCGGTCCAGACGGTCCACTAATGGGGGCTGCAATGCAAGGAATGATGAATATTACGGACGCAGGTATTCAGACTGCGGAAGTTTTTGCGCGAACTGGGGACGATGTTGCGAAAGGTTACGAGAAAGTAGCAGCAGTAGCTCAAGTTGTTGGATCAGTAGTTGCAGCTGCTGCAAATATAATGGCAGAAGCTTCCAAACGTAGAGTAGCCTCTATAGACAAAGAAATAGAAGCAGAAAAGAAACGAGACGGAAAGTCAAAACAAAGTCTCGCAAAGATAAAAGCTATGGAAGCTAAAAAAGAATCTATTAAGAAAAAAGCATTTGAACAAAATAAGAAAATGCAAATAGCTCAAGCAATTATAAGTACTCTTACAGGTGCTATAGGTGCTTACGCTTCTTTAAGTGCTATACCTGGAATAGGTCCTTTTATCGCGCCTGCTGCTGCTGCTGCAATTACTGCTGTTGGTCTAGCTACTGTTGCAATGATTGCTGCTACTAAATATGAAGGAGGAGCAGCTTCCGGGGCTTCTGCTCCCCCTATGAGTTCCATAAGTATGGGCTCAAGAAACAATAAAGTAGATATTGCCGGCGGAAGAGGAAATGCAGCAGGAGAACTCGCATACTTAAGAGGAGCTAGAGGCTCTGGTTCGGGTGCACATGATTTCCGTCCTGCTTTTACTGGTCGTAAATATAGAGCAGCAGGTGGAGCAGCCTATGTAGTTGGAGAGCAAGGGCCAGAATTGTTCGTGCCTTCGGTTCCGGGTCAAGTAGTAGCGAATGACGATATGGCAGCAGGTACAGCAGGAACTGTAAACTTTACAATCAACGCAATTGATGCAACGGGCGTGGAAGAGGTACTTGTAGGCCAGCGAGGAAATATTATTGGAATGATTCGAGAATCCGCAAACGAATATGGAACAAACTTTCTGGAAGAAGTAGATACCGAAGCATATACAGATACTACAGAAGGCACAGTTTACGGGAGAGCATAATGGCGTTTTTAAATATTTTACCTGATCCAGACACTGAAATGACAGAGGCTGGAATAGATCATGCCAGCGGCAACAAGGGGCCTGGCTTTGCTAGTGTGTCAATCACATCAAATGACAAAGTTATGATGAATAAAACAAATACAGGCAGGATTATAACCCGTAAATTAGCTACACAGCAATGGAAAGTAAAAATATCTTATAACCCTCTTACTCGGGATGAGTTTGAGCCTGTATATAATTTTTTACTGTACTACGGAAAGTTACGTCCTTTCTTTGTTAGACTCCCTCAATATGAGTCGTCCAGAAATTCTAGTATTACTACTGGTAATATTACGATACCGTCAGAAGTTTCCGCCGGTGCACAGTATATTACTGCTGCAGGTTTCAATTCAACTGCTACGGACGCCCCTAGACCGGGGGATATGTTTACAGTGAATGATAGCAGTGATTCTCTGCATCAAAAGGTATATAGAGCAATAAGAGTAGAAACTCCCCAAACAAATCAACACGAGAGCTCCATTAATAGCAACACGGCCAGAATATGGACATACCCTAATGTATTGAGAACTATATCAACCAGTGCGACTTTAGAATTTGGACCTAAAAACCCTAAAATGCGCGTAATCATGGATAAAGATGTGGTTTCTTATAGTTTAAATACAGATAACCTTTACAAGTTTGATTTGCAACTTACGGAGGCTTTAGCATAATGGAAAGAGATTTACACTCTAATGTAAAAAGTACCTTACTTAACAATACTCCTTTTGTTTACGCTCATCTTATAAAATTTGAGCGTCCTAATATGACGGGCAACTTAAGCAAAACAAAACCGAGTACTAATAAGGAACACTATACCTATCTTACAGATGCTTCTATAGACATTTCTTTTGATGATGGGAGCAAAAATAACGTAAATGGGAACAATGGTCCTGCACTCTATCGTGCGCAAAAAATATTAAGTGTTGGAGCGTATAGTGAGACTATAGATGCAAAAGCCACAAACATGAATCTAGTAGTGGACTCTACTGCGCTTGACGCAAGTGTTACAGCAACCACTTTTGAGTTTAGCGGTGCTACTATCATAACCACAGGAGACGATTTCCTTTCTTTAGGATTTAGAGAAGGGGATAAAATTACTATTACGGGGGCTACTACTGCTGCAAACAACACTTCTGTAAATATTAAAGGTTTTACAAATAGTAACAAAACTATTACCGTAGAGGCTTCTGATGCCGATACTACTTTTAGCTCTTTTACTGCACAGGACGACTCGGCAAATGTAACTATAAAAGTGGTTTCTCCAGAGATACAAGGTCCTCTTTTTAACGATCCTGGTGCTGATGTTATCGCCCCTGCTTACGCGAATAGAATAGTTTTTATTTATAAAGCCTTTTTAGACCCTGATGACTATACCATTATAGGGGCTCCGAATCTCGTTTTTAAAGGTTTTATAAATAGTACTCAAATAAAAGAGAATCCAGAAAGGGATTCAAAAGTAACCTGGCAGCTTACCAGTCACTGGGGAGATTTTAATTTAGTAGGAGGACGATCCACAAATAATACCTCTCATAGAGCTTTAAACTCTGAAGGTTATGTGGAGCCTTCCGCTTTACTTCGCCCTCAATATGCTTACGATTTAGGATTTATACATGGTGATATAAGTTTAAGCACTATGGCTCGTTATGCGACTCAAGAGACTCGACAAAAATTAACAAGTAAAAAATCAGGACTTCTTAGGCGAAGAAAGTACAGGCTAGTAGATGAACATTATACAAAAGCACATGAAGTAGACTTAAAGATAGATATTCAATCTGAAAGACTCCCTGTGATATATGGAGTACAGTTTCTAGAGGAACCTATACCAGTTTTTGCTGATACAAATAAGGTATTAACAGGGGGTTCTACTGTCATCTATAGAATCGATGCACTTTGTGAAGGAGAAATTCAAGGTATTTATGACTTTCATATAGAAGACCAGCCTCGTGTATGTATAAATGCAGGTGATCTAGACGATAGAGGGCATGGAAATACCAATCCAGATTCAGGTATGGTTTGTTTCGGAGATGCTACTCGTGGACATACGTTAGGAAGTGCGGCGTATGAAAATCTTCAACATGCTATAGCGGAGTTTAGCTCGCAAACACACGATTATCATGCTTCAGCCGGAGCCTTCACGCCAGACGGTATCACAGTGAATGTAGAGGGTGTTCCTAATACTTGGTGGGCCAATACTATGATTCAAAGTGCAACTAAAATGGCTATGCACTCTATTCTACAAGGAGATGAGCCTTCGGGAGTAGATACTAATACAAGTAGTGGAAGAGGAATAACGGATGGTAGAATTCATAGAGGAGATGATCCTAATAATTTTAAGATCGCTGTTAAAAATGGAAGCTCCCATCAGGAAGCTCACATTAAATTTGTAGCACTTGCAAAAAACAGAGATTTTAAGCGTCAAACAGATTATTGGGAAAGTGATAAATATAGCTACTGGGGACCTAATCATAGACTATTAGATACGGCATATGCTGCTATTGAGTGTACTGTAAATGCAGATGAATCTCAAATTCCTGATATTAAATATGTAGTTAAGGGTAAAAAAGTAGAATGCTTTAATTATGATTATAGTTATGAGCCTGTAGGCACTTCTCAAAATAATCATGGACAATTTGACTTTGGCGATACAGTAGACATTGTACATATTACTACAGGAACTGTATATGTTACAAGTGCTATGATTATTGATAAGTTTTCTCATTTTGATGATACCACTGAAATACACAGATTTCGATTCGGAAATAATTTGGGAGAGCCCATAGATATTTCCGCCCAAATAGGAACCGCTACTCAATTTAGAATGAAGAAGGGTAGTGAGTATTGGTCAATGCAACTTTATAATCATAAGGAGCAGGAAGATCAAAATCTTGGGGGTACTTTATCCGTAGATGCTACTGCAATTGCTGGGACAGGTAGTGGCTCTGTCGTATATACAGTCGCCTCTGTTCCTGCTTGGTTGACTAGTGATACTGAAGTACTTTTACATCCAAAAGCGAGTGCTTCTGATGCTACTTCTACTTTTAAAACAGAACCAATATACGCTGTTACTGTAAGTGGTACAAGCATTACACTTAAACACACTGAAAATGCGGGCGCGTTCAGAACAATTCATTCTATTAGTGGTAGTGATGAGTTACCTAGACTTGTAGCAAGTAGAAAGATACAATTACAGTCAAGTCTTAGTGATACTGCCGGAACCTATGAGGGTAAAAAACTAATACTTTATAGGAATAGTCCTTCAGGTGTAATGATACAAGAAAGAGTTATTACGAATTATATAGGAGGAAGTACTAGTATAGCAGAAGTTTCCGTGCCGTGGGATAATGGTTTTGCTCCTAATGTATACAACTTTAGGACTACGGGCTGGGATAACGAGGCTGATAGCTATGATATGCAAAATAACCTAAGGGATGCTCGAGTAACTATTAATCCTTCTATGCAGTTATTAGATTATATGACAGGAATATATGGCAAAAATCTAGACTTAGAAGATGATATTGACTTGCCCGCTTTTCAACTAGCTGGAAGAACTTGTGATACTCAATCAGACATTACTCTCGAATCTACAACTGCTATAAGCGTTACAGCAGGAGATGTATACCAAAAGTTTGATGAAGCAAGTCCTGCAAAATTAGTTTGGCAGGGACAGATAAAAACTACAAGTCCCTCTCCCACGACCGAGCTAGTATTTACTAATTGTATTGGTAAGTTAAATAGAGTTTGGGATAATTATACTAACTATCCAAAGGGAAGAATTATAAAGTATAACGATCTTGTTTACAAAACTAATGACTCAGGACAGATTACGACGGTTACTACGTCAAACACGACACTTCTGAGTAACTTTACTTTAGCTAAGGAAGTTGGTAGTGGTCCTTCTACTATAACAGCGAATGCCGACTCCGCTTATAAGATAAAGTACTCTCTCTACGATGCGGACGATGTAAAGTATTGGAGATATTTCGGATGGGAATCTAGAGACCAAAGATGGGTAACTAGACACCAGCTTAACGCAACTGTAGATACTAAAATATCAGTATTTCAGAATGTAAACAGCTTTTTACAACAGTTTAATGGAATACTTTCCTATCAGTCAGGAAAATACTCTTTAAGTGTGGCAACTAAATCGGATATCATTTCTTCTAATGTTTCTGGGGGTTACGAACAAAACGCGCGTTATATCACAAATGAAGATATAATAGGAAGTGTGAACGTAAAGGATGCTGGCCCTAAAAAATCTTTTAACTCTGTGGAAGCCACTATTTCAGACCCCGCCATTAAGTGGGGGGATAGGCAAGTAAGTTTTTATGACTCTAATTATTTAAAAGCAGACAGATCAGTTAAGAAGGAAGGAAAAATACTAGTTTCCGGCATAACCAACTATCAAAATGCTAGAATATCTGTTGAAAATTATTTAAGAAAGAGCAGATTCGGCCTTAGTGTAACCTTTACTATGGGACCTAAAGGATTAATTCTTTTGGCCGGGGATACGATAGCATTAACGTATGATAGGTTTAGTTGGACGGGAAAATTATTCAGAATAACTAATCTTCAGTTTAAACAAGATTGTACCGTCCAAGTAAGCGCTCACGAATATGATGATAGTATGTATACTATCACTGGGCCTACTGCTATTGATATAGATAATTTAGATAATAAGCCAGGATTAACCCCTGATATTGGATCCCCAGTTGCCCCTCTAGGAGTTCAAACAGCTACAAACGGAATAAAGATAACATGGAACAGACATGCTAATGCTAGTGCAAATACTGTCACAGAAATATGGATGAGAGTAGGAACCAATAATCGTTCAGGAGCTACTCTAATTCACACTACAGGAGGAGCAGAAACTTCTTATACACATTACGAGACAGCAGAGACAGGAACTCATTACTTTTGGGTTAGACATAAGAGAGCCCTTATTGGAAGTCAGGGCATATCTACAAATGTAATAACAGCAAAATATTCGGATTATTTACCTACTAGTGCTACTGGCGGAATAGCGGGTACAATAACTCTACAGTCTTCTGGTACTAATTCTAAGAGTGTTAAACTTACTCCTAATAAGCATGTATTGGTGTATAATGAAGATGAGGATGAAAGTCCTGCTACTACTTTTACTTTCACTACTTCTGTTCAAAATATGGGTGTGAGTGCTTCAAATACCCATTACGAATTTTTAGTAAATGGGAATGCTCCGCATCAAGGGCAAAATAGCGATACAACAACTACTACCTTTACTCTACATCAAAATGATGAACCCTCAATAGGAGGAACTACAACAGTAAGTGTAAACGTAAGAGAGAATTCTACTACTAGTGCTGTGGTTGCTACTGATAGTTTAACTTTATATGCTGTACAAGACGGTTCGGATTCTATTACAACTTTTCTAACAAACGCTGCTCATACCGTAGATGCGAGTTCTTTAGGGGTAATTTCTTCTTTTTCAGGTGCAGGAGGAAACTGTAAAGTTTTTAAAGGTTCTACGGAAATCACTTCTTCTTGTGGATTTTCTATACAGAATGCGACGGGAGGCTTGACTATGGCAGTCGATGGTAACGGTGCTTATACGGTTTCCGCTTTAACTGCTGCCTCGGCAACTGCAACAGTTAGAGCAAATATTCCTGCCACTTTAGTAGCAGGAGATAATGCCTTGCCTGTTGATAATACTTATAGTATTAGTAAATCTGTAGCAGGAACCGCAGGGAGGAGTGTCCATTTAACTTCTACGGATTATTCAATAGTTTATGACTCAGCAGGGGCTAATCCTTCTTACACGGCGGGTTCTACTGCTGGAAAAATTGAATTAACAGCTTCTGAGCACGGCTATGAGCAACCAAGGTATCAATTCAAGCTAACAACAGGAGGAAGCACTTCAACTGTGCAAGCATTTAGTGCAACTGCTACTTATGAATATACTATTCCTTCTACTCTTTCATCTTTCGGAACCACGAAGGTATTTACTTTGGAAGCAAGAGAAGGAGATAGTGGGCCCGCTACTTCAACAGATAAGATTTCTGTTTTTGGTATTCAAACAGGAAGTCAAGGTAACTCAGTAGCAGAATTACTTATTTATAAGGCGTATGCTACCACAGCAGGCTGGACTCTTTCTACTCCTACTGGAGGGAGTTTTAATTTTAATACTAATACTTTAACACCTCCTAACGGCTGGCAGACTGCCCCTACTACAGGTAGTGGCAGAACTAACCTTCGTTACGTCTCTAAAGGTCTTGCGTCAGCTGCACCTACTGCAACAGATAATAGCATAACTTGGTCTCCCCCAATTCAGGAGGACTCGTTAGACACTATAGATATTATATTCAGAAGAAGTGCGACTAATCCAGGAGCCCCGGATGATACAGCACCCGGAACAACCCCTTCTGGTTGGTATACTAATGTATCAAGTGTCCCTAGCTCTGTTCATCCTTTGTGGTCTACTCAAGGAATGCCAGGAGATGTGGTCATGAACGGCTTAGATGCTACTATGCAGGTAGCTTGGCAGACTCCAACACAGTTAGAAGGATTAGATGCCCATACGGGGTTTTTATCTAATGCGTCTCATACGGTGGCTGCGGAGGAAGATGGTACTGGATATAGCCTAACAAATGCAGGAGGAACTTTTGAAAGATTTAGAGGAGGGACAGATTTAACTGGGGCAAATACTACGTATGCAATTACTGGAGGTACGAATACAGGTAATCCTACAAAAACTCAGAATGGTTTAACATTTACAATTGCTCAAGCAACTGGAGTATATACTATATCTGGAGGTTCTTGGACTTCTGATTCTGAAACCTTTACTATTACTGCTACTTCGGATACTGTAGTAGTATCTAATAAATATAGTATTAGTAAGTCAAAAGGTGGAGCAGGAGCTTATGATGTCGAATTCCAGAGTAATGCAGTAGTCCTTCCAGCTTCTTCTACGGGAGCAGTATCTAGTTTTTCAGGATCAGGACAGGTAATTAAAGTGTCTAAGGCAGGAACTGCTTTATCTGCGGTTACCGGAACTCCTTCTACAGGACAGTTTGGGGTTAGCAGAAGCTTTAGTGGTATATCTGGAGGTACTCAAACGGCAAGTGGTACAACAATGACTTTTGCTAATGCAAGTACAATGGCAAATGGAACAGATACAGCTACTATTACTTATACTATTAATTGTGAAAATAAAGTTAATATAGTAAGAAAACAAGAATTTTCAAAATCTAAGAAAGGGGATGAAGGAATAAGAAGTGAAACTTTCTTGATATATAAAACCGCAGCTTCTTCAGGCACTCCAAGTACTCCTTCCGCTACTAGCTATACCTTTAGCACGGGAGCGTTTGTTTCGTTAACTTCTGGATGGTCTAAGAATGCTCCTTCGATTGCGGGCGCTAATGCGAATAATTTTTGGTATGTTAGAGTATTTGCAGTTGAAAACTCAAGCGGGACAAATTCTTCTTCTGGATCAAACCTATCCTTTGTAGCTCCTGAGAGACGATTTACTGGGGTAGGGGATACCTTTTCGTTAGACACAACGGATTTTGCTTTTGACTATGGGGGTAGCAATGAGAATGCCCGTCTTATGATTAATAATGCGGCGGTATCTACTGTTCCAGCGCCGGATTCTATAAAAAATCCTCCCTTTACAACAGGAACATCTTTTCCGAGTAGTCCAAAAGACGGACAAGTATTTTATAATACTAGTACTAAAAGACTATATAAGTATAAAGTATAGGAGAGCATTATGGGATGGGAATTAATAACACCAAACAGCTTAGCAGAATTAGATTCTGCTCAAGATACTAAACTTGGGGGAGTAGAAGAAGGTGCAACAGACGGAGCTACTTGGGGTAATAATGTAGGGGGTAGGCCTACCGAACTTACTGACGGAAGAGTTGGAACTGGACTTAATAATTCCGGTGTTATACAGACTACTGTTCCTGTAGCTCGAGGCGGTACAAGTCAAACAAGCACGGATACTTTTTTAAATAATGAAATTGGTATATCCACTACTGGTTCTAGTATAACTATTAATCGCGGGTCTACCTACGGTAGCACCGCTATTTCTAATCTAGGACAAGGACTTGTAGGCCTCAGTGGTGTAGCTAATAATGCGGACCAAACAAGCTCCAATACATCTTATGATACAGCTAGAGTAAATAGCACGAGCGCCGCAACTGTTAGTAGTGGAGCAGGGAGAGCCAACACGGGGTTAAATAGTGAGGGCCTTGTACAGATAATGGTTCCAACAGGGTATGGCGGGACTGGTACCACTACTACTTCTAATTTTTTAAATAGTGACTTAGGAGTTAATCTAACTGATGGAACTTTAACCCTAACAAGAACTAGTGGTAATGCTACTGCTAATGTTCCCACTACGCTTAGAAATTCTCAAATAACTACAAACGCTAATGGTACTTTAAACTATGATGGTACAACAGCGGCGACTCCTAGCGTAGCAAGCATAGGTGGTATACTACCAGAGGATAGAGGCGGAACAGGGCTTACATCTGCTGGTAATGCTATTGTTAACTCAAGAATAACTACAAACGCTAATGGTACTTTAAACTATGATGGTACAACAGCGGCGACTCCTAGCGTAGCAAGCATAGGTGGTATACTACCAGAGGATAGAGGCGGAACAGGGCTTACATCTGCTGGTAAT
>Ga0208919_1000270_pt1 | contig 38060 bp, 32 predicted proteins | sample 4_EtaG_FD_184076 | JGI IMG/M metagenome (GOLD analysis project Ga0208919, IMG submission 184076) | Marine viral communities from the Subarctic Pacific Ocean - 4_ETSP_OMZ_AT15127 metaG (SPAdes) (version 3) | ecosystem: Environmental > Aquatic > Marine > Oceanic | place: Pacific Ocean | collected...
CCGGCGTGGGGCGTATCGGCAGCGAGAGGCTCAACGGCCGGTGTAGCGGTGCTCGCTTCCTGCGTGCTATCAAAGCCGCCGTCAAAGGGCGTTACTTTTTCTCCCAGGCCCGATTCAACAGCCTCGGCGACGGCCTCTAGCGCCGCGCTTGCCTGCTCACCCTCGGCTGACAGCACCAGCCACTGGCCGCGGCGTGCGCCCAGGCCAATCACTTTGGTTAGACTGGCGGCGGAAACCGGGGTGGCGCTGCCTTCTTCCAAACGTGCCTGAATCGGCATGGCCTGGGCGCGCGCTATCTGTACCAACTGTTTGGCGGGGCGAGCGTGCAACCCATGGGGGTTGAGCACCCGTACCCGACGGGTTTGGGTATTTGCGGTTTCGCCCGCCAGGGTGGCTAACAGCTGATCGCTGGTTTTGCCCACCAGGCTTTGGCTTTCGCTGTTTTCCAACACCGCCATCAGTTGCTCTAGCAGGGGGCGGTGGGCATCGCCATGGGCGGCCAGGCAGAACAACGCATGCACCGGATGACCAGCACTTTCCAGGGTTTGTTCAGCAGGTGTGGCCACCCCAAGCGCGGGCTGATTAACGCCCTGGGCGCTGCTAGCCAGCCACAGTCCTTTACCTAACCAGGTCGGCTGTGCCGCGGCGACGGTGGAAATAAAGCTGTTATCGACACAGCCGCTTTGGCGTAAGCGGGCGGCTGCAGCCAGGGCGAGTTCTTGTGGGTCGCGTGCCGGAAAGTTGACGCATAGGGTGTCGACATCCAGGCGCGGTTCTAATGCTGGTTTCGAAAGCAGCCGCGCTACATCTGCCGCGGAGGTGGCGTTTGCCAGTTGCTCGGAAACGCCTTCGCGATCCAGCACATGGGTGAGCTGGCGCAGAATATCCAGGTGCTCATCATTCTGGGCGGCAATCGTTACCAGTACGTGCACCTGCTGGCCGTCGTGCCACTCGACCCCTTGTGGAAACTGCAACACGCGCACGCCCGTCTGCTTCACATACTGACGGCTTTCCGGTGTACCGTGGGGTATTGCGATGGCGTTGCCTAGAAACGTTGATGATTGTGCCTCGCGGGCGTGTAGGCCGTCGCGGTACTCGGCCTCAACCAATCCGGCCTCAACCAGCGCCTCAGCGGCACTGTCCAGCGCGGTTTGCCAGCTGTCGGCGTGGCGGCCTAGCAAGATGTCATCGGGGCCGAGTGTCAACATAGTATTCTCCTGTAAACGCGCACTGTCGGCATTTTAATGGGGCAGCGTCGACGCAGCGTCGTGTACATAAAGTGATCGTCGTTAAATGATCATGGTAATGGCGTTGATGCCAATGAGATGAACCGTGCCGTTTCAGTCGGTTTATCCTTGCCATTAAATCTGGGTATGGTGCTATTAAATCTGCACATAGTGCTATGCTGAATCGATTCACTGAATGACACAAGGTTTGAGCTTTTAGACTTTGGTCTGGTAGGCGCTAACTTGCTGATAAACTGCCCGGTCACACCAGGGGGAAACCGCATGACACTTGCCGATATTGCCCGGCTAGCCGGCGTCTCGCGCACCACTGCTAGCTACGTCATTAATGGTCAGGCCGAGCAGCGCCGCATTAGCGCAGCGACAATTGAAAAAGTGATGGCGGTGGTGCGGCAACACCGCTATCACATTGACCCTCAGGCGGCTGCGCTGCGCCGGGGTGCAAGCCGCTTGCTGGGGCTTATCGTGCCGGATTTGGAGAACATTAGTTATGCTCGCCTAGCCAAACGCCTGGAGCGGGGTGCACGGGAGCAGGGTTATCAGCTGTTGATCGTAAGCTCAGATGACTGTGCAGAGAGTGAACGGACACTCGCGTTGGCGCTGCGTGCGCAACGCTGTGAGGTGTTGATAACCGCCAGTTGCTTGCCTAGCGACGATACTTTTTATGCCGACCTGGTAGACGAGGGATGGTGCGTGGTGGGGATGGACCGTGGCCTCAACCCGACGCGCTTTGCCAGTGTCGTGAGTAACGATCAGGAGGCGGCTAAGACGTTGACCCGTTCGGTGATCGGCGCGGCGACCAAGCGTATTGCCTGGTTGGAAGCGATGCCGGAGCTGTCGGTTAGCTGTGAGCGGCGGGTGGGTTTTCAGGCGGCCCTTGAAGGCAGCATGATTGAACCGCTTTATCTTACCGGGTCGCACTATGAACGTAGCGAAGGGGCGCGTTTAGCGATTCAATTGCTGGATGAACAGGGCGGTGCCGACGCACTGGTGACAGCGTCCTATACGCTGATGGAAGGGGTGTTTGATGTATTCTTGGAGCGTGGTGGCCTGCCGGAAAATATGCGTCTGGCCACCTTTGGTGATCACCGGCTGCTGGATTTCCTTCCTCAGCCAGTGAACTCGGCGCTACAGGATTATGACCGTATTGCCGAGTTAACATTGCGCTGTGCCCTAGCTGCTATGAACGGCCACTATGAGAGCGGGCTGCAGGTGGTGGCGCGTCATCTGCACCGGCGTTAAACCGTGCGCGCCTGGGCCCAAGCTGCTGCATCTGGTATCGACATATCGTAACTCTCGCTCAAGTAGGGTGAGGAGAGCACGAAGTCGGCGCTCGCCGCATTGCAGGCAACGGGGACATTCCACAGCGCCGCTAAACGCAGCAACGCTTTGACATCCGGGTCGTGGGGCTGGGGTGAGAAGGGATCCCAGAAGAAGATCAGCACATCCAGCCGCTGCTCCGCAATCCGAGCGCCAATCTGCTGGTCACCGCCCAGGGGGCCGCTCATTAGACCCTCGACTTCTAACCCTAACGCGGTTTTAAGCCGCTTAGACGTTGTTCCCGTGCCAATCAATTCGTGCTGGCTCAGCGTATCCTTCCAGCGAGTTGCCCACTCAAGCATTTCGCTCTTCTTGCCATCGTGGGCAATTAGCGCAATACGCTTGCGCGCTTGCAGCGTACGGATGGCTTGGCGGGGCGGTTGCGCGTCACTCATTTCGTCACTTCCCTCATGGTTCTATTGCCTTTCGGTCTTATGGCCGAATGGTTTTTCTTTTTAAAGGTCGTAAAAGCTAAAAGCTCGCTACAAAGGTTAGACCGTTACTCGCTATCAAAGGCAAGGATTTTCATCGTATTGGTGCCCCCATGGGCATTCATATGGTCGCCGCGAGTGAGAATGACATGCTCGCCAGGGTGGATAAATCCCTGTGCCTGCAAGCATTTCAATGCTTCTTGGTTAAGGTTGGCCGGATCCATATCGGTGGTGTTGAAAGGAATGGAAACCACGCCACGATAGAGCGCCATACGCCGCTGGGCGATAGGGCTGTGAGCCAACCCTACGATAGGCAGGCCGGAACGAATGCGCGATGCAATCAGCGGTGTATAACCGGTGGAGGTCATGCAAGCGATGGCGCTGACGCCGGATAAGTGATTCGCTGCATACATCGCCGATAGCGCGATGGTTTCATCGATGCGCTCAAAGCCCTCATGAATACGGTGGCCTGACTCCTGAGCGAGACGCTCACGCTCGGCACCCAGACACACACGGTTCATCGCTTCGATGGTTTCCACCGGGTAGTCACCTGCGGCGGTTTCCGCAGAGAGCATCACTGCATCGGTGGCGTCGAGCACCGCGTTGGCCACGTCGAAGACCTCGGCGCGGGTGGGTAGCGGCGACTCGATCATCGATTCCATCATTTGGGTGGCGGTAATGACGGCACGGTTGAGTGTGCGTGCGTGCTTGATAATGCGCTTCTGAGTACCGATCAGCGCGGCGTCGCCAATCTCAACGCCCAGGTCGCCCCTGGCCACCATGACCGCCTCAGAGGCTTCAATGATGCCATCCAGCGTAGCATCGTCGGCAACCGCTTCGGCGCGTTCAAGCTTAGCCACCAGGCCGATCTCTTTCCCGGCTTCGCCAAGCAGCTCGCGGGCTTCTTGCATATCTGCGGCGCTGCGCGGGAAGGAGACGGCTAAGTAGTCAACGCCAATCTCAATAGCGGTTTTTAGATCGGCCTTATCTTTCTCAGTAAGGGCGGGCGCTGAGAGTCCTCCTCCCTGCTTGTTAATGCCCTTATTGTTGGAGAGCTTGCCACCTACGTGAACGCGGGTATGCACTTCTTGTCCAATTACACGGGTGACATCGAGTACCAAACGGCCATCGTCGAGCAGTAGGCGGTCGCCCTCAACGACATCATCGGCCAGTGTTTGATAGTCGCAGCCGACGCGTTCTGCAGTGCCGCTATTGGCGTCCAGCGCCATGTCCAAGACAAATGCCTGGCCGACATTGAGGTTGACGGCGCCTTCGACAAAACGCGCAATACGAATTTTCGGCCCTTGCAGGTCGCCCAGCGCAGCAACGCTGCGGCCAAGGCGTTCGGCGATCTCGCGGACTTCGCTTAAGCGACGGCGGTGGTCGTCTGCCGAGCCGTGGGAGAAGTTAAGCCGCACCACATCCACACCGGCTTTTAGCATCGCTTCCAGCACGCCGGGGCGATCACTGGCGGGGCCGAGTGTGGCAACAATTTTGGTGCGCCTTAAAGGCGTATGGGAATGAGGGTTGGTAGACGCCGGTGCTGCTGTATTCGAGGTTGCATTCGTCATGGGCGCTCTCCTTGAGTAAGGGGATTGTGGGCAATTTAGTATTGGACTACGATAGCGTTTATATAGTAATTTTACTACATATTGGATATTTACTAGCCTTTTGGGGCGGTTGAAACGCTGTTTATCGGCCTCATGACGCTTAAATACGTATTTTTAGTAATTTTTTTACTAAAGGTGCAGATTGTTACTATTGGTCAATTGAGGAGCTATCATGACAATAAGAGTTGCGATTAACGGATTTGGCCGTATTGGCCGCAATGTACTGCGCGCCCTTTACGAAAACAGCTACCGTGACCGCGTACAGGTCGTCGCCATTAACGATCTCGGCGACCCCTCGCTAAATTCCCACCTGCTGCGTCACGATACCGTGCATGGCCACTTCCCCTTTAAGGTAGAACACGACGCCGAGAGCATCACGGTGGATGGTGATCGTATCGCCATCTCCTCAGAGCGCGATCCAGCGGAGTTGCCGTGGGCATCGATGAATATCGATCTGGTGATGGAGTGCACCGGGTTGTTTACCAAGCGCGAGGCGGCGGCCAAGCATATCGAAGCGGGTGCCAAGCGCGTGCTGATTTCCGCACCCAGCCCCGACGCTGATGCGACGATTGTGTATGGCGTTAATGACCAAGTGTTGACCGCTGAGCACACGGTTGTCTCTAATGCTTCCTGCACCACCAACTGCCTAGCGCCGGTCGCGAAAGCGTTGAACGATGCAGTCGGTATCGAAAACGGTTTGATGACCACGGTGCACGCTTACACCAATGATCAGAACCTCTCGGATGTTTACCACTCTGACCCCTACCGGGCGCGCAGTGCAACGCACTCCATGATCCCGACCAAAACCGGTGCTGCCGCAGCGGTGGGCTTGGTGCTACCAGAGCTGGCGGGTAAATTTGATGGCCTAGCCGTTCGCGTACCGGTGATCAACGTCTCGCTGGTGGATCTGACCTTTAGTGCCAGTCGCGATACCACTAAAGAAGAGATTAATGCCATCGTTGAGAAGGCCGCGGCTAACTCTCCGGTATTGGCTGTTAACGCTGAACCGCTGGTCTCTATTGATTTCAATCATGATGCCAACTCATCGACCTTCGATGCTAATCACACCCGCGTGAATGGCCGTCTGGTTAAAATCATGGCGTGGTACGACAACGAGTGGGGCTTCTCCAACCGTATGCTGGATACTGCGCTTGCCATGCAGGCGGCTGCTAAGTAATACCCTCCTAAGGGCTAAGGGCAGGTGTCGCCCAGCAGCAGCTCAGTTTGCAGCAACTGCTGGGCGAGGGGGATGCGGCCAAGAATCATCTGCGCTGCGACTCGCCCTTTGCCCACGCTATCCTGGCGCACCGTGGTTAAACGCGGTGCGCGGTACTGTCCTTCAGCAATGCCATCGAACCCGGTAATGCGTAACTCTTCCGGCACCCGTATACCGCGCTGCTCGGCTAGCGTTAGCGCCGTGAGTGCAATACGGTCAGACATGCACAGCAGCAGGTCTGGCCGTTGTTCTAGTGGCTGGTCGAGAATCTCGGCAATCACCGGCGAGCACACCTCAAAGGTATTCTCCTCGATATTCCAGAGCGGCACTTGCGCCACATCCACACCTTGCTCACTCAGCGCGTTATGAAAGCCCTCAAGGCGGGCACGGCTAATGGTACTGGTGTTGGGCAGCAGCGTGTGCTCCGCCGTCACGCGGCCGTTGCAGACCTCTTTGGTTAAGCGCAGGTTGATAATCGCCGGGCGTTTGGGCAACTGGTTAAGCGCATGCTGGGCGATTTTATAGCTAGCAGCTGTATCATCGATATGCACCGTCGGGCAGCCTTCAATATCAAAATCGACGGCCACCAGGGTGCGTTGGGCGGGCAGTTCATCGAGCAGCTTATTGTTGGGCATTAATCCATAAACGATAAAGCCATCGGCGATATTGGCGGAGCCCGGCGGCTGTGAGGCATGGCCGCGACCCGGCAATAACAGCAGCGTGTGGCCGTGGGCATCAAGAACTTCGGCAACCCCTGATAAAAACTCGCTGGCCACGGCATCGTTCAAACTGTAGGTCAGGCTTTCCGCAAGAATCACCGCAATAATCCGCGAGCGGCCGGTGCGCAGGCTGCGCGCTTTGGCGTCAGGGCCGCTGTACCCCAGCCTTTTCGCCTCTTTGAGTATGCGTTCGCGCAGGGCTGGAGAAAGCTGATCCGGCCGGTTAAAGGCATTGGAAATCGTGGCAGTGGAGACGTTGAGTTCCTGCGCAAGATCCTTGAGTGTCATACGGCGCTGATCAGTCACGGTACTTCCTTATACAGGCTTTTTTAATAATTGAAGATTAGCTATTCAAAGGATGTGCATAATAAAATCGACCCGCTGTGTGCTGCCACTCCCCATGATAAGCGAAGGGAAGGTTAGGCACACACAGAGGGTCGTTAAAGCGGGTATCTTGGTTGACTCTTGTGCTTAAGCCGCTGCTTGTTGAGTGGATAACATCAGTGCTGCACCGCTCTCATCAAACAGGTGTACTTTTTCCCAATCCGCTGCCAGTGATACCTGCTGGCCCTCCTGCCACTGGCTAGGTGCTTCGCTGCGATGGATCAACAGCGTGTCGCCCTGTTTGGGCTCAAGGTAGACGTAAACTTCGTTACCTAAATACTCGACATTGACGATATCGAAGCAGTTGTCATCAGTGGGTGCCGCTAAGCATAGGTGCTCTGGGCGAATGCCGAGGGTCAATGCTTCGCCGCTTTGCCGCTGCTGGGCATTCTGGGGCAGGGCGAGCTCGCCAACTCCTACGGCTCGCACACGACAGCCGTTGGCGTCACCAGCGAGTAACTCTGCGGGCATGAAGTTCATGGTGGGCGAGCCGATAAACCCGGCAACGAATTTCGTCGCCGGGCGCTGGTACAACTCGTGGGGGCTGCCTACCTGCTCAACGTGTCCGCCATTGAGCACCACAATTTTGTCGGCCAGGGTCATGGCCTCCACCTGGTCGTGGGTCACGTAAATCATGGTGGAACCAAGGCGGTTATGCAGCCGTGCGATCTCGTTACGCATTTGTACCCGCAGCGAGGCATCCAGGTTGGAGAGCGGCTCGTCAAAAAGCAGAATACGCGGTTCACGCGCCATGGCTCGGCCCATGGCCACTCGCTGGCGCTGCCCGCCAGAGAGCGCCTTGGGTTTGCGGTGGAGTAGCTCTTCAAGCTGCAGAATCTTTGCTGTGCTCATGACCCGCTCGTGCACGGTCTCTTTGGCGGTCTTGGCCAGTTTCAGGCCAAACGCCATATTGTCGTAAACGGTCATATGCGGGTAGAGCGCATAGGATTGAAACACCATGCCCACACCGCGTTCCCGCGGTGGCAAGTCATTGACCACGGTGTCATCCATGCTCAGGTCGCCATCGCTAATCGATTCCAAACCGGCGATCAGGCGCAAAAGGGTCGACTTGCCGCAGCCGGAGGGGCCAACGAAAACCACAAATTCGCCGTCGCCAATATGTAGGTCCACATCGTTAATAATGTGATCGCTGCCAAACACTTTGTTGATCTTACTAAGCGTAACACTTGCCATAGGTGACTCCTTACCGACCTCAATGCTTATGTCTTCTGGGTCGGCCTGTTGTTGTTTAGAGCTTATGAGACGACGCGCATAAAGGCCGCTTGATACCCCGGTAGCGTCAGGCTGTCACCGTCGCGCTGGGGGGTAAAGCTGTGGCCCTGCAAATCGCATTCAATCGCTAGTGGCAGATTAACCGTCTGCGCTTCGGCGGTGAGGTTGAAAACACACAGCAGTGTTTCATCCCCTTTTTGTCGGCTAAAACCGAGCAGCGTTTCGCCTACATCGACCAGCGTTAAGTCACCATCGAACAGTGCGGGGTGCTGACGCCGGAAGGCCAGCATGTTGCGCAGCGCATTCAAGGTGGAGTTGGCATCATCCTGTTGGCGGCTGACCGCCATATCCCGATGGCTGGCCTCTATGGGGAGCCAGGGTTCAACGCTGGAAAAACCGCCATGTTCGCTACCGTTCCAGGGCATTGGCGTGCGGCAACCGTCGCGACCTTTGAATTCCGGCCAGAGCACTTTGCCGTAGGGGTCTTGGATGCGCTCAAAGGGCACGTCGGCTTCCGGCAGGCCGAGCTCTTCGCCTTGGTACAGGCAGACGCTACCGCGCAGCGAGCAGAGCATGGCCAGCGCCACTTTAGGGTAGGCTATGGGGTCTTCGCCAGCACCCCAGCGGGTGGCACTGCGTACGACGTCATGATTGGAGGTTGCCCAGCAGGGCCAGGCGTCGCCAGCCAGGCGCTGAAAGCGCTCCAGCACTTCATGAATATAGCGCGCAGAGTGGGGCGTGTTGAGCAAGTCGAAGGTGTAGGCCATATGCAGCTTGTCGCCACCGGCGGTGTACTCGGCCATGCGCTCCAGCGGGTTATCGTCGCCAATTTCGCCCACGGTCGTGGTGCCGGGGTATTCGTTCATCAGCGCCCGCAGATCTTTCAAGAATTCGAGGTTTTCGGGGCGGCTCAGGTCGTAGACGTGGCGCTGCCAAGTGTAGGGATTGCTATCCGGTGCGCCCAGGGTTTTAGCTTCGCCTTTGGGAACCGGCGGATTGTCGCGCAGCTCGGCGTCGTGGAAGTAGAAATTGACGGTATCCAAGCGGAAACCGTCTACGCCCAGATCCAGCCAGAAACGCATATTATCCAACTGCGCCTGACGTGCCTCCGGGTTATGGAAGTTAACGTCCGGCTGGCTGGTCAGGAAGTTATGCATATAGTACTGCTGGCGGCGGGAATCAAACGTCCACGCCGGGCCGCCGAAAATCGATAGCCAGTTGTTGGGTGGCGTGCCGTCCGGTTTGGGGTCGGCCCATACAAACCAGTCGGCTTTAGGATTGTTGCGGTTTTGGCGACTCTCCTGAAACCAGGCGTGTTGATCCGAGGTGTGGCTAATCACCTGGTCGATCATCACCTTCAGGCCCAGCGAGTGGGCTTTTGTCAGCAGCGCTTTAAAGTCTTCCAGGGTGCCGAACATGGGGTCGACGTCGCAATAATCGCTAATATCGTAGCCAAAATCGAGCATCGGCGAGGTGAAAAACGGTGATAGCCAGATACCGTCCACATTGAGAGAGGCAACGTAATCGAGTTTTTCAGTAATACCGTTAAGATCGCCAATACCGTCACCGCGGCTATCCATAAAGCTGCGCGGGTAGATCTGGTAGATAACCCCGCCGCGCCACCAGAGTGTGTTGTCTTGCATCGTAGAGTCCAACGTTGACATAAAAATTCCTTATCCTTTAACGGCGCCTGCGGTAAGGCCTGACACAATGCGGCGCTGGAAGATAATCACTAATACGACCAGTGGCACCGTGACCACCACAGAAGCGGCCATAATCGGCCCCCAGGGCAGTTCGTAGGCACTGCCGCCTGACAGCAGCGCAATAGCGACGGGCACCGTGCGCTGGGCGTCGGTCAGCGTGAAGGTGAGGGCAAACAGAAACTCGTTCCACGCGGCGATAAATGCCAGCAGGCCGGTGGTCGCCATGGCGGGCCACATCAGCGGAAGAAACACTTTCGTGATGGTTATCCAGGGCGTGGCGCCGTCCATGATGGCGGCCTCTTCCAGCTCCATGGGCAACTGCTTCATAAAGGTGGTCAATACCCATACGGTGAAGGGCAGGGTGAAGATGGTGTAGCTTAAAATCAGCCCGGCGGGGTTGTTGTAGAGATTGAGCGCACGAATCACCTCAAAAAGCCCGGAAAGCACCGCTACCTGGGGGAACATCGACACCCCGAGAATTACCAGCAGCACCGTGGAGCGGCCCCGAAAGCGCACCCGGCCCAGGGCGTAAGAGGCGGTAATGCCGAGTAGCAGGGCAATAAACACCACGCTAAACGCCACCACGATGGAGTTGAAAATAGCGCGCAGAAAGCTGGTCTGGCTAAAAATGCTGATGTAGTTATCGAAGTTCCAGTTCGAAGGCCAAAGCTCAACGCGGAACAGGTCGCTCGACGGTTTTAACGAGGTGATGACCGCGTAGTAAAACGGGAAAACGGCGTACACCATAATCAGCACAATCAACGCCCAAAACCCGATGCGCTTGGCTATTTTGGCCAACTGACGCGTATTCATTAGTCGCCTCCCAATTGGATTTGTTTACGCCCAAGGTAGAGGTAAGCCACGGTAGCCAGGGCAATGATCAAGAACAGCAGGGTAGAAGCGGCGCTGCCGTAACCGACATCCTGGAACTCGACCAGCTGTTGGCGGGCATAGACCGACATCGACATGGTGCTGGTGGAGTTGGAGGTGAGTACGTAGATAACATCGAAGACACGCAGCGCATCCAGCAGGCGGAAGATCACCGCGACCATTAACGCCGGGGTAATCAACGGTAGGGTAACTTTGAAGAACACCCGCAGCGGGTGAATGCCGTCTACCTCGGCGGCCTCATAGCAATCCTTGGGCAGCATCTGCAGAGCCGCAAGCACCAGCAGCGCCACGAAGGGAATGGTTTTCCATACATCGACCATAATTACCGCCCACATGGAGTAGGCGGCGTTCGCCGTCCAGGCGATGGGGGCATCGATAATGCCCACGTTCATCAGCAGGTGATTGATGATGCCGAATTGGTCGTTGAGCATCCATGCCCACATTTGCGCGGAAACAATGGTTGGAATTGCCCAGGGAATCAGCACCGCAGCGCGCACAATTACGCGCCCCTTAAACTCGGCGTTCAAAATCAGCGCTACAATCACCCCGAAAACCACTTCCAGTGATACCGACACCACCGAGAAGTAGACGGTGTTCCATACCGACTGCCACCACACTGAGTCGGCCAGTACCCCATACCAGCGGCCATCGTCATAGACGAGGTAGTTCTCGAAGCCAATCAGATTGGCAGCGCCTAAATCTGACAGTGATGCATCGGTGAAGCTGAGAAAAAAGGTGCGCACCAGTGGCCAGCCAGCGACCAGGGTTAACGCAATCAGCATGGGGGCTAAAAAAAGCCAGGCGGCTTTAACCCGCTGTCGGCGAACCTTAGTGCCCCGGCGCGGCTTGGTAGTGAAAGAACGCGCCCCGGCGGGCGCGTCATCATGCTTGATGGAGGTCGACATGGAAAGGCTCCAGGGTTACCAGTTGCGACGCTTCAGGCGAGCCAATTCGTCTTCAAGATCAGCGACCGCTTGAGTGCCATCTTTAGTGCCGGAAAGCACGTCATGGGAGGTGCTGAAGAAGGCGTTACTCACCCGGCCATAAGCATCACCGGTGGGGGCAGAGGGGCGAGCGACCGCATTGACGAAGGTGTCGTAAAGGGTGCCAAAGAAGGGCACGGCTTCAAGCACTTCGTCATCCTGGTAGAGGGCGTCGATAGTGGGGTTGTAAGAGGCCTGTATGGCGCGACGCTTCTGTTCCTCTTCACCGGTCAGGAAGGCGACCAGGTCGGCGGCCAGCTCGGGGTGTTCGCTGTAGCGCGATACCGCCAGGTTCCAGCCGCCCAGGCCAGCGGCACTTTGGCCGTTTTCGCCACCTGCGGGCAGTTGGGTAACACCTACTTTGCCGCGAACGTCACTGTCTTCGCTTTGGGCCAGTGCCCAGGCGTAGGGCCAATTGCGCATAAACACGGCACCGCCGCTTTGGAAGACGCCGCGCGCTTCCTCTTCGGTGTAATTGAGCACACCGTTAGGCGAAATATCACCAATCCACGATGCGGCTAGGTCGAGTGCTTCTGCGGCGTGTTCGTTGTTAATGCTAATTTCGCCATCGGCTTCCACCACTGTGCCGCCGCCAAAGCTGGCTACCCACTCAAGGGCGTTAACGGTCAAACCTTCATAGGAGCGCCCCTGGAAGACATAGCCCTGCATACCGTCTTGGCCCTCAGCGCGCTCGGCGTCTTTGATCTCGCGGGCAATTTCGGTGAGTTCTTGCCAGGTTTTTGGCACGTCATGGCCATACTTTTCCAGCAAGTCTTCGCGGTAGTAGAGCACGCCCGCATCGGTGAACCACGGCATGGCGACTAAACGGTCATCGATGGTGTTGTTGGTGACGATGGTGTCAAAGTGCCCGGCAGCGGCGTCATCGCCAAGCACTTCTTTGAGGTCGAGTAGGTGATTGGCGAGTAGGCCGGGCCACACCACGTCAATCTGCATCACATCGATATCGCTGGAGTTAGCCGAAAGGATCTGCTGGTAGAGCGAAAGGCGCTCGGTGGAGGAGTTGGGCGTTGAAACAACATCGACGCTATGGCCGGTTTTCTCTTCCCAGGCGCGTACGCCTTCCTGGCACAGCGTCAGCTCTGCGCCGACTGCGCCACAGGAAATGGTGAGTTCTTCAGCCTGAGCTTGGCTTGTTGCACTCAGCGTGCTGGCTACTGCGATGGCGGTAGTGATTAAAGTCTTTTTCATAACGGCGTACCTCGACGTTTATTGTTGTGGATGGTGTGGCTTCTAAATTAGCGTTAATTCACAAACTCAACGTTTGTTCAATGGCTCTCTTAATCTTTATCTTAATCGATTAAGATTGTGCTGCTCAGTTAGCCGCTTTGATCGAGGAAGTTCAATAGCGACTTTTGTCTAACGGCATTGTTCAGTTTTCACTAAATAAAATCGTTCCTTAGACATTAGTCGCTAATTAGCAACTAGCCGTTGGTAAAAAGAGACTTAATCGATTAAGTTTTGGCTACCTTTCCTTAAGCGCCGTGGCGTTTAGCAGCAAAGCCACTACCCCCTGGGTGAACCGTGCAAGGGAAGTGTTATCGATTCGATCTTAATCGATTTAGGCAAAAGCGCTTACAGGCAGACGCTTAAAAACAGGCGCTAATAAACAACCGCTTGCCAATAACAATAGGGTACTCAAAACAATGCATAAAATGACATTTAAAACGCCGTTAGCCATTGCTATTGCCACCGCCAGCTTGGGAATGAGCGGTGTTGCTTCGGCACAAATGACCATGGAACAACGCTTTGCCGAGCTTGAAGCCCGCATTGAAGCCGCGGAACAGCGCGCTGATGCCGCCGAGCGCCGTGCCGAGATTGCCGAGCAATCACAGTCGACTGCCGTGGCGACAGAGAGCGACGCGGAGATCGAAGAGCGTCTGGCTCGGGTGGAGCGTTACGCCGATGGCGAAGAGGGTTTCTCGTTCAACGTTTATGCGCGTTCAGGCTTGTTGATTGGCGAAGATGGTAAAAGCGAGAATGCTGGCCCTTACCTGACACCCGCGGGTGGAGAGGGCGGCGCCGTTGGCCGTTTAGGCAATGAGCCGGACACCTACGCTGAAGCTATTTTCAACTACCGCATGCAGTTCGATAACGGCGCCAAAGCGCTTTATCGCACCATGATTGCTGACGGCACGACCTCCAGCAATGACTGGACTGGTGGCGAGTCCGATCTCAACGTGCGCCAAGTGTTTGCTGAATTCAGCGATCTTCCCAGCTTTACCGGCGCATTTGAAAACGCCTCTATCTGGGCCGGTAAGCGCTTTGACCGCGATAACTTCGATATCCACTGGCTCGACAGTGATGTGATTTTCCTGGCCGGTACCGGTGGCGGTATCTACGACATGCAGTTGGCAGACAACTGGAAATCTAACCTCTCGATTTATGGCCGTAGTTTTTCTGACTATCCGATTGTTGACCGCGAGAACCCCGGTCTTGAAGGCGACACCGACAACCTGATCCTGACCTCCAACAACTACTTCGGCAACTGGCAGTGGATGGTCAACGGTATGTCCGCTGCAGACAACGACGAGCGCGACATTGATGTCGGCCAAACTGCTGCCGATACTGGTTTCCACACCATGATTGCTTATCATGGCGACAGCTTCTTCGGCATGGGCGAGGGTAGTTTCAAAGCGGCCGTGCTGCATGGTCAGGGGTTAGGCGCCGAGACCAAAAGTATTGGTTCACGGGGTGATCTAACTGATGACGCTACCGCCACGCGCCTAGCGCTCTATGGCACCACTTATATTGCCCCGCAGTGGCGCGTTGCCCCCTCCATTCTGGCTGAAACCAGCGAAGACCGTTATGCCCAGGGCGATAAGTACAACTGGGCAGGGCTCAACGTGCGCCTAGCCAACGAGTTAACGCAGAACTTCGAAATGCAGTACGAAGCGGGCTATCAGTGGATGGATCTCGATCCCCAGGGTTATAGCGGTCGTAACGCCGTGGATGGTGGCTTCAGCAAATTCACGATTGCGCCCACCTTCAAGCCTGAAGTCGGCGGCTTCTGGCAGCGTCCTGAGATTCGTCTGTTCACCACCTTCAGCGATTGGGATGACGACCTTAACAACTACGGTGCCAGCTCACTGGGCAACGAAGGCTTTACCGGTGGTCAGTGGACTTTCGGCGTTCAGACCGAGGTATGGTTCTAAACCGATGTAAGTTGGTTAGCGTTTAACTGTTTCTTCTCCAATGCACTTTGCCCGCGACATGTCGCGGGCTTTTTTATAGCTTTAAAAGAATTTGTGAATAGTATTTATGGAGGGCTAGCAGGGTTGCTCAGGAGCGTTTATGTCACTACTGCAAGAGAAATTAAAAGCGCCGCCGCTACCGCTTGGTGTAGTGGCCCGGCCGCGCCTTAATGACCGTTTCGGGTTAGATGAACGTGTCCGCTTACTGATGGTGCAGGCGCCTCCAGGCTATGGCAAAACCACGCTGCTGGCTGAGCGGCTGACCGCGCTGGAGCAAGAGGCCACTTGGCTAGGCTTGGATCAGCGCGACAACCAACCCGCGCGGTTTTTAGCCTACTGGCAGGCAGCGCTCGATGGACTGTTAATCGAGCACATACGGCTTTCACCCGTGGCAGACGATGGAGACTGCGTGGAGCAGTTAGAGCGCTGGCTTGGCGAATTGCCTGAGCAGCGCTCGCCGTGTCGTTTGGTAGTGGATAATTTTGAGCACCTTAGCCACCCGGATATCTTAGCTGGGATCGCCCACTGGCTGCGTCATCAGCCGCCTTGGCTAACGTTAACGCTGGCCAGCCGCTCAAGGCCAGCATTGGGTTTGGCAAGCCTGCGGCTAAGAGGTGAACTCGAAGAGATCGACCTTCACGCGTTGGCCTTTGACAGCGAGGAGGCGCAAACCCTGTGTGCCGAACAGTTGAGCTTTCCCCCCACGCGAGTCAGCCTGGAACGTGCACTGCGCAGAAGCGGTGGCTGGGTAATGGCGTTGAGCTGGCTGGTAGAGCGCACCACCACGCGGGCAGGGTTTGACGCCCTGGTTGACCGGTTAAGTGGTGCCCACCCAGACTTTGCCGCTTGGTTTGACGAACTGCTCTCCGCTGCACTGCCATTGGAAGAGCGAGAGCTAATGCTGCAACTGGGGGTACTGGAGCGCTTTTCCCCCGAGCTTATGGCCCGACTACTGGAAGGGGAGCGCTTGACCCAGCGCCTGGAGGCCTTTGAACAAGCGGGGCTATTTATTGAACGCCCAGACCCGCATGCTCAGTGGTACCGCTTTCAACGACTGTTTGGCGAGCACCTCCGTCATCGCCGTCATGAGCTTAGTTTGGCCACCCAGCGCGTGCTGCACCAGCGCGCAAGCCAGGCGTGGTTAGCCTTGAACGATCCGGTGATGGCTCTGCGCCAGGCGATACTCGCCGAGGCCCCCGATGATGTGGCAAGCCTACTGACCGCCCATGGACCCGCCTTGCTGGCAAGCGGCGCCTATTCACTGTTGGCCAAGGGCTTCGCCCTGCTCGGTGAGCCGCGGCTCTCTACCTGTCCGGAACACACGCTGCTCTATGGCTGGGTCTCCCATGCTCAGTTTCAGTTTGATATTACCGCACGCGTAATTGGCTGGATTGAAGCACAGTTGCACGCGTCAGAGTGGCAGTTGCTCAGCGCTGAATTCGCTACGCTGCGCGCCCAGTTAGCGATTAACCAGGGCGATGCCGAGCGAGCCGCACCGCTGGCCGAGCAAGCGCTAGCCGTGCCCGCCCGCTATTTAGCTTCCACGCCGCTGACTGCCACTGCCATCTTAAGCGAGGCGCGCTTTGTGCTGGGCTATTTGGAAGAGTCGCTGCAGCGGGTGCGCGAGGTAGAGCGTCAGGCCCGCCAGCGTGGCGATCATCAACTGCTGCTCTGGTCGTTTTGCCATCAGTCGGAGACGCTGGTGGCTCAGGGGCGCCTACAGGCCGCCTACGATATTCAGGAGCGCGCCTTTGCCCACCTGGAGCGCGCGGAGCTTGAGCACCTGCCCGTGGCGGAGTTTCTCTACCGCATTCGCAGTCAGGTACTCTGGGAGTGGCACCGGCTGGATGAAGCCGAGCAGGCCGCGCTGAAAGGCATCGCCGTGCTGGATAACCAGGGGGAGCGCTGGACACTTCAGTGTCATATCCAACTGGCCAAAATCGCCCAAAGCCGTGGCGACCAAGCCCAGTGCGCTGACCATATTCGGCGGCTGCGCAAAATTCTCGCAGAAGGGGATTACCATATTGACTGGGTGGCGAATGCTCACGCTACCCTGTTGGCCTGGTGGCACTCCACCCAGGATCTTGATGCGGTAGAGCGCTGGCGCCAGGAAGCGCCGCCCCCCATTACTGAAGGGGCCACCAACCACTTTTCCCAGTGCAATGTGCGCAACCACGCTCGGGCGCTCACGCTGCTGGGGCGCTTTGATGAAGCCTGCATGCTATTAGAGGCCCTTGAAGTGCACACTCAGCGCTTGGGGCTGGTCACGGATGCCAACCGCAACCAGATCTGTCTCGCGGCAGCGGCGTGGTATGCAGGAAGAGAAGAGCATGCCTGCCAGCATATGCATCAAGCGCTGAGCTTGGCTTCCCGCACCGCCCTGGTGGGCAGCTTTCTGCGACTGGGCAAACCCCTTGGGGAGTTGCTCAATCGGTTGCTCGACAGCGGCACCTTGGATGCCTTAGAGCAGGCGAGGGCAGAGCGGTTGCTGGCGCTTGCGGGGCGCCAGAAGGATTTTGGCAGCGCCCGACGCTTAATGCTGGATGAAACGGTGATCGCTGATATTGTCGCCCGGCCAGATGTCCCCGAGCTGATCCGCACTTCGCCGCTCACTCGCCGGGAGTGGCAAATCCTGGGGCTGATTCATGCCGGGCTTTCCAATGAGCAGATCGCCGAGCAGCTGTCGGTGGCGCCTACCACCATCAAAACCCATATCCGCAGCCTCTATCAAAAGCAGAATATTCGACGCCGCGACGAAGCGATTGCCCTGGCGGGACAGTTGCTGGCGCATATTCAGGGGGAATAAGTCGACAGACGGGCTACTCCTAACGCCTACGCCCAGAGTCACCCTGGGGGGAGGATTTTATCTTGTGAGCAACCCTGCATCATGCCAAGTAACCAGCAAGAACTATGTCAAGAACTGTGACAAGAACTATGGCAAGGACAAAACAATGATGCAGACAACCTCTACTTCCCACTACGTTGGCAGCCAAGGGGCCGACTGGTGGCGCGGCGCCGTGATTTATCAAATCTACCCGCGCAGCTTTATGGACAGCAACGGCGACGGCATTGGCGACTTAAAAGGCGTGATCGACAAGCTCGATTACATCGCCTCGCTTAACGTCGATGCGATTTGGCTGTCGCCATTCTTTACCTCACCGATGAAAGACTTCGGCTACGACATCAGCAACTATCGCGATGTTGATCCGATGTTTGGCACCCTGGAGGATTTCGACCGTTTAGTCGAGGGTGCCCATGCCAGGGGGCTAAAAGTCACCATTGATCAAGTCATGTCGCACACTGCCGATCAGCATGCCTGGTTCGAAGAGAGTCGCCAAAGTCGTGATAATTCCAAAGCCGACTGGTACGTTTGGGCTGACCCTAAGCCCGATGGCGCGCCGCCCACTAACTGGCAATCCGTGTTTGGTGGCAGCGCCTGGCAGTGGGACACCCGCCGCTGCCAGTACTATCTGCATAACTTCCTGGCTAGCCAGCCGGATTTAAATTTCCGCACACCTGCGGTGGTCGATGCCATGCTGGAGGAAGTGCGCTTCTGGCTAGAGCGGGGCGTGGATGGCTTCCGGCTGGATGCGGTGAACTTCTGCACCCACGGCGAGCTAAAAGATAACCCGCCGCGCCAGGAGATGACCGAAAGCTTTCTAGGTGTTCGCCCCGACAACCCCTACGGCTACCAGCTCCACCAATACGATAAAACCCAGCCGGAGAACCTGTTGTTTCTGGAGCGGCTGCGCGCGCTGCTGGATGAGTACCCCGGCACCACTAGCGTGGGCGAGGTGGGCGACGACGATGCCTTGGGCGTGATGGCGGAATACTCCCAGGGCGGTAAGCGGCTACATATGTGCTACTCGTTCAACCTGCTCACCGACAAATACGACCCCGGCTACTTGCACGAAACGCTAACCGAAATGGAAGCGCGCATTGGCGATGGCTGGCCCTGCTGGGCGCTGGGCAACCACGACGTGACGCGGCTGGCAACTCGCTGGCAGGCGGAAGGGCAGCTGGATAAGCTGCGCCTTTATATGGTGTTTCTACTCACTCAGCGCGGTAGCGTATGCCTTTATCAAGGTGAAGAGTTAGGACTGCCCGAAGCTCAGCTAACGTTTGAACAGTTGGTTGACCCTGCGGGTATTACCTTCTGGCCAGCTTATAGAGGCCGAGACGGCTGCCGAACGCCGCACCCCTGGCAGGCCGATGCTCGCCATGCAGGCTTCAGCAGCGCCACACCCTGGCTACCGGTGCCTGACACTCATGCTAGCCTCGCCGTTGACCAGCAAGATAACGACACCGATTCATTGCTCAATGCCTACCGCGATTTTTTAGCCTTCCGCCGTACTCAGCCTGCGTTGGTGAAGGGCAATGTGCGCTATCACGCTGTGCGTGACGATGTGCTCTGTCTTGAGCGCACCTACCAGCAAACACGGTTACTGATTGCACTGAATTTTAGCAGCCAAACGGTCATTCGTTCGGTACCTGAAGGCACAGAAGCCATTGCCGATGCCCCCGCGTGGCTAACCGGTGAGTGGCAGGGCAGCCAACTGTCGCTTCCGCAACTCTCCCTTCCGCCCTATGGCGTGGCCATTGCCCGCTGCCCCCAGCTTGAGGAGAACGCACCATGGGACGTCTAACGCTAAGTGGTATCGGTAAATCTTTTGATGGCGTGGAAATTTCGCGGGATATCGATCTCACCATCGAAGACGGCGAGTTTGTAGTCTTTGTTGGCCCCTCCGGCTGCGGAAAGTCCACGCTGCTGCGCATGATTGCCGGGCTTGAAGATATCAGCGAAGGGGATATGCAGTTGGATGGCCAGCGGATAAACGAGATTCCGCCCCAGGAACGGGATATCGGCATGGTGTTCCAATCCTACGCCCTCTACCCGCATATGAGCGTGGCCGAGAACATGGCTTTTGGCCTGAAGCTGGCCCGCACCGACAAAGCGGAAATTCACCGCCGCGTTCAACACGCCGCCGAGATGTTACACCTCACCGAGCTATTGGAGCGTAAGCCCAAAGACCTCTCCGGCGGCCAACGCCAGCGGGTAGCCATTGGCCGCACGCTGGTCAAAGAGCCTGCTGTGTTTCTGTTCGACGAGCCGCTCTCTAACCTGGACGCCGCGCTGCGGGTGGATATGCGGGTGCAGATCGCTGCGCTGCATAAGCGCTTGAACGCCACCATGATCTACGTGACCCACGACCAAGTGGAGGCGATGACGCTGGCTGACCGCATTGTGCTGCTTTCCCGGGGAAGAATCGCCCAGGTAGGTGCGCCGCTCTCGCTTTATCACTTTCCCAAAACCTTAGAGGTGGGGGAGTTTATCGGCTCGCCGCGCATCAATACCTTCCCGGTGACGGTAGTCGACCCGGGTGAGCGCCAAACGGTAGTGCGTTTGCCTAACGGGGAGACACTGACGGTGGCGGTCAATGGCAAGCACCTCCATTCCGGTGATGGCGCCACTTTGGGATTGCGGGCGGAAGATTTTGTATCGCCTGAACAGGCGGAGGCTCGGCTGACAGCGAGATTAATGGTGGCGGAAAAGCTGGGTTACGAAACCCTGGCGCATCTGCAGGTAGACGGTATAGACGCTACCTTAACCCAGCGTTTGGATGGCTTAACGCAACTAACCGAAGGCCAAACGATCGACTTGGGTTTAGCGGGCCAGCATTGCCATCTTTTTGATCTACAGGGGAGTGCCTGCCCGCGGCAGGTGGTGGTAGATGGGGTAAGCCAATAATCGCCCATCTTATTTTTTTCAATAAAAGTGCATCCAATACGTCTCCTCGCGGGTAATCCCTATACAGGCGCTATTTAAGGCGGCTGATAAAACCCCTTTGAGGAGACTGAAAATGACCATCCAACCTCTTACGCGTGCAGCACTCGCCGCTACCTTGATTGCATCCTTCAGTCACGTCGCGCTGGCAGACATGACGCCCGCGGAAGTCCAGGTGCCGGACGGCAACACCGTCGCTCTCGAAACCGTAGGCGTTGGCGCTATTACCTACATGTGCGAAACCCAGGACGACGGCAACATGGGCTGGGTATTCAAAGGCCCTCACGCTGCGCTTAACGACAGCGAAGGCACACAGGTAGGAAGCTATTACGGCCCGCCAGCCACCTGGGAAGCGTTGGATGGCTCAAAAATTACCGGCACTCAGCTAGCCACGGCCGCTAATGGTGATGGCAACATTCCACTTCAATTTGTGGAAGCCAATCCGGCTGAAGGCGAAGGCGCTATGAGCGGTGTTAGTTACATTCAGCGCCTGAACACTCAGGGTGGTGTTGCCCCGGACGTCACCTGCGATATGGATCACGATGGAGCTACTGCGGTAGTGACCTACCAGGCGGACTATATCTTCTGGGTTGCTGAATAAGTCGACTGGAATGTTAATTCCGCTGGGGGCTCGTCTGTCGAGTCCCCAGCGGCTATGCTGTCTCTGAGAACGACGACTGGCGTCGGTGCCGTCACCAGGGAGCTAGGGTTTGACTGACGTGTATTCAGAATTTGATCATGCTGCGGCATTAGCCAACTGTGCCCGTGGCGAGCATGACGCCTTGCACCAACTCTATGTTCATGAAGGTGCCCGACTATTAGGCGTCGTCATAAGAATCGTCAAGGATCGTGGTATGGCCGAGGATATTGTCCACGATGCCTGTCTTAATATTTGGCAGCATGCCGATAGTTTTGATCCCGCCAAAGGATCCGCGCGGACGTGGATATTTAGCGTGGCGCGTCACCTGGCACTGAACGCTATCCGTTATCGCGACCGTGAAGTCACTTTTGATAATCACGATCCCACCGAATTAGATCTCGATGAACATTTTCAGCACGCCTCCGTTGCCGATGAAGCTTTCGATTGGCAAACCGGCCAGCGGATGGATAGCTGTTTGGAAGCGCTTGAGCCGGAGCGGCGTAACTGCGTACTCCATGCCTATGTTGACGGCCTTAGTCATGCGGAAATTGCGGCGCATACCGGCGCGCCGCTGGGAACCGTAAAAGCCTGGATCAAACGCAGTTTGCTGCGCCTACGGGAGTGTATGGCATGAGCCGCCCCAGTCAGCACGAACACCAAGACGACCATACTTTAGCGGGTGAATACGTGCTGGGTACGCTTTCGTTAGAGCAGCGTAAGGCGCTAGAGGCCCGGCTACCTAACGAGCCTGAATTGCAACAAGCCGTGATGGCTTGGGAAGAGCGTTTCTTGCCCTATACCGCTATCACCGACCCGGTAACGCCTTCTGACAATTTATGGCCGCGTATTGAGCGCAGCTTAGCGTCACGGGAAGCGCTTGCTAAGCGTGCTCGACCTGCCTCTGTCGTGCCGCCAAGACCTCGCCGCATGCTGCACAGCCTGCCGCTTTGGCGCGGCGCTGCCGGGTTTGGCTTAGCGGCGGCGTTAGTATTGGGCGTGATGCTGGCCAATGAAGTAACTGAACCGACGACCCCCGAGTACATGGTGGTTCTGCTTGCTCCGCAAACGCAGTCAGCGGGTTGGGTAGTGCAGGCCTCATCACGCCAGGAAATCGAGCTGATCCCATTGGGTAGTTTCGAAGTACCTGAAGGTAAAGCGCTTGAGTTTTGGACCAAAGCAGATGAGTGGCAGGCCCCTGTATCGCTTGGCTTAGTGGAACCAGGGCAGCCGATCCGTTTGCGCTTGGATGAACTGCCGCCTCTTGAGGATAACCAGCTATTTGAGCTAACGCTGGAAGACGAAACCGGCTCACCAACCGGCCTGCCCACCGGGCCGATTGAGTTTATTGGCCGCGCGGTCGAGATTTAGCCACTCAAAAGCGCCAGTTAAAAGAACGTCAAGCCGACCTGGAACAGGCGCTCCACGTCGCGAATGCGGCGCTTGTCGATCACGAATAGAATCACGTGGTCGCCGCTCTCAACCATCACATCGCCGTGGGCGATGATGACTTCCTTGCCGCGCACAATCGCACCGATGGTGGTGCCGTCGGGCAGTGCGATATCGCGGATGGTACGGCCTACCACTTTTGATGACTGCTTGTCGCCGTGGGCGATGGCTTCAATGGCCTCGGCGGCGCCCCGGCGCAGCGAGTGGACGTTGACGATATCGCCCCGGCGCACGTGGGTCAGCAGGCTGCCAATGGTCGCCTGCTGGGGAGAAATAGCGATATCGATCTCGCCCCCCTGCACCAAGTCCACATAGGCGGCGTTGTTGATCAGCGTCAGCACCTTCTTCGCCCCCAAACGCTTGGCGAGTAGCGACGACATGATATTGACCTCGTCGTCGTTGGTCAGCGCGCAGAAGATATCGCACTCTTCGATATTCTCCTCTTCCAGTAAGCGCTTGCTGGTGGCGCTGCCATGGAGCACCACGGTGCGATCCAGCCGCTCGGAGAGGGTGGTGCAGCGCTCCAGGCTGTGCTCGATGATCTTGACCTGGTGGCTATGCTCCAAATGCTCCGCCAGCCGCTCGCCGATATTACCACCCCCGGCGATCACTACCCGGCGGAAGTCCCGCTCGACCCGGCGCAGCTCGCTCATTACCGCGCGAATATCCCGGCGGGCGGCGAGGAAGAACACCTCGTCGTCAGCCTCGATGACCGTATCGCCACGGGGGATAATCGGTCGGTTACGGCGGTAAATCGCCGCCACCCGGGTATCCACGTTAGGCATATGGCGGCGCAGAAAGGCTAAATCCTGGCCTACCAGCGGGCCGCCGTAGAACGCTTTCACTGCCACCAGCTGTACCAGGCCACCGGCAAACTCCAGCACCTGCAGGGCACCGGGATGCTCAATCAGGCGACGTACATGATCGGTAACCACCTGCTCGGGGCTGATCAGCACATCAATGGGGATCGCTTCGTGGGCAAAAAGGCCTTTACGGGTCAAGTAGGCGGTGGCGCGCACCCGGGCAATTTTGGTCGGGGTGCGAAACAGCGTATGGGCGACCTGGCAGGCGATCATATTGATCTCGTCGCTGTTGGTGACAGCGATCAACATATCGGCGTCTTCGCAGCCAGCCTGACGCAACACAATCGGGTAGGAACCTGCCCCAGTGACGGTGCGGATATCGATTTTGGTGTGCAGCTCGCGCAGTTTTTTGGCGTCGGTGTCAACGACGGTGATGTCGTTCTCCTCGCGGGCGAGGTGTTCAGCCAGTGTGCCGCCGACCTGGCCGGCGCCGAGAATGATGATTTTCATTGCTGAGCATCGGTTCCATTAAAAGCGCCAGCGCGCGATGTCGTTAAGGCCTTGTTTTTAAGAACATGCCGACAAGGTCAGGCAACGGTCTATCATGCGTTGCAATAAAGACGGCGGCCAGTGTAAACCAGCCGCCGTCGAAAAGCAGGTGAGGATTACTCTAGCGTAAAGCCGACTTTAACCGTGACCTGCCAGTGGGCCACTTGGCCATCTTCAATATGGCCACGGGTATCGACTACTTCCAGCCAGCGCATGTGCTTAATCGTTTCTGACGCCTTGGCCAGTGCATTCTGAACCGCTTCCTCAATGCCCTTCTCGGAAGAGCCGGTCAGTTCCACGTGCTTGTAAGTATGATGACTCATAGTACCTCCTTCCTTGTCATGAAATCACTGCCCCCGGCATCAGTGAACGCCTAGGCAGTGCGCTTCTCTAGTCTGGCATAAAAAAAGCCATCGTGACTGTTCTGGGCTGGAAACAGCTGGCGACCCGCGCCGCTGGAAATGCCCCAGGCAACATCGTTAGGCGTGGTGACATGGGCGTCAGGGGTGCGGGCGAGAAATGCCTCAATCTGCTCACTGTTCTCTTCCGGAAGCACCGAGCAGGTGGCGTAGAGCAGGGTGCCGCCTTCGCGCAGCATCGGCCAAAGGTTGTCTAACAGCTGACGTTGAAGCTTGGCCAGCGGCCGGATATCGTCTTTGCGCCGCAGCTTCTTGATATCCGGGTGACGGCGGATAACACCGGTGCCAGAGCAAGGGGCGTCGAGCAGGATGGCATCAAACGGCGTGCCGCTCCACCAGTCGCGCTCGGTCGCATCGGCGTGTTGGAGAACGGCCTCTACGCCTAGTCGGCTAAGGGTATCTTCCACCCGTGCCAGGCGCTGATTATCGCTATCGATAGCGGTAAGATTGATGTCGAACAGTTCGAGCAAATGGGCCGTTTTGCCGCCGGGGGCGCAGCAAGCATCCAGAACATGTGCACCTGGCCGTGGCGCAAGCACGGGCCCCAGCAGTACTGCCGAGAGTTGGGCGGCCTCGTCCTGAACGCTAATATGTCCCGCTTCGAAGCCAGGCAGCGCCGTGACATCGCAGGGTGTTTCCAGCGTGATGGCGTCTGGGGCGTGGGGGCACAGGTGACCACTCAACCCCTGCTCGGTCAACTGCGACAGGTAGGCTTCACGATCGTTGTGGTGCTGATTCACTCTCAACGTCATCGGGCCTGACTGGTTGTTGGCTTCGACAATCGCCCGCCACTGCTCTGGCCATGCCTGACGCAAGGCGTTAAGTAGCCAGGGTGGATGTTCTAACGCGACGCTCTCATCCCGGTCTACTTGGGCCTGGAGCGCCTCGGATTCGCGCTGCAATCGCCGCAAACAGCCATTTAACACGCGGGTGGCCCACTCCTTATTCAGCAAGCGCGCAGCGCCCGCGGTTTCACCTACTGCCGCGTGGGCTGGAATGCGCATGTACAACAACTGGTAAATACCCAGCAGCAGCAGCGCCTGAACATCGCTGTCGCGCTTTTTAAACGGTTGCTTAAGTAATGTGCCCGCTAAGGCTTCCAGACGCGGTAAGCGGCGGCAGGTGCCAAAGCAGAGCTCTTTGAGCAGCCCGCGGTCGCGAGCCACCACGCTGTGCTCATCCAGCCCCGCCAGTGAGCCTTGGTCGCTGAGCACCGGGGCCAGCGCGCGAGCCGCCGCGGCGCGGACTTCCTGACCACTGCCGCCTTGGGGGGAGCGCTTTTGGCTCATGGTGTTTCTCCTTCGCTGGCCTGAGCCGCTGGTTTACCAAGACGAGTACCGGTAGCAAGGCGCGCGTGGCGGGCATTGAGTAAGTCACGCACGTCCATGGCTTTACCGCCGGGCAGCTGTGCGCTGGTCACACAAAGTACCTCGCTGCCGTTTTCCCCACAGGCAATCCGCAGATGATCGTCGCCGTGGTCTAGTAGCATGCCGGGCTCGCAGGCTGGCTGATCGCCCTCTTCTACGTTCGCCATTAGCAGCCGCAGGCGATCATCGCCTAATGCGCACCAAGCCACTGGCCAGGGGTTAAAAGCGCGAATTTTGCTGGCTAACTGCTGGGCGGGCTGGGCAAAGTCGAGCTCGGCTTCCGCTTTGCTCAGCTTGGCGGCATAGGTGACGCCTTCCTCGGGCTGAGGCGTGGCATGCGCGGTGCCGGTGGCCAGGGCATCCAGCGTGTTGATCAACGCATTGGCGCCTTGAATCGCGAGACGGTCGTGCAAATCGCCGCCGGTGGTGCGGTTCGTAATGGGCGTGCGCACTTCCGTGAGCATCGCCCCGGTATCCAGGCCAGCATCCATCTGCATGATAGTTACACCCGATACGCTATCACCCGCCTCGATCGCCCGCTGTATGGGGGCAGCGCCGCGCCAGCGGGGCAGCAGCGAAGCGTGAACGTTAACGCAGCCGAGACGCGGTATGTCCAACACGGCCTGAGGAAGCAGCAGTCCATAGGCCACAACGACCATAATGTCGGCATTGAGCGCGGCCAGCTCGGCTTGAGCCTCGGGTTGCTTTAACGTCTGAGGCTGATAGACAGGCAGGCTGTGTTCCAGAGCCAGCTGTTTGACCGGGCTGGGCGTTAGCTTACGGCCGCGGCCAGCGGGGCGGTCGGGTTGGGTATACACCGCCACCACCTCGTGCTGGCTTTCCAGCAGCGCGGCAAGGCTAGAGGCGGCGAATTCAGGCGTGCCAGCAAAAACAACGCGCAATCGTGACATATAAAGAAGGCTACCTGGCGTGAATGAGAGAAGTGTTAGGCGTCCTGCATCTGCTTGTGGCGTTTCTGCATTTTTTTGCGGATACGGTCGCGCTTTAGCGGCGACAAGTAGTCAACAAACAGCACACCCTCAAGGTGGTCGTACTCGTGCTGAATACAGTGTGCCAGCAGACCCTCTGCCTCTAACTCATAGGCCTCGCCATTACGATCCAGCGCGTTGAGCTGCACCTTAAGATAGCGCGGCACTTCGGCGTAGTGCTCGGGAATCGACAGGCAGCCTTCCGAAAGTGGCTCTTTCTCGTCGCCAATGGGTGTATAGCGCGGGTTGATGAGCACCAGCGGCTGGGAGTTATCGTCGCTGACATCCATGACGACAATACGGCGATGGACATCGATCTGGGTCGCGGCTAGACCGATACCACGGGCGTCATACATGGTCTCCAGCATATCGTCGACGAGCTGGCGTACCTCATCGTCGACGGTTTCCACCGGAGCGGCCTTGGTGCGCAGGCGCTCATCGGGGAATTCAAGAATAGGAAGTTTGGCCATGGCGTTACAATCACCGTTATGCTGAGTCTAAATTAAGTCAAGCTAGGTAGTGACGAGCGTCTTCTAACCTAGGTACTTTATGATGGGTCACTATATCATGCTGTCAACGTTTCTGGGCATGGGCGCCCGATACGCACTGGGTTTCAGCAGCAACAGAATGACTGCGCTTATGCAGCGCTTCGACATGGAACTAAGAGTGATGCATTTTCTTGGGAGAACTGGATGGCGGCAAAACAACACGCCTACCGGAGGGCTTTGAGTGGTTTGCTGCTGAGCGCAGTGGTGCTGGTGAGTATTGATGCCACTGCTTGGGAGCGTGATCAGACAGTGATTAAACTCTCGCCTCAGGTGCGTACCTTGCCCCATCGTGAAGCGATCGAGCCCATCGCCTTGGAGGAAGCACGAGCCTTTCTGCGCGAACACCGCGTCGTCGATGATACCGAGGTGTTGCCGGAACTGGCTTACGTAGTGGCGGGAGATGATCGCCGCTTGATCAGTGGTGCGGGAGATAGGTTATACGTGCGTGGCGTTGTGCCACACCATGGTCAGGTGGGTATCTATCGGCAGTCGGAGCCCTACCTGGCAATGGATGGCACGCCGCTGGGCTTAGAGCTGATCAACGTTGGCATCGCTCGCCACGTCAGCAGTGAAGGCGATATTGCGCAGCTTGAAGTCGTTAGTTCCCATCAGGAAGTGCGGGTTAACGATATTGTGTTGCCCTTGGAGGAGCGCGAGCTGAGCCGTGAGTTTATGCCCCGCGCGCCGCCCAATGCGGTTGAGGGTCATGTTATTGCCGTGCCAGGTGGCGTGCGTTTTATTGGCCGTTTTCAGATCGTTGCGCTGGATCTTGGCACCCTGGATGGTTTGCAGGCGGGGCATGTGCTGCGAGTCAATCAGCAGGGTGAACTGATCAACGACCCACGTACCCAGGAGCTGGTGCAACTGCCCAGCACAGAGGCGGGCAGTGTGATGGTCTTCAAGCCCTATGGTCGCGTCAGCTATGCCTTGGTGATGCAGGCGTCCCGGATACTGGAAGTGGGCGATGGGGTTGGGTCAGCGACGAACTAACAGGCGGCACACAAAGACGTTTAAAAGGAGGAAGTATGGACGCCCAGGCGTGGCTGGTGGTCAATGCGTTGCCGGGTATGGGGGCGCTGCGTATCGCGCAATTATTAGCCCGTCAGCCGCAGTGGCCGGAAGGCTGGCTGGCAGCACTGCCGAGCCGTGCTGCCAGCGAGTTGCGCCTGTGGCTTGAACATCCCACGCGCAGCCCGTTGCAAAATGTGGTTGATGAAACCCTGGCGTGGCAGCGAAGCGGCCCAAGTCGCCATGTGCTGCATCGAGATCACCCCGCTTGGCCTGCGCTGTTAAATGAATTGCCCGACCCGCCTGTGGTGCTCTGGGCCCAGGGTGATCTTAGCGCCCTGGAGGGCCCCAAACTTGCCATGGTAGGCACTCGTCGCCCCACCGGCGAAGGCACCCATAACGCCCAAACCTTCGCACGCGATCTAGCCCGCCGCGGCTGGTGCGTGGTCAGCGGTATGGCCTTGGGCGTTGACGGCGTGGCCCAGCGAGCGGCCCTAAATGCCGGCGGGCGCACGATTGCTGTACTCGGCTGCGGTGTGGATGTGATCTATCCTGCCTCCCACCGTGATCTTCACGAGCAGCTTAGTTCTCTACCCGGTGGCCTGGTGGTGTCGGAACATCCACCAGGTACGCTGGCCCGCCCGGCATTTTTCCCGCGGCGCAACCGAATCGTTACCGGCCTCTCGCTCGGTACCCTAGTGGTCGAAGCCACCGAAAAAAGCGGCTCGCTGGTCAGTGCACGGCTTACTCTAGAGCAAAATCGCGAACTGTTTGTGCTGCCCGGTTCGCTACACAATGTACAGGCCCGTGGCTGCTTGACACTACTGCGTCAGGGCAGTGCACACCTGGCCTGTAGTGTCGACGATATCATCGCTGATCTTGGTCACTGGGCGGAGGCGTTTATTCCGCCCGCGACGCAAGAACAGCCACTTGAGCAAGAACCGCTACCCGATAGCTTGTCTGACAATAGCTTGCCCGATTCCTTATTAGCGTCATTATCGGCCACACCGACGCCTATTGATCTCTTGGTACACGCCACTGGTGTGACGGTCAGCGACTGCCAGCAGCGCCTACTGATGCTGGAGTTAGAAGGCTGGGTTGCACAGCAGGCGGGAGGCTGGGTGCGGCTGCCGCGGCCATGATAGGATAAAGTCATTAAAGGCCTGTTAGCCGTGAGGAGAGAGCATGAGTTTGGCGACCGATCTAGCCCCTGCGATTAGCGCGCTGCGTAGTGGGGGAGTGATTGCCTGTCCCACTGAAGCGGTTTGGGGGCTTAGCTGTGACCCCGAAAACGACGCAGCCTTAGCCCATCTAATGCGCATGAAAGAGCGCGATCCTGCCAAGGGCGTCATCCTTGTTGCTGCCAATATTGGCCAGTTCCAACCCTGGTTGAGCCAGCTTCCCCTCGAGATGCACGCTCCCCTTGCGGCAAGCTGGCCGGGGCCCAATACCTGGCTAGTGCCTGATTATGGCCGCAGCCACGGGCTGGTGCGTGGCGCCCACGAGCGCGTAGCGCTGCGGGTGACCGACCACCCGGTGATGAAAGCTCTGTGCGAAGCTTTCGGTGGTCCGTTGGTATCAACCTCGGCCAACCGTTCGGGGGAACCGCCCGCGATGAGCGCCGCTGAGATTACTGACATCTTTACTGATGAAGTGGCCTATGTAGTGCAAGGCGAGCTGGGTGGCAATGCCAAACCCAGCACCATTAGAGACCTAGCCACCGGTAAAATCATGCGTTCTTAACCGGCTTTCCAGCTACTTACTATTCTCCATTCACCACTCGCCCATTACTACTTACCAATGCCCCCAGGAGTTACCGTGGCCCACGAGCACCTTGATGACGTTAAACGCTACCTTCTTGATCTGCAGGATCGGCTCTGCGCTGGATTGGCAAAAGCCGATGGCGCTGCCCAGTTCCAAGAAGATAGCTGGGAGCGTGCAGAGGGCGGTGGTGGTCGATCACGGGTGATGACCCATGGCGGCGTATTTGAAAAAGGCGGCGTCAACTTCTCCCATGTCTATGGCACCCAGCTGCCGCCTTCGGCCACTGCCGCGCGCCCTGAGCTGACCGGACGCAGCTTTCATGCGGTGGGCGTTTCCTGGGTGCTGCACCCGGAAAACCCCCATGTGCCTACCAGTCATGGCAACGTACGCTTCTTTATTGCTGAAAAAGTCGGCGAGCCGCCGGTATGGTGGTTTGGCGGCGGCTTTGATTTAACGCCGTTTTATCCCGTGATGGAAGACGTGGTGCATTGGCACCGGGTGGCGAAAGCCGCCTGCGCCCCCTTTGGCGACGATGTTTATGCGCGCTATAAGGCTTGGTGCGACGAGTACTTTTACCTCAAGCACCGCGATGAAACCCGCGGTGTCGGCGGGCTGTTTTTCGATGACCTAAATGAAGGCGAGTTTGCTGACTGTTTTGCCGTGCAACGGGCGGTGGGCGACAGCTTCCTAGAGGCTTATTTGCCCATCGTTGAGCGCCGTAAAAATGACGCCTGGGGCGAGCGGGAGCGCGATTTCCAGCTTTATCGTCGTGGCCGCTACGTGGAGTTCAACCTGGTGTGGGATCGCGGCACGCTATTTGGCTTGCAGAGCGGCGGGCGCACGGAGTCAATTTTGATGTCAATGCCGCCAATGGCGCGCTGGGAGTACGCCTTTGAGCCAGAGCCCGGCAGTCCCGAAGCGCGCTTGCAGGATTTCTTACACCCCCGGGACTGGCTCGGCGAATTCGCTGAGGATGCATCAAGGAAAAAGCGGAGAGCTCTCATGACCGATCGCTACTGCGTGTTTGGCAACCCGGTCAAACACTCCAAATCCCCGCAGATCCACGCTGAGTTTGCCCATCAAACCCAGCAGGCTCTTGAGTACACCGCTGAAGAAGCACCGGTGGATGGTTTTGCCGGTGCGTGGCGGGCGTTTATCGACGCGGGCGGGCGTGGCGCCAACGTTACCGTGCCGTTCAAGGGAGATGCCTTTGCGCTGTGCGACACCTTGAGCCACCGCGCCCGTCGTGCAGGGGCGGTGAATACGCTGATCCTGGGTGGCAATGGCCGTACCTACGGCGATACTACCGATGGCATTGGCCTAGTGCGCGATTTGGCCTATCACCGCGTGGCGTTAGCAGACAAGCGCATTTTGGTGGTAGGCGCAGGCGGCGCCGTGCGCGGCATTCTGGAGCCCCTGCTTGCCGAGGAGCCCAGTGAAATCGTCGTGGTCAACCGCACCGCCGCCAAGGCCGAGCAGCTGGCCAGCGATTTTGCTGATCTAGGGCCTATCCATGGCGGCGGTTTTGATACCGTTAACGGCACTTTTGATGTAGTGATTAACGGCACCAGTGCCAGCCTATCAGGCGATTTACCGCCGTTGCCTGATACGTTGTTCAATACCAATGCCTGGGCCTACGACATGATGTACGGGGCCGAGCCGACGGTATTTTTACAGTGGGCAGGCCCGCGCGGCGCGAAGTTGCTTGACGGCTTAGGCATGCTGGTCGAGCAGGCCGCCGAGTCGTTTTTTCTATGGCGTAATGTGCGTCCAGAGACGGCATCGGTACGCGAAATGCTACGTCAGTCGCTGGAGTTTGACGCCTTTTAATGATGAAAGACGTTAGAGAGGCACTCAAAGGGACTCAATATATGCCTCCACATCTGCATGTAGATTGCCAACTAAAGCGACTTCCCTCATGAACAACTGAGTGGCTGGCGATAAGCTAGCCCCTTTTCGGGTGACTAATTCGTAGGGTTCGCTACGCGAGTGCAGTTGGATAGGTAGCCGATACACCATGCCCGCATCAACAAAAGGTTTTGAGGCATCGACGGACATGAGTGCGACTGATTCGCGGTCATGGCCAAGCATTGAGATGCTCGTGAAAGCGGATGCCGTTTCGATAGGGTAGAGCGGAAACGGGATCTTGGCCTCGTGAAACTCGCGTTCCAGCAATAGCCGCATCGGCATATTGGCGGGATACACAATCCACGAGGTGTCAGATAAGTCGGCGAGTGTCAGCGCTGAATGGCGAGTGAGCGGATTGTCAGGATGGCAAATGACCGCCAACTCCTCCTCGTGGATGTCCAGACTGGTGTACAGATGCGGCCTTTGATTCACTCGCGACCGGCAAATGGCGGCATCGAGTCGACCACGGTCAAGTAAGTTGAGCAGGCGCGCGCTGGTATCTTCGACCACCTCTATGGATATCGCCGGCTGCAGGCTGCGAATCCGCGACAACGCCGCCGAAATCAGTGGCACAGCCCCCATGATCAATCCCACCGCCAGTCGGCCACCACGGCCTTGCTGCATGCTTTCCAACTCTTCATGGAAGTGGGCCAGATCCGTGTTGATCAGGCGTGCATAGCGCACCGCACAGAGCCCCATGTCCGTCGTTTCCAGCCCCTTATGCGTACGCTGAAACAGCTGTACGCCCAGCATGGCTTCGATTTCATTGAGTGCTTTGGTGGCCCCTGGCTGGGTCAGCGCCACGGACTCGGCCGCTTTTTGCACCGTGCCATGTTCATGCAAGGCAATCAGCAGGCGTAAGTGGCGCATGCGCAGGCGGGAAATGATGGACGTCAGTGTAGACATGAATTTTTGTTATGCCGCTATCAGAGGTTGTCATTATCCAGCGTTGGGCCGCGCGAATATAGTCAATGCAGCAAGTCACTCTCTATTTCCGAATAATTAACAAAGACGACAACACGCTATGGCACTCATCAACTACGTGACCCAAGTACAGTTTGGCGACGGCAGCGTCGATCTATTGCAAGACGAATGCACCCGCCTGGGTATCCATCGCCCGCTGATTGTAACAGATGAAGGGATTCAACAGGCGGGACTGCTGGAGCGGATACAGCGTGTCCTGGATCACCCCGCTGCTGTCTTTACCCGTACGCCGCCCAACCCGAATGAGGGCGCGGTACGCGAGGCGGTGGCGTTTTACCAGTCCCAGCAGTGCGATGGTGTGATCGCACTGGGCGGTGGCTCGCCCATCGATCTCGCCAAGGGCGTGGCGGTGAGCGTGGCGCACCCTGGGCCGCTGCGCCAGTTCGCCGTCATCGAAGGCGGCATGTCACGGATTACCTCGGCAACCGCCCCAGTGATTGCCATCCCGACAACGGCGGGTACCGGCAGCGAAGTCGGCCGTGGAGCCATTTTGATTCTCGACGATGGCCGCAAGGTGGGCGTGCTGTCGCCCCACGTCGTCCCCAAACTGGCGATCTGCGATCCCGAGCTGACGCTTGGCTTGCCCGCCCGCATGACCGCAGCAACGGGCATCGATGCCATCGCGCACTGCATGGAAACCTTCATGGCACCCTCGTTCAATCCTCCGGCAGATGGCATTGCCCTGGATGGCTTGCGGCGCGCCTGGGCGCATATCGAAACCGCGGTCAACGAGCCGAGTAACCGTGAGGCACGCACGAACATGATGAGTGCCTCCATGCAGGGCGCGCTGGCCTTTCAAAAAGGGCTTGGCTGCGTGCACAGCCTGAGTCACTCGCTGGGTGGGCTCAATCCGTCGCTGCACCACGGCACCCTGAACGCCATTCTGCTGCCCGCAGTGATCCGCTTCAACGCCCAGGCCGACACGATGGTCGAGGACGACAAACTGGCCCGGATGGCCCAAGCGATGAACCTGCCAGCGGGCCAAGACGTGGCGGATGCCATGCAGGCGCTAACGAAGCGTCTGAATCTCCCCACGGGCTTGGGCGAGCTCGGTATTACCTCGGCCATGTTCGACGACATCATCAAGGGGGCGCTGGCGGATCATAGCCACAAGACCAACCCCATCGATGCCAGCGCCAACGACTACCGCCAACTTCTCGAATGTTCGCTGTAAGTCTTGGCGAGCGATTCCTCTGAACCATCGGGAGAGCAATGTATGAGTACCACGTTGACCGGCCAGCAGTTCATCGGCGGCGAGCGCAGCGGCCAGGGCCAGGCCTTGCTCGCCAGCGTCGCCGCCGCGGATGGTAGCCACCATGATCTGGCCTACTTTCAGGCGACGGTGGAAGAGGTCGAGCAGGCGGTAGCGGCCGCCTCTGCGGCTTATCCAGCTTTTCGCCAGCTCGCGCCAGAAGCGCGTGCACAGTTTCTGGAAGCGATTGCCGACGAGCTCGACGCACTGGGCGATGACTTCATCAATGACGTCGTGCGTGAGACGGCGCTACCCGCCGCCCGCATCAACGGTGAGCGGTGGCGTACCAGCGGGCAGTTACGGCTGTTTGCCGAGGTGTTGCGCCGAGGCGACTTTTTAGGGGCGCGCATCGATCTGGCTTTGCCTGAGCGCTCCCCTCTGCCGCGCCCTGATCTGCGCCAGGTCAAGATGGGCCTTGGGCCGGTGGCGGTCTTCGGGGCCAGCAACTTTCCGCTGGCGTTTTCCGTGGCGGGGGGCGATACCGCGTCAGCACTGGCTGCTGGCTGCCCGGTCGTGGTCAAAGCCCACTCCAGCCACGTGATGACCGCCGAATGGGTCGCACAGGCCATCGAGCGAGCGGCACGCAACGCCGCCATGCCTGTGGGCGTGTTCAACATGATCTATGGCAGTGGGGTCGGTAAAGACCTGGTACAGGCGTCGGGTATCAAGGCGGTGGGCTTTACCGGCTCGCTGTCGGGCGGGCGGGCGCTTTGCGATCTGGCCGCGCAACGTCCGGAGCCCATTCCTGTGTTTGCCGAGATGTCGAGCATCAACCCCGTTTGGCTGATGCCGGCGGCGCTGCGGGAAAGAGGCGTGCGCATTGCTACCGATCTAGCGGCGTCGGTCACCCTGGGGTGCGGCCAGTTCTGCACCAACCCGGGGCTGGTGTTGGCGGTGGACTCCCCGGAAACGGAGCAGTTTATTGCCGCGTTGGGCGACGCCCTGGCGAGTGCCGATGAGCAGGTGATGCTCAACCGCCAGACCCTGGAACACTACCAACAAGGCGTTGCGCGGCTCGCCGAACTGCCCGGGGTCACCCAGCTAGTTGGGGGCGGCGCTGTGCCGGGCAAAGCGGGAGCACACCTGTTCCGCGCGACGCCCGACTCTCTCTTCAGGTCGGATCGTCCGCTGGAGGACGAAGTCTTTGGGCCGACCACCATCGTCGTGACGGTGCCGGATAGCGAGACGCTGGCGCGCTATTTCGACGTCATGCAGGGGCAGTTGACCGTCACCCTGCACGCCGAGCCGGAAGATCTCTCGGCCCACACGGAGATGATGACGCAGTTAGAGCATCGCGCCGGGCGCCTGCTGCTCAATGGCTACCCTACGGGCGTCGAGGTGTGTGATGCGATGGTTCATGGCGGGCCTTACCCGGCGACCTCGGATGCCCGCGGAACCTCAGTCGGCACGCTGGCGATCGACCGCTATCTACGCCCCGTCTGCTTCCAGAACTACCCCGATGCCTTCCTGCCGAGTGCCCTCCAAAACGCCAATCCGTTAGGGCTGATGCGCTTGGTCAACGGGCAACTCAGCCGGGACTCACTCAGTTAGCACGCCGGTTCACGCGCAACACATCACCACAATAAAACAACACAGGTGCCATAAAAATGAAATCCAAAACGCCAACGTTAAAAACCTTCGCTGTTCAAGCGGTAGCACGCATCAATACTAAAAATAATTTAGGAGCTAATCATATGACTTACTTTAGATACGACAAAATCGCCGCGATAGTGGGAACGCTAGCGCTCTCCATGAGCTGGGGTGTATCAACGGCATTGGGGCAAACCGTGTTGACCGTCACCCACTCGTCACCCGCCGACAGCCACTTCGGTGAGGCGGCCATCGCGTTCGAGCAGAGCCTCGAAGCGCAAACCGAGGGTGCCATCGACGTCGTCATCCAGCGTTTGGACAATGAGCGCGAGGCGCTGGAGAGCGTCCAGTTCGGAACGCAGGAGTGCGCCATCGTATCAGCGGGCCCGCTGGGCAACTTTGTACCGGAAACCCGCGTGTTGGACGTGCCGTTTATGTTCGATGGCTACGACCACGCGCGCGGGGTGCTGGATGGCGAAATCGGCCAAGAGCTGCTGGCGCTTTTCCCTCGCTATGGCCTCGAAGGGGTGGCCTGGATGGAAAACGGCTTTCGCAACCTGACGACGGGTTCCAAAAGCATCGTGTCGCCGGACGACCTGGTGGGTATGAAGATCCGCACCATGGAGAACCCTATCCACATCGCGGCTTGGCAGGCGGCTGGCGTGTTGCCTACCCCGATGGCGTTCTCTGAGCTTCCGCCCGCCCTGCAGCAGGGCACGGTGGATGGCCAGGAGAATCCGATTCCGGTCATTCTGGCGAACAACCTCGATATGATGCAGCAGCATCTCTATCTGACGCGTCACGTTTACTCCCCCGGCATTTTTGCCTGTAATCCCGATTTCGTTGCGGGGCTTGACGAGCAGCAACAAGCGGCCCTCAAAACGTCCGGGGCGTTTGCGGCAGCCGCGAACCGTAAACGGGTGGAAAAGGATGAGTTAGTCGGCATCGAGACGCTACGCGACCGCGGTATCGATATCGTGGAGATCGATGACATCCAGGCGTATCGCGATGCCATGGCCAGTGCCTACGCCGATTTCGAAGCCGAGTTCGGCGCCGAGAGACTGCAAGCCATCCGAGACTGGAGCGCCGAATGAGCAGGGGCATCGCCACGATCCAGCGCATCGATCGAGGCATTGCAATGGGGGTGGCGTTAGCCGCCTCCTGCGCCTTGGCGATTGCGGTAGGAGCCAGCTTCTGGCAGGTGCTGGGCCGATTCGTCTTCCAAGCCCCGTCGGTCTGGTCCGAAGCTCTGACCCGCTTAGCTCTGGTCTGGATGGTACTGCTGGGCTGTTCGGTGGCGTTGCGGCGGGGGGCATTCGTAGCCATCGATTTAGCCAAGGTACTGACCTCGGGCCGAGTGCGACGGTCGATCGAGCTGGTCACGCTACTGTCCTGCCTGACGCTGTTTGCCACGCTCTTCTGGTTTGGCTGGGAGGTGGTGTCCCGCGTGCGTTTTCAGCAGATGGCGGGGTTGGATATCTCGATGAGTTGGGGATACGCCGCCCTCCCGGTGGGGGCGGTGTTCGCCATGCTGGGTAGCATTGTTCACTTTATCGAAACAGGTAGAGGAGAGGCACCATGACCAGTGCGCTGATCACCTCCATGCTGATTCTGTTCGCGATATCGGTGCCTATCGCGATTGCCATCGGTTTGGCCTCGATGGTCGGATTGGTGGGCTTTACCAGCCTGCCGCTGCTCGTGGTGCCGCAGCAGATCTTTATCGCGCTGGATAAATTCCCGTTGGCCGCCATTCCGTTCTTTATTCTTGCGGGCAATTTGATGGAAGTAGGTGGGCTGTCGCGCAGGCTGGTCGAGTTTGCACGCGCCTTTACCGGCCAACTGCAGGGGGGGCTGGCTATCACCTGTGTACTGACCTGCATGATGTTTTCAGCCATTTCCGGGTCGAGTGTCGCCACTACCTTTGCCGTAGGGGCCATCCTCATTCCTGCCATGCGCGATTACGGCTATCCCATTGGCTTCGCGGCCGCCCTGATGGCCGTATCGGCGGAGCTTGGCGTGATTCTCCCGCCTTCGATTCCCATGATTCTGTACGGTGTCGCCA
>Ga0208919_1000272_pt1 | contig 37949 bp, 54 predicted proteins | sample 4_EtaG_FD_184076 | JGI IMG/M metagenome (GOLD analysis project Ga0208919, IMG submission 184076) | Marine viral communities from the Subarctic Pacific Ocean - 4_ETSP_OMZ_AT15127 metaG (SPAdes) (version 3) | ecosystem: Environmental > Aquatic > Marine > Oceanic | place: Pacific Ocean | collected...
GATGTTTCGGTGGCGTCGTGTCGGGGAGGGGTTTCGTCCCCGGGATGCGGTGCGTGTGCGTAGTCCTCGTGTGACGCATGGGGCGATGGTTGATTATGGGTGGGGCGATAGCCCCCCGAAGGAGAGGAAGTGAGCATGCAGCACACGCACATGGTGACGCAACGGGTGAACTTTGTGGGTGTCCACAGTGGGCAGCACACTGATCTGGATAATGCGACGTTTAAGTTGCCGGGTGGGGATCTGATCGTCGTGTATTACAGGGACAGCAAGGACAACATGGGCGTGCCGGGTAAGGCGGGGATGACGCGTCGTGTCTGCAATGAGGATCTCCCGCCGTTGCGGGAGATGAAACTGAAGGCTAAGTATCTCAACCGATAAGGAGAACGTCCATGTGGATTGATGAAGGTAGCCCGACACGCGAGATCAAGGTCACGCTGTCGATGAAGGACATAGCCGGATGGTTGGATGCCCACGTTGACGATCTGCACTTGACGCATGTCGACAAGGCACCCGGCTTCGATCATGGGGCGGTGCGTATCTGCCTGCTGTGGAAGGAGCAGAAGTGAACCAGTTGACGTTCGACGGGTTTCTGTTCTACCTGTTCGGGGGCTGCGTGCTGCTGCTGGCGTGGTCTGTAATCGAATTCTTTTGGGAGCGGTGGGACAACCGCAAGTAGCCGATACAATGTACAGTGTACAAACAAAAAGGAGAGAGTAATGAGTGAAGTGCAACGCAAGTATTGGGGGATGGCGTCGAACGCTATTGCCGACCACATGATTCAGGCCATTGACGCTATCACCGACTTGATGTCGGTGCCTGCTGACCCGGAGCCTGAACCTGATCCTGATGATTGGCGTGAGGCAAAGGAGCAGGACAAGGCAGACGAGGCGGCGTCATGAGTATGTGGAACGATGATCTGCAACTGAAGGACGACGACGGCTACTACTTTGTGGACTCCGATGAACTGGAAGGTTTGTGTGACGAGTTGGAGATGAAGTTGGACGAGGGGCGTCGGGAACTGTCCCGTCGGGAGGAAGAAGATGAGTAGAACGCTGAAAACCTGTGATCGTTGTGCAGGCAGGCCGTTCACATCATCCTCATGGGTGTTGTGCCAAACCTGCTGGGCGGCTTGCTTCAAATCACTGACCGTCAAGGACTACGAAGGACACTGGTGGGTGGACCGTCACGACGGTGACCGACCCGTATGCCGCGACTGCGGAGCCAACCCGGGGGACCACCCCGTGTGCGAGCCAGCAGAGCGCGCAATAGAACGCTTAAAGGATAAGCGTGTACAAAAAAGCAAGGCTGTTGTCGAATCAGACTTCGACCTTGACGACATGGCGAAAGCCATAGGAAACGGAGAAGCATAGTTATGGTTTATTCAAGCCCAAACGGGACCATTCAGGGTATCAACCAGACTGAGATAGCGGGGCGTCACGGTGTCACACCGTCCTGCATCTCCTACTACATCAACACATGGACAGAGGACACTGATCATCCCTTCCCGAAGGCGACATGCAAGATCCAGCAGTGGATCACCCGCAGCGACGGCGGCGAACAGTGGGGACGGCCATTCCTGAACTATGACCCGCGGGAGGTATTCCTTTGGTTCAGCAAGTTGGACGAGGCGTCCACCCGGCGCAGGTCCGAAGGCCAGCGGAACGCCACCCGGCGTCCCGTTGGTGTGCCCATCGTTGCTCAGACTGTCACGCCTCCGGCGTTGGAGGAACTGACCCGTCGGGTCGCCAAGTTGGAAGAGACGGTGATCTTCTAATGTTGGCACCTGAAACGTCTGTCCGTGATGTCGTTGCCCTGTTGGAGCAAGCCATCGAAGATAGGGACGACGGCGGTGGTAGTGCGTCGTTGCTACAGAATGCACTGGCGGCTATCTCTGAACTGATGATGGCCTATGACCATTCCCATTCGCTGGGACTTGTAATGAATTCGTTTCAGTACAAGTGGGCGTCCGCTTCGCTGCATCACGCAGAGCCGGGGGACTACTCTCCGGCTTTGCATAGGGTAGTGGAGAACATAAGCACGGCGTATAATGCGTGATCAACCATGTTTGTACAATGTACAAACCCAAACAGAAAAGGAAAGGCAATGAATAGACCAACAGAGTTTGACAGGCACGAAGGTCACTTCCTGCTTGAGAGAGCAGCCAAGACAACTGCGAGTGAGACAGCATGGCAAGTCATGGAAAGAGCGAACGCTTTGTTCCCTGTCTCCTACCCGGCGGCGTGCTGGCAGAGTCCTAGCGGCCTCGTCTCTCAAGGAGAGCCTACGGGACAGGGCTTGAACGCCCGCGACATGGTCGCTGCCGTGGTACCCCGTGTCGAAAGCGGTGCATACAGGGGGAAGCCGTTGCATAAGTATGTGGTGCGGACTGACACCAGTCAGGAACTGGGGCTGCACTCGTGCAAGTACCCGGAGACAGACGGGTACAAGCCCATTGCTGACATGGCGGAGGAACTGTTCCCCGACAGCGCCACCTCGTGTACGGTGTTCGGTGCAGGTGAGCGTGTTGCGTTGACGCAGCAACTCACGGATCCAGTGGATCTAGGCGGTGGCGATGTCATCCAGCCTCAGATTTGTTGGATCAGTTCCCTGAATGGGACTTGGCGCACCGCCGTGTACGATCTGACGGAGCGGTTGTTCTGTCAGAACCAGTTGGTGGGGCAGAAGCCGTTGATAGCGGTGAAGCACACCAAGAACCACGACGACCTGCTGTCCATGCGGGTCACTATCCTGCAAGGTGCCCGGGACAGGACGGAGACGTTGGCGAACATGGCGAAGGTCATGGTCAACCAAGAGTTCACCGACGTTCAGTTCATGGCACTCGTCAACACCTTGGCACCATGGAAGGAGGACATGTCTCAGCGAACTAAGAACATCAACGAGACGAACCGTCTCGCCTTCCGGCAGCACTGGGCGGACGAGAAGGAAGAGTGGGGTGCTGGCAACATGTGGTTGGCGTTCAACGCCATTCAGGGTGCAGAACAGCATGTCATCAACGGTGTCAAGCGGGGCCGCTACTGTAAGGACAGGGCTTTCCAGAAAGCCTTGGACGGCAAGACACCTCTGGCTACAGAGGCAATGAACCTGCTGATGCAGGTTCCGTTGCAGCATGGGGGCGTGGTTCAGAGCCATGGGTAGTGCTAGACGCAAGAGGCCCGTGGGTCACGGGCTTAACGTGTACAAGCGGGGACTGTGCCGTTGCGACGTTTGCCGTGAAGCAAACAGGGAACACGAACGCAAGGTTCGTCAACGGACACAGATGCCCACGATGCCGTTCCTGTACGATACGCTGACCCTGTCTGAGTTCAAGAAGTACAGGGGCTACGACACAGAAGAGGAAGGGAGGTGATTTATATGGCACAGGTTCTAACGAACTTTCCTGCAAGGATCCGCACGGAGCAGTATCCGTGGGGTGATTGGTTCGATGGGATTCCCCGTCTGCTGGAAGAAGGCATCGACTACAAGGTCGCAACGTCTTCGTTCCGTGCGTCGGCCCATCAAGCCGCCAAGCGTTACGGCATCAAGGTCCGCATGACAATGCAGGCCGGGGGACTGGCAATCCAGTCCTACAAGCCGACTGACGGCTAGCATAGGATCGTGGTGGCCGGGGACCCTCTCCCCCCCGGCCACCACACCACCTCTCTGTACACTGTACAAACGGAACGGAAAAACCTTGAGCAAAGAACTCACAATAGAAGAGAGAATCTCCCGCCTAGAAACCGAAGTATTCGTGGGTGAAACAGGCGTAGGAAAAGCGGTAGTTGGGCTATATGAACTGACCCATAAACTCCTGCAATTAATCGGGGATCACGCCCACGATTCGTCCTTTAGGGACAGTAAACTCATGCACGAAATCGGCCAATTGTACTCCGCTTTGATGGGCGACAACGCCGACGACGACAGCGCAGACAACGTGGTGGTGCTGCACCCGGACGGGCCGGAATCCCCGTGACTGTACCCCCCATGCCATGCCATGGACCCGGGAACCCCGCTGGGGTTCCCATGCCATGCACCAGCCATGCCATGAGGGGATGCTAGGATGCCTGATGTGACCAACGACCGCATCGTCCTCCGCCAATCTTGGCTTGGAACTCTCGCCATGTGCCCTGAACGGGCACGCCAAGACATGCTGGGGATCTCCGCCAACACCGAATCGACCTCCACCGCAATCGGATCCGCTGTCCACTACGGGATCGAACAGTGCCTCGTTCAGAAGATGCAAGCGGGAACGCCACTGAATCTGTCCGACACAACAGATGCTTCGATGCAATGGTGGAACGAGAACAAGAACAACATCGTTCGGTGGAACCACAAAGATGGCGAGCCGGAAAAGATTATCGAACTCAACTCGGCGGCATGGTGGAAAGAAGTCATGCCCGATGTACACCCCATCGCAGTCGAATGGAAGTTTGAACTGCCGCTGGTGGTGGACCACCAGCCAGAGATTTGGTTGCAGGGAACCATCGATTGTGTCCAAGAATTCCCGCGGCCCATCATCGACTGGAAGAACCCGGGCAGCAAACCTCGCACGGAGTGGGAGAAGAAGCGGTGGTCGGTACAGGCCGCAGCGTACACTTGGGCCGTAGCGTCACAGGCTGACAGCGGACTGACCGAACCGCTACAGTTCGAGTTCGTGCATCTAGTAAAGGGCGACGTTTACCGTACCCTAGTTGATTTTGGACCTGCGGAGTGGGCTAGTCTGGTCGCTTTGGCCCGCTCTGCAGGTACCCTTATAGCCGCAGACCTGCCAGTATGGCCGTTGAACATGACGGGCTGGCACTGTGCCCCCAAATGGTGTGGGGCATGGGCTACATGCAGAGGCAGGTTTGCGGGACCAGATCCATGGAACCAACTATAGAAAGGTAGACCCATGGCAGCAGCAACAACAGCAAAGAAAACAGAGAACACCTTCACGGTGTTTCGCAGACAGGTTACTCAGACGGGTGCCTACGAACCAGCGGAAGCATCCTGTTCCGTCACCATCACGGTTGACGGCGACATGACGCAAGACGCTATCGCTGAGCAGATTGCCGAGTGGGGCAACACGCTTGAGATGGCGAACTACGAGGCGCTGGGTATCGGTTACGAAATCACCGAGCAGGGCATCCGGAGGTTGGACAAAAGCGTTCCCGGGAATACAGCGGCTCCTGCCGTGGCGGCGCCTACCCCGGGGCCTGCGCCCCGAAGTGCGCCCGTCGTCGGAGGTAGCGGCATGTCGGACTTCTGGACCGACCTGATGAACAACCAGAGCGGCTGGTGGCCCCCCAACTGGGAGAAGAAGTTGGATCCCGCCGCCGCCTTCAACAAGAAGGGTCCCGACTACAAGCGCCGGGGCGATGGTAAGGGCATCTGGTTGACGAAGCCCGACGGTTCCTCACAGGTACCTGACTGGTTCGTCTGCCCGTTCACAGGCAAAACCGCTGACGAACTGGCCTCCATCGGGGCGCAGATCCGCGGCTAGTCTTTGTACACTGTACATAGATCATGGACGTTCTAACCCCTGAACAGGTAGCCGACCGTCTCGCCGCAGTCCATGACGGTGAGGCGGTCGGTTCCCCTTCGGATAAGAAAGCACCGCGCCGTTGGTCAGCGACCACGGCAGTCGTGGACAACCTCGTCGGGTTCATCCGCAACCCGGCTGAACGCTGGTATCTGGGCTACCCGGAGATAGACCTCGCCACCCGTGGCATCGGCAAAGGTGAAGTGCTGTTGGTGGTGGGGCGCAGCCACACAGGCAAATCGCAGGTCCTGCTGAATGGCATAGTCACCAACCTGATAAACGACCCGTCGGCCCATGTCGTGATCTTCGCCATGGATGAGCCGCGGGAACTGGTCGTGATGAAACTGTTCTGCCTGCTCCAAGGCAAGTCTTCCACGGAGGTAGAGGAAGCGATCAAGGCTGGCGACAACAAGGTTTTGACGGAACTGAAAGAAGCGGCCTCCAGCGAACTGTCCCGTGTCGCCGTGGTGGACGACTCGTTATCGCTGGAAGCGATGTCGGAAGTCATGGAAGAGGCCCGCCAATGGTGGGGATGCAACCCGTCGTTCTGCATGATGGACTATCTGGAGTTGCTGCCCGGCGGTGACGCTGACGCCACAGGTGTGACCTCCAAGGCGCAGGCCGTCAAGCGGTGGGCGAAGTCGCAGCGTGTACCCATCGGGCTGGTTCATCAAGCAGGCCGGGGGGCGGGACAGCCGGGGCAGGCGGCAGGTATCCACGCCGGGCGGTACGGCGGTGAACAGGAAGCGATCTTCGTGCTGGAGGTTTACCGCAAACGGGACCGTGTCGACCTGTCCGACTGGGAGAAGACCTACCACGCCAACAGTGTGAACCTGAATCTGTGCAAGAACAAACGCACGGCACGTTTGTTGGATCAGATCTACTATTTGGATCCCGAATGCGGGCACGTTCACCCGTACTGGGAAGAATTGGTGCCGGGCAATGGATGAGATCGATTCCCAAGTCGTGTTCGACTTTGCGTTGCTGTTCCGTGGCGGCAAGGTAGCCATCGATGACCCCGCCGATTCCAAAGGGTTTCGTCCATGGCAGACAGACAGCGGCGGCTTCGTCGCCGCCGACGGCAAGGATTTCTTAGAGGTAGTTGAAGATCACCTGCTGCGGGAACCAGCCATCGGCGTGTACCCCCTCTTCCATCAAGGCGACGGGTTCAAGGTGTACTGGGGGTGTGTCGACTGGGACTCCGGGCTACGGGAGTCCTTTGTCCACGCCCGTAATGTCCACGAGGTGCTGCGTCAGGTGGGGATCACCTCCCATGTGGAACGTTCACGTTCCAAGGGCTACCACCTGTGGGTGTTCTTCACGGAAGAGATGCCAGCGTTCGACGTACGCACGGGGTTGATGGCAGCGTGCAATGTGGTCGGGGCACCCACGAAAGAAGTAAATCCTAAACAGGTTGAACTGTCGGATCGTGGGTGGGGCAACGGGGTGCGTTTGCCCTACGGGAAGAACCGTCCGAAGGGTGGTCATAACGAGATGACGAACCCGGATGCCACGATCAGCATGATCCCTGTGCATGCGTTCACGAAGGCAGCGATGGAAAGTCTGGTCACCCCGGAGGCGTGGGAGGCTGTCACAGCCCTGTACAGCCCTCCTGAGGCCCCCTTCGGGGACGAACAGATGCCAGATGACACCACCCACGGTGTGGACCTCAGGGGACTTCCCGGGGCGATTAGGAAGAACGGCCCCCGGACGACCCCCGACAAGCCGCACGGAGACAGGTCCGCCACCTTGTTTTCTTTGGCGTGTGCCATGATTAGAGACGGCTATGAACTGAACGTGGTAGCCGGGGAACTAGAGGGGGCAGACAGGGACTGGGGTGGCAAATATGCGCGGCGACCCGATGGTCGCCAACGGCTATGGAAGATGGTCTTGGATGCCAAGAAACTGGCATGGGAACCAAAGGACTAGGATGAAAAGTTATTCCGTTCGGATAGACCGCCGCCCCAAGGTGAAGGCGCGTCCGCGCCACACCAAGAAGGGGCATGTGTTCACCCCGAAGGAGACGCTGATAGAGGAAGACTATGTGGCTCAGGCGTGGCGTGACCAAGTCGGTGAACAGATCGAAGGCCCCGTTGAAGTAATGGTAGTGTACAGTCCGTCATGCACGCTGCTGACTGTGGTAGAGTCTCCGCACGACGCCAGAACATTGCGTGGAGACTTGGACAACTACATAAAACTAACATTGGATGCACTGAATAAAGTAGCGTGGGATGACGACAGCCAAGTGGTCCGCATAGCGGCAGTGAGGGTAGATGAGCGAAAAGACTGACGACACCAAGTACCAGAACTTCGCAAACAAATCGTGGCAAACACGCTTCGACAAGATGGGCGACGACTCCGAAGCAGCGTTCGAACGCAACAGCGAAGAATGGATCCGATACGGGCTGAACCGTCCACCGTTCCCCGTCGGTCGGCTACCGCTGGGAATACGGTACACCCCTGACTACATCTGGGCAGGCAACTACCTCGTGGAAGTACAAGGCTGCTCCCCCCGCAAAGGGGTCAAACTCAAGTGCGAAAAATATGTAACCATCGAAACGATCTGGCACCCCCTGCTACCCGTCCTGTATTTCTTCTGGGATTCAACCCGCGAACTACACACGATAGCCACGCAAGAAAAACTGCGTCAACTAATTAAAAGCGACCAAGCAACCATCGGAACCTTCAAAGACCCGGGCGGCGAAAAGCCGTTCTGGCAGTTGAAGACAAACATGTTTGATTGGACGCCCGATGGGGACGCAGCGCGAATTTCCGATTGACCCCCGCTGGCTTAGCGGAGACAGCGGAGCCGAAGAAGAAAGCAACTGGCTACACCGCGCCCTTCGCAACGCGCTGCCCGCCGAAGGACGCTACGACACCGACATCGAACGGATGCAATGCGAACGCCCCGACGGCATCCACCCCTCCAGCAACCCCACCCTAGAAAACACGTTGGAAGTCAAAGAGATACTGGGTGCAGCCATCGAAGCGTTAGAACCCGAAGAACGATGGATAGCAGAACGGCTACTCATCGAAGGGTTGTCGCTACGCAAAGCCGGAGCCGTACTAGGGTGCCCCAAAACAACACTGGCACGCAGACGAGATGCCATCCGCGTTAAACTAATCAGGGCCGTGGCAGGCCAACCCGCCATTACCAGACGGTTAAGGCAAACAGAAAAATCTTTAGTCCTCTATAGCGAGACACTGTCTCATCATCCCCATTAGGGATGTGACCCACACACCGAAAGCGGCCTGCGCCTCATCGACGCCGTCCATGCCCGCATAGAATGCGGCCAACAGGCACTCCGCTTCCTGCTCGTTGAACACCAGCAACAAACCAAGGATCCCATCCGGCGACCACTTGGCGTGCGTACCGTCCGTCGTGTCGAACAGATGCGCCGTTTCCTCCAACTCGTAGAGGATTTCCCGCTCAACCTCAGCGCCCTGAGTTGCTAGGAACTCGGTCCACTTCGCATCCAGTTCAGCGGCATCCACGACTACGACCCTACACGGTCCCGGGCGTACGTCTTGACCACCGACAGGGCCGCAGCAATTCCTGCCACCGCCGCTGATCTCGCTGATGCCAGTTCCGACACCATGAATACAGCCAAAAATGCTTGGGCAAACGTCCACGCTGCCCGTTCAAACATGTTGCTCACTTCTTCTTCCCCTTGTTAGATCGTTTAGAATGGTCGTGCGCTATGGCAGCCGCCTGATCGCGAGGGTAACCCTCGCTTATCAGCGTGCCAATGTTCTGTGCAATAGCGTTCTGACTCTTGCCGCGCTTCAACGGCACGACTAATACCTCGGCCGACGCGGCTTCTTCGGAGCCACCTCAATCACGCAGCGCCCTACGGGCACCACTGCGCGACTGCGAACCAACATGCCCGATACCGCTGCCAAGCGTGCTGGTCGTGACCAACACCTGATCGGCCTTCACCTTCTTCGGAGTTGAACCATCCCTCATGATGCCCTACTTCCCGAACGGTCGGCCACCAAAAGCGGCGTTTCCCAAATTGGTTGAACGCAGATACGCCGCAGCCTTAGCAGCCTTCTTCGACATGTCCCACATGTTGAACGAAGACGTAGAATTGTAAGGCTGGTCATCCTGCGACCCGAACGTTTCCTCAAACGTGGGACCGTACCCTTTACCTCGTGGCATTATGTTTCCTCACTGTAAGAACAGGGCAGAAAACGTGTGAACGTCAACCACCCCTGTTGCCTTCAGAAATCCCTGCGACCTCTGAAACTCCTTCACCGCCCTAGCGGTCTTGCGCCCAAACACACCATCAGCACGCCCCGGCTTAAACCCCCGGGCCGTCAAACGGGCCTGAACCAGCCGCACGGCATCACCACGACGCCGACGCGGCCACCGCCCCAAAGGCGACACCGTTATCTGCTCCCTCAAGTCACGGAAATAGGCGGCAATCCCAGCCCAATCAGCATCCGACTGAGCCGCATCGACCGTCATCCCGGCCTCAACCCAATTCCCCAACCAATCCCCCGGACAGGTCGTAGACCCCTTACGCCGATGCGTAGACAACCACAAATGATCCCCAAACCGCTGCGACGCAGCATTGGTTACAATCTGGAACGACTCAAGAACCTTCTCTCTAGGTTTCGCATCGCCATGGCCCGTGTAACAGACGGAGATGGACTTGGCGTTCCACCCCTTAGTGGCACCACCGCGTGCATCCCAGCCTCGTCCTTCAAAGATTGTTCCTGTCTCATCCACCAGCCAATTGTAAGCAACACCGTCCCAGCCCTTACGCAGATGGTGGCCCTCAAAGGCCACCACCGCCGCAGTCCCCTTCGGGCCATCCTTCACCGCCGAATGGTGAACCACCACGCCCTTCACACGGCCCGCACGCAACGGCGTAAACCTGCCATTGCGGGTTGCAGGCGGCTGCGCCCCCCATTGGCGACGCGAAATGAACTGCATACTAGAAAGCCCCCGCTGTCCCGGCATCAATGTACACTGTACAAACCTACCTTCGGGGCCGTTCCAGATCTAAACGATCCTGCCTCGTCATCTCCCGCTCCACCCTGCGGCGTACACGCTCGTTGCGCTGCTCCCTCGGGGTATTCAACCTGAGGCTCACACCACCAAACATCGACATCACCGACTGAATCCAACGAGACTGCGTCTTCTCATCCTCTGGAATGACCCGACGCAACCGCCCAACGAACGGCATCATGTTGTCCAACACCGCCAAACGGTTGTCGTACATCATCCACTCACCCTTACTGTTCTTCTTCGCCCACCCCAAAGCCTGAGCGGCCTGCATCAACCCCGGAATCATCCTCGTAGCCGCAGGCACAGGCACATACTCTTCCCTGAAAGGAATCCCCTCAAAGACCCGCTTGCCCGCCCAATACTCAATCGGGGTCTTCAAGAACGGTGTCGTAGACGAGAACATCTGCTCCATCACCTTGCCATAACCACGCTGCGTCGGATCAAACTTGAACAAATCCTGCAACGGAAAGTCAGGCTGCGAATAAGCCTGAGCGCCGCCGATACTGAACGGCAACTGCAAACCGAAACCCTCCATAAAGTAGTCGGGGACTGTACCCTCACGCTCTTCACCCAACTCTATGTTGCGACGCAACGACATCAGACGGTTGAACTTGCCCGGGCTGTTCGCCAAGAAACTCATCTGCAACGGCAGATTGTTCCTCGTCCAAGTGTAGAACGGGAACACCCTCTTACCGAACCTGCGCTCCGCCTCCGACAAACCACCATAGTTGAAGTGCAGTTTGTACGTCATCTCCAAAGCGTCATCCACCGAACCACCCACCCGGCGCATATACAAGCCTGTGCCTAAACGCATCGCTTCCTCAGCGAACGTGTTCGCGTGGCGAACCCCGGCGAACATAAAGAACCCGGCGTCCATCGGATTCATCCGAATCCGACCCGAATACTTGGAGTTCTCCTTGGAACCCCACACCCAATCCATGCGGCTGGTACGCCCAAGGTTCACATCGACAACGGATGCGGCCTGACCGCCCCCATGAACACCCAACTGCACCAACTCCAACGCATTCGCATACTCCACGTTGCCCGGATTATCAGCAACCAACTTCCTGAATCCAGCAGCCAAATCCCCGTTGCCTGCCTTGTACGCCTTGTCGATCAGCCGGAACGTTCGTGGGACTTCCGTCAACGGGATGTCCGCAAACCACATGTTTGCCATCCCACCAAAAACGTTACGGGCCACAAACCCCGGCGTCGCCACCATCTGCGCCTTCAACCAGTTGTGCGCCTTGTCGTACGCTTTCAAGAAGTTGCCTACTTCGACACGGTCATCCATCTTCTGGGCAGCCAACATGGCGTAAGTAAACTCGTCAGCAAACTCGGCGTTGCCAGCGACAAGCCACTCGTCCATCGCCCCGCTGCCCCACATCTGCTTCCCACCAGCGTTAAACAAATCCTGCAATTGGCTGGCAGTCACACCAGACAAATCAAACTGCCCACCGAAACTGTTCAGGTTAAACGGCTTGCCGTTAGCAGCCCCCAACATGTTGCCTACCTTGTTGGCAAGATTGTTGCGCTGTTGCTCAGCGAGCAGAATCTTCTGCTCCACTTCAAGCCGTTGCAGTTGGATGTTCTGAACCAACAGTTCCTTTTTGGCGAGCGTTTCCCGCCGCGCATCCAAACGCCCCTGAGAGGCAGCGCGGGCAGCCGGGTCGCTGCTTCTGATCTGGGTGTTTAAACGATTTATCTCATCGGACGTATCAAGGATGGCCTTATCGAACGCGCCATACAGGCGCTCTTCGGCCATAAACGACGCCTGATTGACCTTGCCCGCACGCAAGTTGTCGTACTGTTGAACAAGATAACCCCACTCAATCAACTCGCCGCGCTCAAACGCACCGTTGGGTACACCCCAGTTGTCCAACACCGACTGGATAGCGTTCCAATACTCGTTGGAACGAACCCCCACACCAGTATCCAACGCATCCCGAATAACGTTGGCGACCTGCTCTGGGATGGGCGCGGTGTATGTTGCGCCGCCCGCCTCAGCAGCAGCAGGGTTGTAAACTCTGTCCCCGACGCGTACCAGAGCGTATTCGTTGAGAAGATCCCGAAGCCCCGGGTCGGAGACATCTGCGTCTATGTTGGCTCGCAACTGTGGGTTGTTGGTTTCCAACAGCGACAACGGGTAACGGTCTTCTTCGTCGAACAGTCCAAGCCTTTGACCGTTGGCACGGTATTCCGCTATCGCAGCGTCCCAAGTAGCGTCGTCTACCAGTGCCGCAAACTGATCGGATCCTGCCAGTCCTATGAACGTGTCGCCCGGCGTGTAGCCCCCCGCCGCCGGGGTCCATCGGGCAGCGTTGCGGAGATCCCTGAACGCTCTCCAGAAATCATTAAGGGGGCTGAGCCCCGCAGTGCGCCCACTGCCCGTATCAGCAGCGTACGCTATGTTTGAAATCGTGTCATCAACACGGGTCATCAAATCGTCCAGAACATACTGCGGATCAAGGTCATCAAACCCGGCAGCAAAACTCCGCAACGTCCCCGCATCCGTCGGAATACCCGCCACCTCCATGGCAAAGTCGTCGGCCTGAGCAGACGACGGTCCACCCGAAATCTGATCCTCCAACGAAATCTGCAAGTCTTCTAGTCGCGCACGCATCTCCGGCAAATCGATACGAGGCGACAACCCGGACGGATCCCCCACGGCAGAGGGAACAGGGAAAGGCTCCCGTCCCAAAAACGGCATATACCGCTGCAACCCCGCAGTACCCCAAGTCTGCTCCGCCGTCGCAGCCAACCCCTCGCGCACATGCTTAGCATGTGCAATCAACGACTCCATAGATGTACCCGAAGTCTCGCTTCTCAAAGCATCGGGAAGAAGATTAGACAAATAGTTGACGTTCAGAATGTTTTCCAAATCGCCCAGTTCCGTCAACAAAGCAACCTGCCTAGCGGCGGCATCACCCGACGCCGCACTCAAAGGCGTCGGACCCACCCTCATGCCGCCTTCGTTTCCAAACCCAAGAACCTTCGGGACAGCCACCCCCCTCTTGCTCCTCCAGAGCCTCCCCTGATTGCCTCTCAGTTCTCCCGGCACCGTCGGCGTCCTCTTAGCCGAACCGCCGCTCGTGTACCCACCCCCTACAATGTCTGCGGCCCGAACCGCCCCATCGGCACCCAAGTTTCCGTCAGCAACGCTGGCTATCTCCAACCCGTAATACGACCCAACATCCAGCGGTCTATTGGCTAAGCGAGTAAGCCCAGCCATACCGTAAAAGTGGTGTCGATTAAAATCACTGGTAAATTCGTTCACCATGTCTGGGATAACCTCAGCCCAACCGCTCAGAGTATCTCCAAGCCCGGCCCCACTGGCGATAATTTCTTCGATGGCGTCCCTGATGGGGCCAGCAGGCGGCAACACTAGATCACCGTTGGCAATAAGATCATTTATCGGCGCATTCGCGGCGTTCGGTCGTTGTGCAAGCAGGTCTTGAGCAGCCCGGATAAACGTTTTAGATTCGGCACTCAGCCCGGGAGTCTCCCAAACAGTTTGCAAATTGCCATCAGCATCAGGCAGACGCCACGCTTGAAACGGTTCGAACAGTCCGTTCGCCCCGCCCTCCACCACACGATTCCCAGCCCCGTCGCTTCTCCCAAAGATGTACGAGTCCACCATGTCTCCACGATCCGTACTCCCAGTCATTATCGACCCTGCCCTGACTGGGACTTGAAGCCTGTCGGCCTCATACAAAATCATAGAATCCATGTACGCACCCAAAATGCGCTGTATTCTGGGCTGAAAATCGGAGACTTCAATCATTGTGCCAAGGACTCGCGCCGTATCGGAGCGGTTGAACGATCCAAACACCGTAAAGGTCACATCGAACCCGTCGTTCACATACCACGTTGCAGTAAAACCTATGATTTCTTCAAACGGCAACCTGCCCGCTACAGCATCAACGCTTTCTCCCGTCACATCAGCCACCGCTTGAGCAACATCCCTATGTACCGCTTGGAGTCCCCTCAAACTGCTAATCAGTTTTTCGCCGCGCTCCGCCCCTTCCGGGGTGCCCCCCATCCCGGCCCTGATCACCTCTTCGGTCGACCGCAACTCACCACCCGGCGTTGCGGGTGGATACCACTTCTCATCCACGGGATGCCGCATCTGTTCCTCACTGAAACGATGCAAAGCACGGTTATTCCCACCCTCAAAGCCCATGGAAGCAAACTCTGCGTTGACTTGGTCAAAGAAAGTCTGCGTGGGTACACTCTGGGTGCCAGCAGACAACGCTGTCGCCCGACGCAAAGCCTCAGCGGCAACAACCGTCTGATCATGCAACATCGCAGAATCCGACAAAGACGCAGCAAACGGCAACAAGTCAGTCTCCAAGAAATTCAGGCTCGCTTGGATGTCAGCATCCAAAGCCTGAAGCCCCGCAAGAAACGTCGGATCATCCACTGCCCCCGTAGTCGCATCCACGGTCCGGACCACCAGCCCCGTAGGCCCAGTTGTAGAGCCAATGTTTCGGATGTCCTTGCTCAACTTGGCGAACTTCGCTACCCCTTCGCTCAGCAGGCGGGCACGAACCATCACCGAATCCAAATCCTCCAAGATGGGTGCCAACTGGCGGATCGCATCTATCGAAAACGCCACAGGGTTCGCACCCGGCGGTGCAGCAACCAGATCCTCAAACGGAATACCCGAGTTCAACCATCCAAGTGTCGTATCCGTCCCCGGCACACGCGGCGTAGTAGCCACCCGCCTGTACCCCAAAATGTCCTGCAAATCATCAACAATCGCAGTCACCTCGTTAACCAAAAGTTGCGACTCAACACGCCCCTCATGCAACAAATTGGTCAACTCGTCTACACGGGCCTGCGCTTCAGGAAGATCAGCCCCATGACGGGCCACCCACGCCTCAAGATTCTCAATCGTCTGCGCCCGCGCACCCGCCCCCACAGCCAGAATCGCATCAACAACAGCCTGAGCAGCAGCCTCATCATCCGTCAACCCCTGCAACGCCTCATTGCCAACCCGAACAGCGTCCTCCAAATCAGCCAACTCGCGGGCATACCCCCTATAGGTATCAGCGTTATAGATCAAACCCTGCGAAGCCGCATACGACTCAATGGACCGCAACCGAATATCCGCAGCCAACGAATTGATATGAGCATTCTCGCGGGCCTCAAACCCCCGAACAAACAACGACTCGCCCTCACCCAAGTGACCAGCCTCACGATACGCAGCCTCAATCTGCTCCGGAACAGACAACCCCTCCGGCTCAGTCGTAAGTTCACGGGCAGGACGGCGACGCCTAGTCGCCAACTCCTCCGGCGTCAGATCACGCCGAATAACAGTAGACCGACCATCCGGCCCCTGACCCACCACACGCTGCTGCACATCGGCACGCTGAGGATTACTACGCCTCAACAAACGACGCACACTCCCCGACCCATCCGCTCTAGGGACCACCAACTCAGTGCCATCACCAAACGTGCCATCGGCACGGGTACCCGCAGGCCGCATGTTGCGGCGGCGAAGCCGCCCCGAAGTAGCCCGACGACGCACCTCATCCATAGTCTGAGCGTCCGGCAACACCTCTTCAAACTCGCGGGAAACCCCCTCCATCCACGGCGGCAAACCACCACCATGCGCCCCCCGAACAATCTCCAAACCATCAGGAGTCCAAATCTCCGGCGTGTACCCCCCAAAGTCCACCATCACATCATTCATGTCATTAACAAGTTGCCCCTCAGACCCATACAAATCGCCCCGAGACAAAAACTCTGAATCAGGAGTACGAATCAACTCGTCATAACGCCGAACAACAAACAAGATCTGCTCATCCGACAACCCGGGGAAACGACCCCGCACCGCATCCATCACCTGCGGAGAAACAACACCATCAGCGAAATCGTCCACCAACTCCGGCGACAACTCCGTCAAACGCCCCAACGTCTCATCATCCACGCGCCCAACATTCTGCTGAACCTCATTCAAGAAAATCTTGCGCCGACGCATAGCGCTATCAGCCCAATACCCGCTCGTCATCGCACCACGGTTGTAACTGTTGCGTATAAAGTTACCGAGAATAATCTTGTCAGGATCCTTCGTGCGAAGAAGACTGTTAGCGACCTTCTTCCGATCACGACCCTTCTGCTTAAACGCAATATCCTCGTCCGTAGCGCCCCGACCCCGAGCCAACGTGTCCAAATACTTTTTTTGCGGATCAACAAAGAAATCACGGAACGTCTGACCGAAACGAGAAGAAGCCACCTTCTCCCAACCGATACCCGGCGACGACATGATCGATGCCGTCACACCAGAAGCAATCGGAAACACACCAAACGGCAACACATCCACAGGCACATTCGCCGCACGCTGCAACACCTGCCTGAACTCTTCAGGGATCTGATCCAACGTTTCACGCTTCTGGGCCTTAAAGACCAGATCTGCCATATCGGCATCCGGACCCAACACCTTCGCCATGCGTTCCTGAACGAGCCGTGGAATCTGAGACGCACGCTTGCGTGCAATACCAGCAGAACCACGGGTCAGCCTGCCCAACACTGGGCCTGTTCCCGGGACACGGAACCTCAGCCCCGTTTCAATCCCAAGATCATCGATAAGTTTCTTGCCGACCTCGCCATGCTGTCGTGCCAGAACATTTCTGGCACGAGAAACACTGCCACCCTTGGCACCAGCAGCCACCACAGCATCCTGTGCAGCCCGCAACGTAGCCTGCTGAGTGGCATCCCTGACACCCAACTCCCCCAGATCCTTCACCAACGGTGCCAGATCGTCCACAAGCCCCTTAGCGCCCCTCGCACGGGCAAAAGCACCCAACCCCCCAGCCCAAGACAACGGATCCAGCAGAACGTCTCCAGCAAGCCCTACAGCCCTGTTACCCCACTTGCCCAGATTGATATCTTCATCATGGAGAAAGTCGCCAAACCCATAATGTGTACGCGCCTGCTCCGTGAAGTCGCCCCAACTGAAACCCTCACCGTCGAAAGCGTCCTTGATCTCCTTCACACCCGAAGTGAGAATCGCACGGGGCATATCGATTACACCCAGTGCTTTGCCTAGGAAACCGCCGAAACCCCCGCCACCCTGTTGGGCGCCCTGTTGGGCGGCACGGCCACCCGAGGCGGCGAGTGCCGCCGCCATGCCAGCACGGTCAATCCCCCCCACCCCCCTAGGGGTGGTAGGCAGCGTGGGCAGGCCCGTTGGCATGGCGGGTAGCCGGGTACCACGGTTCTCTACGGCCTTGAAGATGTCTTCAGGAGACAGCCGGACGACCATCGGATTTACTTACCCCATCCGGGTTTCCCGTTGGCTTTCAGCATCCCGAACGTATTGCCACGGCTATGTTGGAACAGAATGTATTCTTCCACAGTGGGATAGTTGGCAGGCAAGATGTCCATCATGGCTTCCAACTCCACATCACCGTATTTGGTTCCTGCGCCCTCGTGCCCTGCAGGAACAGTGAAGGAGTCGCCCGATTGGAAGAAGCGACCAACGGCTTTACCAGTAGCAGCCGCTGCATCACCAACAGCGCCCGAAACGCCTTCACCCCACTCAAAGTTGCCCGTCGTGCCTTTTTCACGCAGTCGCCTCATCTGCTCATTTTTGACGGACAGCGACGACCCTGCTTCTAGGCTCTCAGATTCCGACAAGTTCCCAGCCCCCGAATCGTACCCACCAGTGGTGGTCCGGGTTTCCTCCAAGGCATCCACGGCAGCCTCCGCCAACGGCTCAGCAACCTCCTGCGAGGTGCCATCTTCCATAAACTGTTCGGTGTACAGGAACGTCAACACTGGGCCGTAGCCCAAAGCAGCCAGAGCGTGTGCGTAACCTGTGTTGTCGGCGTTGATGTTGTTGTTATACATGTAGTCAGCGACTTCCTGCATAATCGCAGCACCGCCCTCTACCGAACCAGCGTGCAGCGACAACTGTGTCCCCAAGTTGAAATCCTGATCGCCCAACTCGGCAATATCCATCGCCTGATCCCACGCAAACTGATCGTCAGCCAGATCAAACTTGTCTTCAAGCAACTTGAACTGGTTCTTCTCCAACTGGCGGTCTATCACCCCAGCAGCCTGATCGCCGCGGGCCTCCCACCAATCCAAATCCAGCCCCTTCTGGGCGAAGTCCAACTTGTCAGCAGCCATACCCTCAGTAGAAGCAATCTGGTCAGCGAACTGTTGAGCCGACACCTGCTCCGCAGCAGTCAACCCCGTCGCCGTATCAAACCCGTACTGGCGCCCAGTCGACGGGTCGATACCCTGAGCAGCCAACGTCGCCGTCTGTCCAGCATCCAACCCAGTCGCAGTGTTAAAGCCGTACGGAAGACCAGTAGCCGGATCGATCCCCACATCAAACTGGCGGATCTGCTCAGCCAACCTGTCAGTATCGACCGCCCGATCCAAACCGCCCTCACTGACAGTCAAAGCACGATCCAACGCAGCCTCACTGATACCAGTCGACAAGCCCGGAATATCCACCCCGGAAGCCAACCCGGCAGCAACAGCACGCGGATCCAAACCCAAGAACGGTGCCAAATCAGCGGCCTGCAACGCCTGCGAACGGGCATCATAATCGGCACCAATCCTGTCCGTCTCAGCGCCATAACCCAACTCGTTCGTACGGGACCGCAAATCCTGCTTGTACCCCCCGAAGATACCCTCACCCATAAACTTGCGGTCGGCATCAGCCATCTGAGAAACCAAACCCAGATCATCTAAATAGGCTCCACGCTCCTCAGCGCCCGCCATCGCAACAGCATCAGTCATATCCAACCTGTCACCAACCAACCCCGGGTTCACCCCGGCAGCCCGCAACTGCTCCTCCAAAGCCATACGGTCGTCGTACCGTTGCGCCCGCTGAGCATCACTCACATTGCGGAAATCGCTAGTAACAGCGTTCTGTGTGGAAAGAAAATCTTTCCACACGCGCTCAGTCTCAGTATCGTACAGTTCCTGCGCCGTCTTAATATCCAACAGACCACTGTTCAACATGCTTGTGATAGCGGTCTTGGTGTCGTCCAGTCTGGTTTGGGCGACATCGCGGGCGTTCTCACTTAACGTTTCAATAGTGCCTGCGGGGTCGCCCGGAGGAATGTAACCCGCTGGTGGAACATAGACGGGGTCATCCACAACAGTGTCATCCACAACGGTGTCATCTACGACGGTGTCATCTACGACGGTATCGTCACCGCCACCCATGTCGCACGCGCCGTTTACCCAAGTTCCCCCACCCTCAACACACAACTGCTGGGGAGTTTTAGCAACACCCTTGACTTTAATCTTGCCGTCCACCCACTCGTACTTGCTCGTGGCCGCAGGCTCTCCCAAACCTCCTTGACCATCCCGCAACATCGTTGCGGCGTCCTCGCTTAAAAACCCTGCAACGCTGCCATCCCCCATGGGATCCAGACCAAACTGGACACGAGCCTCGTCGCTACCCAACCCCTCCAACATCTTCAAATACTCGTTCGCATGCTGCTGCGGAGTCTTCTCCACAACAGGCAAATCATCTACTCCCGATGCTGCGTTGTTGGCGTCGTCAATAGCCTGCATCGCCGTAGCGTTTATATCACCCCACTGGTACTGTGACCCCGTCGGGGCAGCCGTAGTTGCATTCGCTGCGCCACCCGGCGACTGATCAGGGAGAATCTTAAACGCCGCAGTACCATCCGGCTTCAATGTAACTGTGCCGTTGCCATGGGGCTTCAGCATCGCCTCCACGATCTGGCGTTGTGCATCAAACCCCGGAGTCACCGTGGGAAGCGGCTTCGCTTCGGAGCCTTGCGCCACAGACGCAAAGAACCGCGCCAACTCAGGCGAAATAACATCCTTCGTTTTCGTGGGAGTCCCCTGAGAATAACGGTTATTACCTTGACCCGGATCGAAACCAAACCCACCCATTACGCCATAGCCTCCCGAATCTCAGCCGCCCTCGCAGCACGAGACTCAGCCACCCCCAAAACATCCTCAAACCGCGACCCCTGATAACCCCCATAATCACCCAAACGCTGTACCGCCAAATTGAACATAGCCTGCTCCAAAGCGCCCCCACGCTCCGCACGACGGCGATCATAATCCGCCCCCGCCTCCGCCAAAGCCAAATTGCGGATACCAGAATCCTGCAAACCACGACGAGCCATACCCGCCTCCAACTGGGGTACAGCCTTACTCCACTGCTTCGACATATCAAACTTGTCGCGGTTATACGACGTACGCGCCTGCTTCTGCCCCATAGAAGACTTAGCCAAAGCAGCAGCCAGACGCGACGAAGGAGAAGTCCCGTACGGATCCGCTATATTGTACTTTGGTGTCTGATACGGGTTGAACGCCATCAGCCGTAAACCTGACCTGCCAACAGCAACGTAGCCGTTTCCACATTCACATTCACAGTCACAGTACCCGACGCACCACCACCACTGATGGCTGTGCCAGCCGTCACACCCGTAATGTCACCAGTAGTAGGGGCCGTCCAAGTTAGCCCGCTCGCTGTAGTTGAATCGGCAGTAAGAACATACGTATTTATTCCCGCCGTCAACTTCGTCGCCGTATCGGCCCCTGTTCCAACGATCAGATCGCCCTTGGCGTCCGTGTCTACAGTAAGGGTCACGGCACCCGTTGAACCGCCACCCGCTAGACCCGACCCCGCCACGACATCCGTGATGTCGCCCGTCGAAACCTGATCTACGACCCTTTGAGAAATCCGATTCAAACCCATTGTTACGCTCCAAAGTACGTTACGAAGATTGTGGAACTAGAACCACCAACACGAATAAACCTGATGACCGACAAATCGTCATTCACCAACTCAGCCGTGCTGTACGGATTCAAGTAATGACCAACAGACGTAGTGGGCGTACCCCACCTCATCCTGATCGCCTCAGCACCATTCGTAATCATTGCCGCCACAGCACCAGCAGGGATGGAAGCCAACCCGATAGATGCGTCAGCGACAGTCAAGGACTCGTCGCCCAGTTTGCTCCCCATCTCTGAGGCTGCCTGCCTAATAGCCATAACTGCTCCTAACCGCCAAGCGCGGTTACTCGCGCTTCCAAATCGTCCAACTTCTCTTGAATCTTCCGCAACTCGTACTCAATGGGGCGAGCATTAGCGCCCTGCATCCGACGAGTAGGTTTGTACACGACCGTCATCATTCCTCCCAGAAAGACTGCTCGTCCTGCATCAACAACACGCCCACAGAGGAAGCCACTCCAGCGATCAGTTCCTCCATTGCGTCCACACGGCTACACAGGTCTTCCATCGCTGCCAACCGTGTTTCTAAATCCCGAATGTCTTCCGAAACATCTTCCACTCGCGCATAAGCGTGCATATCCATCGAATCTTCAATGGATTCAACCGACTCTTCGAGGCGGTCGATGCGTGACACTGTGCGTGCAGACGACCATGTGATTGTTCCTGCGATGACCGCTACGGACAGGATGAGCCCGACCGCGATGGTCGGTATCTTTACCTGTCGGATGTCGGTCGGCTCGTTCATCACTCAGCAGCGAGCCTTGCCGCCTCAGCAGCATCCCAAGCAGCCTGTGTTGGTGGGTCCATCGGCCACACAACCTCAGACACACGCGAATACGTCGCAGGTAGATCCCGCAACGACTGGCGGTACGCAGCCCACTCCTCAGCGGTGTGGTCACCTAACGCGGCGTCAGCCAACTGTGTCCAGTCTGCTGCTGCCAGCATCCCGTTGCGTTGCGATCTGACCATGTTCATGTCCAGATCGGCAGCCTCAGCCCGCGCATCCAGTTCCGCTTCTTCTTCCGCGGTCAGGTCGTAGTAGACCCCGTTGACAACCTTCTGTCTTGCCATTTCTATGCTCCTGTTACTCCGTAGAGGGTGAACGATGAATACTGCATCAGGTCGCCGTTTTGCGGGTCGATAGTGATTGAGGTGATCGCAGCGGTGCTAGACCACAACCCCGCCCCTATGCCCATTGTCCAATAACCGTTTGTGGTGGTAGCCCCTTCGGTGACGAACCCTGCTACTACCTGCTTGAAGTTCGCCGTGTTCGCATAGTTCGGAATCCAAATGCTTGCGTTACCGAAGGTGTCAGCAGTTGACCCATCGGCGTTTATGAGAAGAACGCGATCCAAACCATCAGCACCCGACGTTCGCCACGACCCTGCGGAAGCCTGCCCATAGACTCCCGTTGACGAATAGTTGGTACCCGTATCGCCGTTGAACTGGACATCCACATAGTCGTACCAGTTGCTTGTACCCAGCGAGGAGCGGGCCGAGATGGTCAAATACAGGTGGTCGTAGGACGACGGGATGGTTGCCGAAGTCCATGACGCTGCTGCGCCAGTGAGTTCTTCGTGGTCGATAACAGTGAAAGCAGCCATCAGGAACTATTCAATCCGTAGAGGGTGAACTCAGAACCACGCAGCGAGTTGTAAGAACCGTCAAGCGTGATGGTGTGAACCGCAGCGGTGGCATCCCACAAACCAGAGTGGACAAATAAATCGGCACCAGTAGCGATCTTGGCTCCCGAAATAAACTGGCAAGTTGTGTTCTTGTTCGTGTTGGCATAGTCCAAGATGTCGGCTACGACAACGCCATAGTCGGCGGCTGTTGAATCTCCACCCGTACCTTCCACACCCATAAGACCCGCCAAACCGCTCCAACCGCCTGCCGATACCGAACTAGCAGCCCCCAATATTCGGTGACTGGTGTAGTTGGTACCTGTATCGCCATTGAATACAAGGGTGACGGAAGCGCGGTTGCTGGCTGATGTTCTGATGGAGCATCGCAGTTGCAGATGCTCATACGTCGCAGGAATAGACGAGAACGTCACCGTCGCAGCATCAGCCTCCAAATACGTTGTGGAGATTGCTTCGATCACAGCCATCAGGCCACCATCCTTGGCAAGATCCCGAACAGGGAAACCTGACTGCCAGCCAGCATGTTCTCCCCGTAAACCTCAAATACGTCGATCTCTGAGATCGGCGCCTGATTCCTCCAAGTAACAGCCTCCAACCGAACCCGACCCGAACCGTCCATGTCCTCCGCAAGTTGGGCTATGGACGATGTGTATTTGCCACTGTTGATGTCGAAGATGCTGCACACCCCCGATGCGAAAATGTTTGCCGTCACATTGTTGTTCGGAATGAAACCAAGGAACGTGTAGGTCGGCCCAGACGACTCCCCTGCACTGGCGCTGCTGCCATCTCCTGTGAGGAACTGCTGCCCGTAAATGGCACCAGAGTTGTTGTTGTACCGCATACCTAGATAGCCCTCGCCCGTAGCCGCTTTTGCGCTGCGGGCATACCAGACGACCATCAAATCCATGTATTGGGAGAAGTCCCCGACCTGCCCGTCGTCGGTTGAGGTGAACGTGATCGTGGCCGTATCCGACCCGAGTGTCGTCGTGCCGAGGCCGACCCATGCCTCACCGTCAGTGAGAACACCATCAACGATGTATGCGGGGTCAGCCATTATGCGACCGCGTATCTGATGATGACAATGCCCGCAGCACCGTCCTTGCCCGTTGCCACGACGCCTGAGTCAGAACCATTGCCGCCGCCGCCTGAACCCGAGTTTACGACACCGCCAGTCGGCAACCCAGCCGAACCAGTACCACCTCCACCCGTACCTCCCGCTGCCCAAGTACCCCCTGCAGCGCCGCCGCCACCAGCGTAAACAGCGGTCGTGTGACCTGACGAGTTCCCGATCCCGATGTAGGTGGCCCCGTTACCGCCTTCGCCACCGTGAGCGGCACCCCTCGCTTGGGCGTCTTGTCCAGCGGCACCCGCGCCGCCACCGCCGCCGCCTGCACGGGTGCTAGCATCATTTTCGGAACCGTCACCGCCAGCGTTTCCTGTGCCTACACCCGATGCCAGACCGCCAGTCGAACCGCCTGACACGGTGCCACCGCCACCACCTGAACCACCCGCTGGGACGGTGCCTCCGACGGTGCCTCCACCGCCGCCACCGCCACCACCGTCACCTGTAGCGCCGAAAGCCGTTGAATCGGTGCCAGAGCCGCCATTCGCTGCGCTGGCTGCTGCACCGCCTGTCCCGACGACAATCGTGTACGTCCCAGCACTCACAGCGAACGCCCCGCTCGTCACGGTTGATCCAGCACCCCCACCGCCAGCCATCCCATACGCAGTAGCGGTCTTGCCACCGCCAGCACCCCCGCCTGCGACTACGAGATACTCCACATCAGCCGCACCGCTGGCAACATAGAACTTGCCTGAACCACGGAACGTATGAACCCTGTAGGTGGTCCCCGAGTCGACGTACTGGGTGATGATCCCACCAAACGCCGTCAAACCAGCAGCACCGAACAGGCCGCCATTCAGCCAGGTAGACGTAGCCGTCGAAGGCCACGCCTTAGGCGTACTCCTGTTCCCCCGCCAGTTGGAAACAGCGGTAGACGGGTTGGTGCGATCCTGACGAAACATTTATCAGGCAGTAATACGGTTGACGTACCCGTTTATCATCACCACATTCGCCGCAGCGGCAAACGCCTTGATGACAAGACCGTTCTGCAACAGCAGACCCGGACACACAAGCACCCACCCTGCCTCAGCAGCAATGGTGACCTCTGTCAGATCGTCGGGTGAAGTAACGCCGCCGTATTCGATGGTTAGTTTCCTGTCCGTCGAATCGGTGTTGCAGGCGTACAGCCATACTTCGTCCAGATCAGATGTGCCTGCGACAGCGGTATGGATGGTTGTTCCTGCCGTGGCGGTGGGTACAACCTTGATGTTCTTGCCTGTCGTGCCACCAGACAGTTTGACCTTTGAGTATGTTGCCATTATCTTTCCTTAATTGAAGACAGTGTTGGATAGAATATCGTTGGCGTTGCCGTCGCCCTGAAGGGAGACAGTTCCCGTAGCATCAGGGAGAGTAATCGTCCGATCCGCAGTCGGATCAGTAACATTGATGTCAGTCTCGTATGCGTTAGCGGTTGAACCCTCAAACTTGATAACAGGATTCGACCCGTCGATCTTGATACCAGCAGCAAACGTCGCCAACTCCGAAACAGACAACGTGCCCTGAACGGTCGTCAACGAACCCGACGCAGAAAGAAACGGTGTCCCAGTAGCCCACGAAACAACATCCGTGAAGTTAGTGTTCATCTGGGACGCCACAATCGATGTGCCAGCACTGAACGAATTCGTGACGTTCAAAGCAGCCATTAACGGATTCTCCTTGTCCTGTACATAGCCACAGCGGAAGTTAGGCCCCATGTCCCTCGGTTGCCAATGGCAGGAGAAACACTGAACCTTAAACTAATAGCCTTGGCTGTCCCAGCCGTCGGCCAACGGAAGAACTTGTAAATGTTCGATGTGCCCCCCGCAGCCCACTCATCCACATCCCACTTGGCCGTATCCCACAGTGCCGTAGTCGTCACACCAACGATAGATTGGCTCTGCGACACCGCCTCCGTACTCAAATCGTAATCCTTATAGATGCCCATACGGACAGTCAACGTGTTGTCCGCCAACATGACCGTGCGCGTCTTACCCCAACGCTTAGTAAACGTGGGTCGATTACCAATAAACCAGCCCGTCTGATAGAACGACTGGATCTCCGTACCTGTCGTCCCGTCATAATCGTCAACGTCTTCGTCAACGTCCACTTTGGAAACACGGGTAAAAGCCGCCGTAGCATCCACCACCGAAGTCACAGCCAACCCCAAATGAGCGGCACCCGTCGGACGGTACGCCAACAAAGAACGGGCATTAATGTCGTACCGTGCCCAAGCGCCCGACTGCCCCAACGACGGATCCCACATAAACGTATTGCGCCTGTTTGCCTGATCCGACCCGGCCAGATTGTCACCCGACTGATAGTCCACAGACAGCCACAGTTTCTCATCAAACCACATCATAGACGGGGCTGTACCCAACGTCAGCGTCGACCCGTCATCCAACGCAGGCTTGAGGCGTTCAAACGCCCACGCCAAATCATCGTAAGACAACAAGTAGACGCCGTCTTCGGCATACCAGAAAAAGATTCCCACCGTTGAAGCGATAGGGCTGGTTCCGTTGCGGCATCCTGCCGCACGGGTAATGTTCCGAACCTCAAACGAGTCCCTGCTGAACCCGTAGATGGCGTACACGCTGTTCTGCTTGAATACCAGTAGACGATCAGCGTCGGGGATAATGGCCGTTATGAAGTCGCCATCTTCGCCGATATCGATGTCGATGAAGTCGGTGGCTGTCCAGTTCTCCGCATCGTTCACCTCAGAAAACCTGACACGGTTTTTGTATGCCGTCCCCGACTCCGTTGTGTAGGCCACCCACACGAACTGTCCCCATGTGGCAAGATAGCGTGCCGCTGGAAAGTGGCCGTCCGAAGCGTCAATGTCCGGCGTCAACGTGGTCGCATTGTTCGATCCAGACCATCTGACCGCCGACTTGGTGCCTTCGCTACTCAGCAGGCTCCCGTTGGAAAGGTAAGTGTATTCGTTGAACGTGACACTGGCTGGAGGCTGAACCCCAGCGAATACGACCGTCCCAGCCGCCGAGGCGACCGCCGTGCCCCCAAAGTTCCCCGATGCCCCGTTGTTCCAGTACAACTTGGAGTTGCCGCTGTCTTTAACGGAAGCCAAAATCTGGTTAACGGAAGCGTCAGAATGCTGGTAGATGCCGTAAATCTGATCGGCTAAAGCAGTCCCGTTCAAAGCGTCAATGGCGTTGCGGCGCGACACGCCGCCACGCGGATCAACGTCCACGTTCAGCAACGCCGGGGACTCGCTTGGGGCCAGATTGAACTGGTCTGCCCTGAGGTTCAAACCGCCCGTAAAATCGGCACGTTCGTCGTAACGGTACGGTTCAGCGTACCCCGTGTTTCTAAAACCAGCGGCGGGGAGGGTGAAAGCCACCGCTACTCCCACGAATAGCGTAGACGGGCAGGCAGGAACGTTTGTGACCGCCAACGTGAAGCGTTGTTCGAATTGAGCAGCAGTGGTTGTGGGGCAGGCGAGTCTTCAAACCGTGCCCGCAAGTTTTCCAGTTCTCCTTGGAACAGGGCAAAGTATTGGTTGCCCATTCCGGAGTCTTCCTGCTGCTGATATGCCCGATATGTCACATACAACGTAAGAACGTTGTCGAAAGGATTGGGCCAATCGGGGGTGTCTGCGTCCGCTATACCAGCGCGATAGATGGCAGAGTTGCCGCCGAAATCGATGGCGTTACGGTATCCGCGGGCGTAAACAGTGATTGCTTCCGAAGGGGTGGGGTACAGTCTGATCTGTAACGCGCCGCCCTGATTTCCCCACATGGACCAGTACCACGGGTCACCCGTCGTGTTGGCGTTGAGCGGGTAGACGATGTCGCCAGCGTCTCGTCCAATAAACTCCAACACATGGTCGTCGGTTCGCAGGGCCGCTACTTCCCGTATCCCCGGCGTTTTCGGGGCGGAAGCCCCGGAGAACGTTACTGCGTCGTGGACGAGTTGAACGCCTGTGGACGCATTCGATCCCACATCGGCTAACGAATAGTCCTTTGTGGAAGCAACGGTGTCGAAGGTTACACCCACCTCGTAGAACGGCCACCGTTTTTCCGAATATACAACGAGGTTGTAGCCCTCCCTGATGAACGTATTCAGGACGGAGTCAGAAATGTCTGTTGAATCGATGTCAACTACGTTGCGGACATAGTCACGCATTTCGCTTAGTTGCACAAAACGGCCTTACGTCGTGTGGAAAACGCAGGTGTCTGTGTCCCCGATCGGGCGCCCCTTGCAGGGGTTTCCGTTCTTAGTGGTGACGACACAGATCGGAGAAGGCGCCGCCACGGGAGGTTCATGGGTGGGGGTGGGGTTCACGCGTTGCACACGCCTGCCCTGCCCAATGGGGGGGCTTGCGGGGTTGAGCGTCTTATAGTTTCCCGCAGGTTCACCTGCAGGGCGCTGACCCTGTTTGTATGCGTATGCGAAACCCCGTGCCATGATACCTCCCGTAGCGGCAGCCGACTAGCCGTTGGTGATGCCGTGCAAACGTCCCTGACGGGCGCGGTTGCTGACGGTCAACTGGCCATAGCAAAGCAACTGTGAGAACACAGCGTCCTGATTCGTTGGACGCACGAACGGCGTCGGCTTGAACCAGACATCACTATGGGCCACCAACTGGAGGTACTTCGTGTTGAGGAAGTACATTTCGTTGGCAGGGCACGAATCATCAAACGTGATGGGTGCGCCCTTGAACAGCAGGTTCTGGAACCCGCCATCAGCCATGTCGGTATCCGTGTAACGGATCTGGTCAACCAGCAATGCCTCATAGGCTTCGTAACTCTGCCTACGGCCCATGATGATTGTCGGCTGGTCGTTGCCAACCGAAATGGTGTTGTACATGGAAGCCATGCCAGCCTGCGTAAGCACGCCGCCAAGGTTGGTCTGGGTTGGTCCCCAGAACGAGTTGCCAGCAGCGCCGGGGTTGATACCACCCACGGTGCTTCCAGAAACAAGGCTCTGAATGCCCTCCCAATCCTTGCCACCGTTGCCTGAGCCGTCAGCCCAGAACATGGTGTTCATGTTTTCGATAACGGATTCCTGCGTCTGGAAAATCTTGCCTTCCAGCAGATCAATGATCTGTGCCTCACCGTTATTCTTGGCTTCCTCAATACCGCTGATGGTAACGGTGGCAGCGTACTGGCCCCATGAATACTCAGCGGCCGAAATGCCTGTCTGAGCCGTCACGGAAATAGTATCTGTGCCGCTGTATGAACCAGCAGTTGAGTTTGTCCCATAAATGATTGGGACTACGATATTCGCACCACCCGAAATGCGCCGAATCGTCTGACCGTTCGTCAGGGCATAGAACAAAGGCCTAGCCGAGAAGATGTTGTCAGTAAGTTTCGGGACATAGTTTTTAAGGGTGGTAGACAGAATCTCGTCAAAATCAGCGTTACCCGCCATGGTCTGTCACCTCGCTTTTCTGTTACGAAGCAAGTTCCCGCTTGGCGCTTTCAAACGCCTCACGGATGGAAGAAACCTTTGCTGGAGCAGCCTGAGAGGAACCCGCTTGCTTCGACCCCGAAGGGGTCACCACACTCGCATCCCGTTTCGCCTCCGTACGCTCCTGCTCTTTCTCCAACTTCTGCGCCCGCCGCGACACATCGTCATAACGCATATGTGTCAATGCCGCCTCAAGATTCGTAATCTTGTTGGCTAACGCATGTTGGAAAAGATCCTGAGCGTCGAAATCGCCGTACTGCCCTTTCAAGTTTTCGACTTGCTTCTCTACCTGTTGTCGTCTGTGAACGCGGTCCTGTGCCGCCAACTTCTGCTCCAGTCCACGAATACGATCTTCGGTAGGGTCAGGGGTTTCATCACCCCATGCCGCACCGTAGGGATCAACCTCAGCCGCCTTGGGCGCCTGCCTAGTCGAAACCCCGAACGCATCCGCCAACGCTGACATCGTCCCTTCCGGGTCCGATTCCAACGAAGTGACTATCGCTTCGGCTTGCTGCAACCTTTTGCGTTCGGATGCCAGTTCCTGCGTCTTACGGGTGTAATCCGACTGTCGCTGGTATCCATCCCGAAGTTCCTCAAGGCTGACCTGCTCTTCTAAACCATCCACCTTCACGGTGTACGATTCAGCAGGTTCCTCCGAAACCCCAACCGAAGAATCCGGACTATCCACCTCGGTGGGTTCCGTTGCATCTTCCATTTTATTGCCTCCTGAGAGTTCGCCTATTGAGCGACTGCTCTCTTCTACTAGGGACACTCTGTCCCAATCGATCTATAGACTTCCCAAGTCCACGCCCATCTGATTCTGCAACTGCGTTACCAACTCGGGCGGAACACCGCTAGTCTCTGCAAAGGCATCTTCAGGGGGCATCATCGGCAGGCCCGCTGCGCCGGGTGGACCCGGCGGCGGACCACCGCCGCCTTCCGGCATCATCGGGGCCTGCTGCATCAGGAACTTGTCGGGGTCCTTGATGTCGAAACCGCGTTGGAGTACATGCCTCGCAAGCGCTGTCGGATCAATCACGGTCCCCACCAGCGGGGCCATGGCGTTCAACAACGAAACGGCCTGCTGTTTACGGATGGTGTCATTGGTGGGCTGCGTAGAACCGCCCTCCACGGAATAATCGTACTCCCCGATGATATCGTCCCGGGTGTACGTCACAAAAAGGTTCTCGCCGCCACGACCCACCACACGGGCGACCTGCTCACCAGTCATGAACTGTTGCATCAACTGGATGATGCGACGGGCGACATGTCCAATCCCCAATTCGACAATCGCCAACTTGTCCGCAGCACGGGCATTGCCAGCATCAGCGATGATACTCGCCTCAGTTGCGGTACGCCGAATCTCAGGGAACTGCCCCCGTGCATACTCCGACACACCCGAAACAGTGTAAATGTCCTCTTGAATAATTGAAGACATATTGTACACTTCGGGCGAAAGAGGGGTTTGCGGCATCGGAACCACAACCTCCGACAAAGGCTTGTTCTCGTCCACCACAGGGACCAGCCGACCATCCTGATCCGATTCCAAAGCCTCGCGGCCCTCTGGGCCGAACGAACGCTCATGATACAGGTACTTTCGTGCATACCGTTTCCGGGCATTCATCATCTGGGAACGAGTCTTGTTCAACTCCGTCTGCAAAGACTCAAGTGCTTCCAGATCACCTATCGGGTAGAAATAGTCCGGAACGTCATAGTTCCGCAACATCACAAACGGCTGCCCGTACGCATACGGCATGGGGATCGGATCCACCAAGAACTCGTCGCCAGTCATGGACGATACCGACATCGTATTATTAGTGATGTCGTAGTATTCGTATATCGCCACCCGCTCCTCTTCCAACAGGAACTGCTCTTGTTCCTGACGGTTACCAGATTCATACATCGGGTACAGCATGGCGTCTGCGGTTAGTGACTTGCGAACCGACGGCTTATAGTTCTTATCCGTCTTGGCATCCTCTAGGCGTCGGATAACCCGCTGAGCGATCCACTTCGCATCAGCCATGCAGGTCGCTTCCGGATCGACAAACATGTCGAACGGAGAAATCCTCTCCAGAAACGGCTGATCCTCCACAACCATCATGCTGGTCTGGGGAATCATAGCCAGCAACTCTTCATCGCTAGGTAAACCGCCAGCCAACTCCGGGTTTTCCATCCCGTACAAGTCCGCCTCAAACAAGGCGTCCTCCCCCATTTCCTGACGTTCCACATCCCCCAAAGACCGCTCCTGCTCCACAAAGTTCCAACCAACCTTCAGCCACCCGTGGCCGAAAATCAGAAAGTCCTTCACGGTGCGGCGAAACGGATTGCGAAAATCGTGATGCCGCCACATGTAATTGATGACAGCCTCAACAAACGTGGCCCTGTCACCATCCCCCGGCAACGTCGGAGATACCACAATCTTCGGATGATTCACCGACACCGACGGCGCAATAACATTTACCGTACTAAACGCCAGATTGACAGCAATCAAATCTTCCGTACTGGCGGTTGTACGCGGCCAATGCTTGCCACGGTACAAATCGTTCATGCGACGCCACAGACTGTCATAGCCCATATCGTCACGCCAACGCCCAGACGACCTCAGACGGCGCTGGACAATCTCATGCTGCTCAGCCCGCGTCTTACGCGCCATTAGAAGTACGCCTTATCCGGCAGGCGTTCGATGTTTCGACCCGCCGCCTTCGCTTCCATCGCCGCCTTCTGGCCGCGTTCTTCCCTGCTTAGATGCTGCTCTTCGGGAGGCAACTGGGATCGGAAACCCCGCCCAGTTGCGAACTTGACGCCAAGTAGTTTCTGACGACGTTCCCATAACTCATCCAACTCGGCGCAGGCCAACGGCCCACGCAGGCCCACGGTATAATCGCAGAACTCCGCGTAGGACGCCTCCCGGGGGAGGATCGCCACAGTTACGGGCGCTTAGTGTGCGGCGCAGCGTTATGGCCCTTCAGGTCCGGCTGAGGCTTCGACGGCTCAACCTTGCCCGTCGGCCCATGCTGATTGAACGGTGTCTCACGGACACTGACTTCCCCGTAGCCGCCAGTCTGACTGGCGTACTTCGGAGCATCAAACCGCTGCTCCGGAGAGTTCGGCGCGGCAGGCTCCCAAATCGGGTTAGCCACCACGGAACCACCACGTTCCATCTTGTTGTTCTGACCGTTCGGTCCATCAATTGTCACAGTGCCGTTCGTGTGCGACACAAAATTCTTAGCCACAAAGACCTCCAAGTCTTAATAAAGCCTCTACAGGAACTGGTCAGACTGTCCCACGCATCGTATGGGAACCAATCTTCAAATCCGGATTCGGATCATCCTTCACCATCCGGGCAAACCAATCAACAGTCCAATAATCGTCCGCCTTCGGTGCAAACTCGGGCATAAACGCGTACTGGCGCATCTCATTCGCCAACGCCAACGCCATCACACGGTCATCATGCGGTGAACCCGACATCGAACCCCGCTCATTACGCACATACGTCCGCAACTCCCCCAACGTGTACCGATCATGAATCGTCAACTCGCTTGACCGCAACGCCATCCCCAGATCATCAATCAACAAAGGCTTCGATGTGCGAGTCGTCTTCCACCCAAACTCCAAAGACACCTTGGTAGTCGCCCGATTCAACGTTCGTTTACGAAACATGTTCGGATGACCCAAATGACGCAACTGAACAATCGTAGTCAACCCGTGATTGTTCGACTCCACACAAGTCAACGCACTATTATACCACAACGACAGATTGTACACCTCCTCAGCCAACGCATCCGGAGGAATATGCCCATGCCAAATAGCGACCTGTTCGCCAGAGCGAACATCCAAGACCTGAATACACGAATAATCCCCATGCGCCAACCCCTCCGCCGTATCAACCCCCATACAATACGGGCGCCCACCAACAGGCTCACGCCAAACTGTGAGCATCTTTACGGAACTCCACAAAACGAGCCGACGGGCGCCACAAATAACCGCCCTGACCCTCCTCAACAAAAACGTTCATCCGCTCCAACACATCCAAATCAAACACAGGGTTACCAGACTTTATGAACGCTTCCTCAGGCGTCGTCGGATACTCCTGAGCCAACTGCCACGGCAACATCGACTCTTTCTTCGACAAATACCACGACTCGTCCCGATCACCCGCCGCCGACCAAGGAAAAAACATCGGAGAGAACCTGTTCGTCCCCGTGGACGACCCCACCCATAGTTCGTGGAAAAAGTTTCCGCTTCCATTCGCCGTACTAAGACCAATGATTCGGCCTCCGACATCGGCCACTGGTTCAATAGATGCCCACGCTTCCTCAGGATTAGGCAAAAACGCCCACTCATCAACAACAACCAGCGACGCAGACTCGCCACGGGCAGGATCCGATGCCGAAGGCATCGAAGTAATCTGGCTCCCATTCCCAAACGCCATCTTCTGCTGATGCTCCACCAGCGACTCCGGGCCACGCTCCACCATCCACTCCGGCAAATGCTGAAAACCATACTTCGACTTGCGAAGCAACAACACCGACTCGCGCTCCGTACGCGACAAATCAATAATGTTCTGATCCGGCCTAAAAAACGCCAACCAAAACTGGTGAGCCGCCACCAACGTCGTCCACCCAATCTGACGGGCCTTAAGAGTCAACGAATAACGGTTCTCATCCCAATGATCTAAAGCGAAAGACTGGGCGTCCCGAAGATCAAACAATATTCGACCATGAGCAGGATGGGCAATATGCCAATACATGCGTAAGAAGTACGACTCATCCTCAACGCAACGCCGCCACTCCGCCTCCCTCTGAAGTTCACTCAGACGGCTCATCTACTCGAACAACGACTGTAACGTCCGACCCAAACCCCAAACCGTAAAAGCAACACACCCGAACAGAACAAACACCGTCCCGCACAACACCCACTCCCTCACTGACACGACTCGCACACCTCAGGGTTCTCCAACCCGCACACCAACGGCTCATCAGATTGCGGCCCATGAAACGGATCCCCCCACGGCCCCAACACAGGACGCTCACCAAACGCCTCCTCACGCCACACCTGCTCATCATCACCATCAAACGCTGGACCCAACACCACACGCTCCGTAACCTTCGGCCAAGCCACCCTAATCCCCCACAACCCTCAAATGGTGGACCTGAGCCAACAACTCATCAGCCAACTCCCCATCCGACAAACCAGAAGCCTCACGATCATCATCAACCAACACACGACGCTTCGGAGTAAACTTCTCAATATACTGCAAATACAACGACGCAGCCTGTACACTCCCACCCACAGCCTGCTGATGCAACGCATCAATCACAGACTGAGTCCGCTCAGGATGAATATTCAACTCCGCAGCACGACGATCCCACTCCTTCGCAAAACGAGGATCACGCTTAATACGCCGCACCGAATCCTCATGCACCCCATTCTCAGCAGCCCACTCATACTGATGTTTAGGATCCCTATCGGGACCCTGCAACAACCAATCCAACAACTGCGCCCACTTCTTCGGCATCGTCTTCTGACCCGAAGACTCATCCCATTTCCAACCCCGGCCACCACCATTCTGCGGCATCCAACACCTCCTAAAAACACACCCACACTGTCCCGCCACAAACTGTCCCCCTCACGAAACGCCTGCTCACAGCATGGGACACACAGGGTAACCATATGGGGGGAGCCACAGCCATGCCATGGCATGAGGTGTACAGTCCGAGCAGCCCAACGGGCGTCCGGCAGCCCACTGCCCCTCCATATCTATACCTAGTAATCGGATGGATGGGGTACCCCCGCCATGCCCGGGGGGGTGGGGTGGGGTGGGGTGCAATGGATGGGCCGCGGCCCGGGCGTGTCCGTGTCTGTACCTTGTACATTCCCACCCGGACGCGAAAAAACCCCGGCCAGCGCATGGCTAGCCGGGGTCGTTCCGTCCGGACCGCTGGCCCGGAAGGGTAGGGGTCAGACGCTGGCCACTGCCATCATGGCGCCACCTATGGCCGCGAGCCTGTCGACGCTGATGGCGCTGATGTCGATGGCTGTGGTCAAGGCGTGGACGATGCCGTCGGTGTCCTCTGGCATGACCTCGTCGACGACTTTCCAGACGTTGGCCGGGTTGACTGTCACCGCGTCGGGCGCGGGTTCGGTTGGGTCGCTGGATTCGGTTGCTGGCTTGCCCGCGGCCTTGTCCGCGGTTTCGACAGCGACCTTACGCGCCTTGCTCGGGGAATGTCCGTCGTCGGTTGCCGCGTCGCGGGTTGCGACGTAGGCGTCGACGTAGGCCCGGACATGCTTTGCAGTGTCCCGCTTTTTATTGAACGTGACCCATGTCAAGCCTTTGCCCATTGGGCGTGTGTCCGTGGTCGTGACGCCCATGGTGGTCAGTGACTTGTGGACCTCGGTTGCCGTGGTCGGTACGTCGTCCAGTGTGGACAGTGCCAGTGCCAGCGCGGCGCCTGTTTTGGCATCGTTAGCCGATACGGTGCCAGCGTAGGCCGTCATCGTTTTGCCGTCGGCTAGTTTCCACTGGCATCGATCCGTGGTGCGCTCTGGTGTGAGTCGTCCACCGTCTCTGCCTTGTGCGAGCCAGATGGCAGCGCCGTGGTCTAGGGACGTTGTAGCCGTTTCACCGTGTCGGCGTGCGGCCTTTACTGCCGTGGCAGTATTGGTCCCTAGGTCATCTAGTGTGAGTAGTGCATTCATGTCGTGTCTCCGTTTCTCAGTCTGGCGGGTTTGCCAGTACTGGCAACGCTATCGGGGTGCGCGTTGTTTCACAACGTGGTCCACGGTTTTTTTCTGGCCGGGGTTCTGTCCGTCTGTACAGTGTACAGTCTGGCCGTGTCTGTCTGTCTGGCCGTGTCTGTGTCCGTGTGTACCTGATGGATGCGTGATGGATGCCTGATGGATGCTCAATGGATGAGGTTGTGATCGTCGTATTCTCACGATAGAATGATGCTATGGCATCAGATGATAAAGTTTTGTTCAATGGTGAGTCGGTCACTTTCGTGTCCGGCGTGACGTTGGATCAACTGCAGGCGTTGCCACTGCTGGACGGGCGTACCCCGGGCGGTAAGTGGTCCGATAGTCGTGGTCGTAATGGCCGGGTCAAACTTTCGTATGACTTGGACATTGTGCTACGGCGTGCGAAGGAGAGGAATGTACAATGCACAGACTGACCGTGTCGGCACCGTTGGTGTTTCGGGCGTCGACTGATCGTAAGACTGCGCCGTGGATTGCGTGGCGTAAGGATGGGCGTGGTGTGCCGTTGGCGAATGCTTTCGGGTTGCCTGCTGGTCCGCAGTTCTCGTGTGGTGGTGCGACTGCGTGGTGTGAGCGTGTCTGCTATGCGGCGAATCTGGAGCGGTGGCCTAGCGTGCATGCGTTGGTGATGGGCAACTGGTCGGTGTACCAGTCGCTAAAACGTAGCGTGCCCGGGCTGATGGACGCTAGCCGTCCGATGCTGGATGACTTGCTGGCTGACTGCGAGCGTCGCGGCGTGGATCCTGTGTGGCGCTGGTTCTGGGATGGGGATATTCCGGGCCGGAACTTTGCCCGGGCTATGCGTCGGCTGGCTGATGAGTATCCGACGGTCAGGTTCTGGTGCTACACGCGTTCGTATGATGTGGTGCCGTTGCTGGCTGGTGCCGACAATCTGTCCGTGTATCTGAGCGTGGATGAGTTTAACGTGGATGCGGCTGTGGTTGTGAAGGCTGCCAACCCGTGGGTCGGGTTGGCTTGCTGTGGTGACAGTTGGGATGAGACGGAGGCGTTGGCTGCCCGTTTCCCCGACGAGCGGCGGGGTCCGAAGTGTCCCGAACTGGCGAGGCGTCCTAATGGGGAGCGTCGTATCCCGCTGGTAGTCTGGTCGGGCAAGGTCGGTGTCGGTGCGTGTGTCGAATGTGGCATGTGTGTCGACGGCGTAAATAATGTGCGGTTCGCTGCGGCGTGACTGTACAGTGTACAAACCAACAATGAGGAAGAAAGAGGTAAGGCTATGGCTTTAGTGACGAGTAACGCTACGATGACTGTTGTCATCTTGGATAACGAAGAGGCGCTGGCGTTGTCGAAGGTGCTGGATGCGTTGTCGGTGTCCGCTTCGATGATCCCGTCGAACTGGCCGTGTTTGGGCGAGTTGAGGGATGCGATGTCGGGTGATCGCTATGCGTAGGCGCAACTGGCATTGGCCGCAGTCTGCCTATGGTCCGTCGTGGTCGTGGGAAGAGGTGTTGGCTGGCAACGTGCGTCCGGGTGATGTGCTGCTGGGGCGTGAGAAGTACGGTCGGCAGAACCGTGGCGTCGTCAGGTCGGTGTCTAGTTCCAAGATAAATGATGGCACTGGGTTTAGCACTGTGACGGTGATGTTTCGGTGGCGTCGTGTCGGGGAGGGGTTTCGTCCCCGGGATGCGGTGCGTGTGCGTAGTCCTCGTGTGACGCATGGGGCGATGGTTGATTATGGGTGGGGCGATAGCCCCCCGAAGGAGAGAAAGTGATGGCTGATTA
>Ga0208919_1000273_pt1 | contig 37894 bp, 42 predicted proteins | sample 4_EtaG_FD_184076 | JGI IMG/M metagenome (GOLD analysis project Ga0208919, IMG submission 184076) | Marine viral communities from the Subarctic Pacific Ocean - 4_ETSP_OMZ_AT15127 metaG (SPAdes) (version 3) | ecosystem: Environmental > Aquatic > Marine > Oceanic | place: Pacific Ocean | collected...
CCCGAATTCAGAAAGTTGCTTATTTGGCACAACATCTTCAGTCGGAACAGGGAGTGAAGGCGTAGAGATCAGAGGCGACTACGGATATTTCAGGACAGCAAGAAACAGCACAGGTGTTGTCGGCCATTGGGCGATTTATAACTCAAATGGCGAAGTTGGCTCCGTCACGACGCATGATTCGGCAACAGCGTTCAATACATCATCTGATTATAGACTGAAGGAAAACGAGTCACCGTTTGGTGATGCCCTAGATCTCTTGGGTCAACTCAAGCCTTATAAGTTCAACTTCAAAACTGTGCCAGATAAAGAGGTGCAAGGATTCTTCGCTCACGAAGTCGCTGAGATCGTACCGCAAGCAGTGACGGGCGAGAAAGATGCAGTCAAGGACGATGGTTCGATAAAGGGTCAGAGCATAGACCACTCACACATGGTGCCGCTACTGGTGGCAGCGATTCAAGAACTCACAGCTAAAGTAGAGGCACTGGAGGCCAATAACTGATGGCAATTTCATACTCATGGTCGTTTTCGGCTCTCGACGTAGAACTCGGGCCAGACGCAGACGATCACACAGATGTCGTTTACACGATTCACTGGCGGTATTCCGCTACAGACGGTGAAGATCCGCCACATACAGCCTCATCTATCGGCACATCTTCCGTAAAATGGGAAGAAGGCGAGCCGTGGATTCCATACGCTGATTTAACTCAATCTGATGTCGAAGGTTGGGTGGAAGAGGATCTGGGCGAGGAGCGTATAGAGCAGATGGAAAGCTCGCTTGATGCGAACATAGCCGAACAAGTCACGCCTACTCACGAAACGATGCGAGGCGACGAGTTGCCTTGGAACGAAGGTGATGGAGGTTGAGGCCGTGGCTACGTTATTATCTTTTCTCGCTGCACCACTCGCCGCAGGGGCGGCATACGGTGGGGTGAGGGCTGGACTGAACGGTGCCCGTCAGAGCATCCAATCTATTGAACGAATATGTAATCGTTTAGACGAGAAGGTAGATGAGCATGGGCAGAGAATCACGAAAACTGAAGTCGAAATTATTAACCTCAAAGAAAGGTCAGGAAATGGCTAAGAAGTCAGATACCTCAAATCCCGCAATTGAAGGGGCAGATATGGCTACTACAACAACTTCTGGATCGACGAATGGCGAGCTCACCTTGGATGAGCTGGTGACCCTCACTCTAGAACAGGCGATTAGCTTGAGGACTTTGTTCCAGGCTAAGAAAGAGCGACTAGACGGTTTGCAGAGTATAGATGCAAGCATCGAGCTCGCTTATCAGATGCTTGGCATCGAGGGCAGGGAAATCGTGTCCGGTGAGCTCGGTGACGAAAATCCGCATCTAATGCTTAAAGCAATCGAACCCAACGGCGCGATAAAATAATGCCAGCAGCTGAGTACGTTCCCCTCCAATTTGAGCCTGGCGTTTGGAAAAACGGTACGCTCTATCAAGCTCGAGGTCGGTGGTATGACGCCGATCTCATGCGTTGGAGCGTGGGCGCACTTGGGCCTGTAGGTGGATGGCGTCCGTGGGGTGAGAATACGACAGCGGTCACCGGGGTAGGGCGCACAGCCCTGCCCTGGATGGACAACACCTTTAGGCGTTGGATCGCGGTAGGCACTGCAGCCAAACTATATGTGTACGATTCAGCAGCCGATCTAAGCGACATCACACCTAGCGGCTTCACGGCTGGTCGTACTGATGCGAACCCCAACATAGGCTACGGAAATGCGGTTTATGGGCAGTCAACATACGGCGATCCGCGTCCAGATCTCGGTATCCCGGAGCCGGCCACGATTTGGTCTTTCGACCTATGGGGAGAAAACCTGGTAGGCTGCACTCCAGAGGATGGCGATGTCTATATGTGGGATGCGAGCACGGCCACACCCGCGACCACGGTAGCCGCGAGGATAGCTAACTCACCTCAGTTTGCGATTGCTACGGCAGTAACCAGTGAGCGTATTCAGATGGTGTTTGGGGGCACTCCTTCCGGGGGAGCTGAAGCTGACCGGGATCGTCGCCGGGTGTTCTGGTCCGATTCAGAAGATAATACGGATTGGACACCCAGTAGCACCAACCAAGCTGGCGACCAAATCCTCGACACTGAAGGCGACCTATTGGGGGCTGTTAAGGTTAGGGATAGGCTTTTGATTTTTACCACGATAGACGCCCACTTAGCCACTTATGTAGGGTTGCCCTACGTCTACTCGTTTGACCGTGTAGGAGATGCTTGTGGGCCTGTGTGCATCAATGCGGTAGCTGTGGCGGGGCCGACAGCTTATTGGATGGGCCGATCAGCTCAGGGATTCTTTAAGTACGATGGCAGCCTTCAGTCTATCCCATGTGACGTTGAATCATTCCTAGTCACGGACATGAACCAGGCTCAGGCAAGTAAGGTCGTAGCGTGGCACAATACGTTGTTCAATGAGGTTGTCTGGTTCTACCCAAGTTCAACCATCGAAGTCGATGCTTATGTTGCCTATAACTATGTAGAAGAGCACTGGTCTACGGGAACGCTGGCACGGACAGCTGTAACGAGCCGTGGCATATTTCTGCAGCCGATTATGTTCGATGTAGATGGTAACCCATACGAGCATGAAGTAGGTAACACCTACACTGATATTGGAGGTACTGCGAAGGTGCCGTATGTGGAATCTGGACCTATAGAGCTCGGTAATGGCGACCGCGTTTTGTCTGCGACTAGTCTAATCCCAGACGTTACCAGCTTGGGTGACATCACAACGACTTTTTATACGAGATTGTACCCAACTGATTCGGATACCACGCATGGCCCGTACACGATGGCAGCACCTACTTCTGTTCGGTTTACTGGGCGCACTTGTCGCATGAAATGTACTAGCGATTCGAGTGCTGCCTGGAATGTTGGAGTGCCCAGGCTCGAGATGCAGCCAGGAGGTAGGCGATGAGCGTTCAAGCACCGTCTGGGGTGAGGCGTCTAACCTTGGCACCGGCCCGGGAAGAGTATGATCGCTTGAATCAAGTGTCTAATAACAGGGCACTCGAAGAAGCTGATCACACAAATTTCAAGCACTTTCAGGACATAGACTTGGCGAATAACGAAAGACTGATTTTGGTCAGTGCGAATGGCACTCGATACCAGGTAGTCGTTTCCGATGCCGGCGTTCTGTCAACGAGCTCGGTCTGATGAGATCAGTTGACCAAGAAGGGTTCGCAGAGGCATGGGAGCGGAGTAAGCCTTATATGGTTACTGCGTTGAAAAAATCCGGTGACGAATACTCTGTAGATGACTTATTGACCATGCTAGAAGAGGACCGTGCGATTTTCTATCCCGTGAAAAACGGGGCAGCTGTATTTCGGGTAGCCGTCTATCCGAAAAGACGAAGACTCCGGCTATGGCTGATTGGTGGAGAGGTAGGTGAAGGAGTCGCGAAGCTCGATGCGGTTATGCAAGCAGCGGATTTTCTAGCAGAGGAATATGGATGTGATGGCATAGAATGCACTGGGCGTAAAGTGTACAAACGGGTGCTCAAGCCTTTTGGGTACGAAGAAAACGCTGTAGTGCTGACAAAGGAATTAGGAGGCTAAAATGTGCGGTGGCGGCGGCAATGACATTACGGATATGAATCTGACAAGTATCCAAGGAAGAGATCCGGCGACAGAACGTCGGCAGATCGATTTCTGGAACCAAGCACAACAGTATGCCTCAACGTCACCGTTCCAGGCTCAGTATGGTGGTCCGTCTGCCATGCCCGGCCTTGGTGCCATGTCGCAACGAGGGCAGCAATACCTTACCAATCAGATTCTCGGACCAGGACAATACTCTGCACAAAACCTCGGCTTCACAGATTACACTGCACCAGAAGAGGGCACAGGCTACGGCCAACGCTGGCCGTCACCGGATTGGGGCTACGAGGTAAATGAAGAACCAATCACGGGCAGAACAGCGGTAAGAAGACCTAGAACTCCAGGTGGGCCACCCGATCCACCCGATCCATCATCCCCTTTCCCAGACCCTAGTAGATCTGCTTACAATCTATACGGTGGGAGCCCAGCGAATATCTTAGGCGCGGCACCTCCTGGAGCTCAGGTGCAAGGGCAATCCGGTCCTAGCGCATACGCTGGCTATATTGCTCCCGGGCAGGGTGGCCTGCTTGGCAGTAGGGCAGAAGAAGGGGCTAGACGGGCAGCTCAACCCGCTGGTCCGACAATGATAGGAGCGAGCGATCCCGGATGGGAGGCTTTCTTGGCGACTAAAGATCCAGCCACGCAAGCCTCCTTGAGAGCGCAAGTTGAAAAGTATCCCAATATGGCGGTAGCTCTTTCCCCTGAACAGCAAAGACCGGCACAAGCTGCTCGACCTTACTCGCCTACGGTCGGTGTACGCGGGATAGAAGAGGCGGGGGATGTCACACGCAGGATGCTCCGCGAGCCAGGAAGAACAGGTGATCCTGCCTACGATCAGTTCCTGCCAGGCACTGGTGGTGATCCAGAAGCCGAAGGATATGTGGCCCCAGGATGGCATGGTATAGCAGGGGCCGCAGGAACAGGAGCGTTCTTGCCAGCGCATACTGACGCAGCAGGCAACACCTATGCGGCAGGATGGCATGGCTTGGGTGAGGCAGGGACAGGCACCGCGCCAACTGCCGCACAGACCGCAATTGATGCCCTGACACCGTGGGAGCGGAGAGATCCCGAAACAGGTGTTGTTACTGATATAGGGTATCAGCCAGGGTTTGATGAGGTGGGGGCAGGGGATGTAACGGGAGCAGCCACAGACCCACGCTATTCAGATCCCACCACAGACCCACTCTATAAAGACTGGACGAAAGAGCAGCTAGGTCTGAGAGAGGCCGATGAGGTTACAGATATTCTGGGAGCTCAGGCAACTGGGAAAGCCTTCCGTGAAGGCTGGGGAATTACCGATCCCACTATTAGTGGTACTGATTGGACGGGTGCAACGCCGTGGGATGATAAGGTTACGGCCACGGATGTCGATGTTTCCCAGATCACCCAACCCACACTGACAGACGTAGAGAGGATAGGAGCTACGGAAGTAGGAACGGCAGATACGGCAGGCTTTGCCGTAACGCCAGCGGCGGTAGCTGGCCTGGATAAGATCTCTGCACCCACAGATGTGACTGTGGACCCCAGCTACTTGCAAATTGCTGGTGAGAAAACTACGGACGTAGCGGATGTAACCCCAGACGCCATTACTGGTCCTGGCGAGGTGACGGTCGACCCCGTTACTGGACAAATTACAGAAGCTGTGGGGGCTGTCGCTCCTGGAACGATAGCTGTCCCACAGAGTGTCACTGTCGATCCGGTTACAGGTCAGGTGTCTGAAGGTATAGGCGGTGCTGTAGACCCAAGTGCTTTCGGTGGAGCATCATTCCTTACTGGTGATCTTTCACAGTATATGAACCAGCTTGGTGTCGAATCCCAGATAGAAGCTGCAGAGCTCGACTATGCTCGAGCTCAGAATGAAGAACAGGCTAGAAGGGCTGGTTCTCATGCCTGGGGCACCAGAGGCGACATTCCACGGGCAGAGCAGGAATCAGCGATGCTTGCTCGTATCGCGGATATTCGCAGACAAGGATTCAACGACGCAGCTGACAGATTAGAGTTCGACCTACAACGTCAACAAGCTGCTGGGATGCAGTACCAACAACTACAAATGCAGGGCCAGCTTGCTGGACGGGAAGAAGAATCGCGGCGACGGGAAGCTAATGCTGCCCGTGCCCAGCAGGCCGCACTAACTGGTCAACAGCTAGGAACCCAAGCTGCCCTACAAACACAACAATTACGGCAAGCAGGCGATATTCGTGGTGCTGAATTGGGCCTTCAGGCTGGACTTCAAGGACAACAACTTGAGGCCCAACGTAGGTCTGAAGATGCTGCCCGTGCCCAACAAGCTGCTCTAGCAGGCCAGCAACTTGGGACGCAAGCGGCTATGCAGACACAACAACTAGGACAAGCTGGCGGCATACGGGGAGCCGAACTTGGACTTCAGGCGCAGCTGCAAGGGCAACAACTCAAAGCTCAACGCAGAGAGGCAGATGCGGCTCGCGCACAACAGGCTGCAATGCAAGGTCTACAACTTGGTACTCAGGCAGGGATGCAAACGCAGCAGCTCACCCAGCAGGGTGGCATCCGTGGTGCTGAGTTAGGGATGCAGGCTGGGTTGCAGGCGCAGCAACTAGAAGCACAGCGTCTAGAGGCTAACGCAGCTCGCGCACAACAGGCTGCGTTGGCTGGTCAGGAATTAGGTGGACGATACGGCCTTCAGACCCAGGCACTCGGTCAGCAGGCCGCGATAAGAAACGCAGAGATGGATATGCAGGCTGCGTTAGCGAACCAACAAGCTGCTCTACAGACAGGCACACAGAGCCAGCAATTAGAAGCGCAGAGGCAGATTGAACAGGCTAGGCTGAAACTCGCAGGACAGCAGCAGACACAGCAGTTGGGCGTCCAAACTGGTCTGGCAGCGCAGAGCCTAGAGGCGCAGAGGGCTGAAGCACAGGCAGCTCGCGCCCAGCAGGCTGCACTCGCTCAGTACCAGGCTGGTGTCGAGGGTGGTATGCAGACACAGAGGCTTGGTGTTGGTGCAGATCAACGACAAGCAGAACTGGATATGCAGGCTGCACTTGCGAATCAGCAAGCCGCGTTACAGACGGGTACGCAGGCGGCGCAACTGGAAGCTGGCCGGCGGGGGCAACAAGCTCAACTTGATCTTCAGAGACTACAGCAGACGCAACAACTCGGTGCTAGTTCAGCAGAACAGCAGACTCAAAACGAGTTCCTGCGTAGGCAGGCACTCGCTGGTATGGGTCAAGATGCAGCCCAACAACAGGTACAAAATGAGTTCGCTCGCAGGCAGGAACTTGCACGGATGGGGCTGCAGTCTCAGGGCATGGGGATGGACGATCAAGCACGGTTTAGGCAACAGCAGATGCAGGCTGCTCAACAGCTGGCAAGCATTGGTGGCATGGAGCAAGGTGCGGCGTTTGGCGCAGCTGGACAGCTGGGCCAGATGGGCGCAGCTCAAGATGCTGCCCGAAGAGCCCAGCAAGCCTATGCTTACGAGCAGTGGCTGCGCGGCGTAGAAGGCGGGTCAGAAGGGATGTCCTTCCTTCAGGCAATGCAGCCAGGCGGTCAGCAGTGGGGCTATCAGCGTAAGCCGTCCGTAACTGGTCAGATCATTGGTGGTCTTGCCCAACTAGGCGGTACTGCGGCAGCGATGGGGAGTGCTGGGTTAATCTCTGATGTGCGATTGAAAGAGAACATCGAACTGGTAGGCTCCGATAACGGATTCAACCTGTACGAGTTCAACTACAGAAACCAAGACGCTCGATGGCGCGGGGTCATGGCCCATGAGGTCATGGCGACCAGGCCAGACGCGGTAGGTATGCGCGAAGGAGTCTTGGTTGTGGACTATGATGCTCTCGGTATGAGGATGGAGGCTGTCTGATGGCATATACGAGTCCTCGACAATGGCTAGATCTACTTAGGCGCAAACCGGGCGCGAGGTTCACAGACCTCGGCCCAGCCGGAAACGTGCTCGATGCGACGGGTGACTTCATGCAGCGCAACAGTGCGAACCCGGGTCGTGATTGGCGGTCCATACTAGCTGAAGGCGAACAACGTCGGCAGCAAAGTGAATCGTATAGAACGCCTGGGTCGGCCATTTCACAGGTTGGGATGGGTGGGAGCTCGAGTGGATTTCAACCGACATCTAGGCAAGAAAGCTATACCGACATCCTTAAACAGGTGCCCGGGTCAGCTGCCAGAGATCCCGTTGATCCGCTTGCCGGTGACGTATCCCAAGATCCGCAGAGCTTTTTAGGTAAGGTTGGATCGTTCTTCACTCAACCAGGTGTTCCTGAACTACTGATCAGTGGTGGTGCCGGAATGTCTCAAGCAGCCAGCCTACCAGGTGCTACTGCGTTGGGTTCGTTTGGGGCTGGGGGAGAGGCAGCACTCGCGCAATATAATCTCATGCAGCAGCAGCAAGCTGCCCGGGACAAACTGACAGCTGATGCTGCAGCTGGCACCGCAGAATCCCAGCAAGAGATAAGTGCCCGGCAACAGGCCATTCAGCGAATCGGGACACAGAAAGGTGTTGAGCCGGCTCTGTTGGCAGAGTATGTGGCGATGGCTACTACCGAAGAAGGCTATGAGTATGCTCTAGGTCAGATAGCACCAGAAGCAGCCGATGCGGTAACAGACACAGCCGAAAATAGAAACATTCAATCATTGGCAGAGGCTAGAACTCTAGTTCGGACGCTGACAGAGCAAGGGGTGCCGGAAGACGATCCCAGGATGCTCGATGCCAAGGCAGACCTCAATGCTTGGCAGCTACGCCTAGGGATAACAGAGCTCCCAGAAGGGGAAAGCCTAAGTACCGGCCAAAGAGAATGGCGCGACTATGTAGCATTAAGGCAGCAACAAGATCCTAACTATGTGCCCACCCCAGCCGATATGATGAATTTCCGGACGGGTGGATTAACGGCCCCAGGTCGCGTCACTAGACGCGGTCCAGGTGAGGTGACCGCTGACAGGCTGGCATCGACTGATGCTATGAACTGGGAAACTCGAGACAAGGCGATGTACGTCAAGCGTTACGACCAGCTAGAAGAGGTGATGAATGCACTGCAATACTCAATAGACAATCCCAACTCGCCGCGCCTAGTTGGTTTTGCTCAAGGTACGATTCAGAGTATTGACGCATTGCGAGCTCTGCAGCCTGAAGCGGCAGATGCGTTTGATAACGTGCGGTCAGTGGTGTTCGAGGGCTTAAAGGAAACTCTCGGCGGTCAGTTCGCGGAACGTGAAGGTGAACGATTAGTGTCTGCTGCTTACAACCCATATCTGCCTCCTGAGATGAACATCAAGAGGCTGAAGAGGCTTCTGAATGAAATGCAGATGATCGCCTCTTCGCGGGACAGCCGTGCAAGGCATATAAGAAATAACGACTTTAGTATTAGCGGTTGGGTTGATCCGTATGGGGACATGATTGAAGATGCGAATGCTGTACAGCTCGCCAACCTACTTATAGATCCTACCGACTATGAACTAATCGATGATCCGGCAGCAAGAAGTGCTGCGATGTCAGAGGATGTGGACAGGCTGTCTCGAGCCGAACTCGAAGCGTTGTTCAATGCTGTGTTTAAGGACGAGGACGCTGTGTATACCAAGCTGGAAGAAGAGCTCCTGGACCTCATCTCTGCTCGTTATTAGGAGGCTACTATGCATCAAGGTGTGCCACATACTGACGAACAACAGCCTCCGGGGTTATTGAGTAGGACCGCATCGTATTGGGGTGATGTAGCGAAAAATGTGATCCCTTCAGCTGGCCGCGTACTGGGTGATTTTTACCAAGTTCTCAGGCACCCGGTACAGACTGCTGGTGCTGTGTGGACACTTGGCAGGGGGCTAGTGGAGCTGGCTATACCAGGCGAGCAAGGTAATGAGGAACTGGCTCGCCAGGTGGGTGAGTATTTCATGGACAAGTACGGTAGCATGGAAGCCGTGCAGCAATCGTTCAGAGATTCGCCTACCGAAGTGGCCGCAGACCTGGCGATGTTGGTGGGCGGCGGTGCCGGGCTGTTAACCAAAACTGGCGGCAAGGTTGGCAACATAGCACAAAGAGTATCGCAAGCAGCCCAAAAAGCGGATGTCGCAAACCTCGGAGTGGCTGGAGTTCAGCGGGCAGCCCAGGCGTTGCCAAACCTCCCTGCGTCAGCTGGAAGGATTGCCTCTCAAGGTGCTGGCGTTTTGCCAGGCACGGGAGACATAGGTATCAGAGCAGGGGTGCAAGTAGGGCGTGAGGTAGCCGAAACCGGAAGCAGAGCCGGCGTAGATGATTTTCTAAGAGCGATGAACAGTGAAGCTGGTGGGGTTGTCGATGCGGAGATAGTGCAGAAAGCACTCGACGCGCTAACTGAGATGAGAAAAAACAAAAACGCCAGCTATCAAACTGATATGGGCAACTTCAAGCTGTCCGAAATTGACGTTGATACGCAACTGGTCTTCGATAAACTGGACGAGCTCGAAAAGTCTACGGCGACATCAGCCGGTGGAATACCCGATTCAAAGTTCACCGCGAAACTGAAGCGCATTGAATTGATGCGAGAAATCGCTGAAGATTTTATCACGCAAAAAGGTGGCGTTAAAGCATCCGATATGGATGAGTTGAAAAAGATGTTTGGTGAGACTTGGCAGAATCCAGGTGATAAGGCCGGGTCGCATCGAGCTAACCAGGCTGTCCAGGATATGCAGGATGTGGTGCGGGACATGGTCATCGACAAGGTGCCAGACTATGCCGACACAATGGCTGCTTATAGTGCGACTGATAAGTTGATCAAGAGCCTGGAAAGAAATTTGAGCATGACCAGGAATGCGACTGAGCAGCAGACATTACGTCGATTGCTAGGCGCGTTGCGTGATGGCGTGAACACGAATATGGGAGGGGCGATCAAGCAAGTAGAGAAGCTGGGCGATCCTTCCCTAATGCCTCTTCTAGCTGGAACGCAATTTAGAAATGTGGTGCCTACTGGTATGGCTAGGTTTCTGCGACCGGGTACATCAGCTGGAGCTGGGCTGGGAGCTGGGTTTGCTACCGGTAGTCCGGTGGTAGGTGCTGCCACAGCTGGGATGGCTGCCTTAGCTAGTAGCCCAAGGGTTGTCGGTAGAGGTTCAGTGTTAGCAGGGCAGGCTCTTGGAAGTCCGTTGGGTCAACGAGTAGGTCAGGCGTGGCGAGGTGGACAAGTAGGTGCTCCTCGACTGCCGTCTAGCCCGTTCGGGCCAACGCCTCCCGTCAATGTGCCAGGCTTCCAGCAAGCTGTTAGCGGCTATTTCAATAGAGCAGCTGGCCCAGCTCAAAGGCTGCGTCCATTGCAAGCAGCTTTTGATGAGTTACCTCCACCCGGCCAAGCGAACCTGACTGAAGATGAAAGAGAGGAGTACGTCACGATAAGAGACAGGATGAATCAAAGCTCTACGGCAAACGAGAACATACTCAATTGGCGAAACAGGATTAGGAATCGATGATCTTAGAGATCCTAGCTGACGAGAAGGGTAAGCTCAGTGCAGCCAGGGTGCTGCTTGTTTGCTGCCTGGGGTTCACGGCGGTGCTTGTTGTCTTTGATAGCATTCTCTGGGCTACTGTCGAAAATGCTGTCTACGCATTGTTGGGTACAATTTTCACCGGACTCCTTGCTTGGACCGCCGGTCCGCGTATCGCTCAATACCTCGGTCCCCAAATCTCAGGTGTCGCGAGTGGTATCGGTTCTGCTCTGACCCGGGAACCACGCCGGCCTCAGACGCTCGATAACTCGCCAGGCTTCCGTGATGACGAAGGATGAGTGGGTAGAGGTTTGTGCTACCGCACTACTATCAAGAGGTATAGAAAACTTTCACCCGCTCGAGATCGCTGACGTTGGCAGAGAAGCCCGGGCTCTAACCACCAGATCTCAGTCAGAGCTCAAGGCTCCAGCTCTGGAGCTCATCCCAAACGCAATCATGCTATGCGAGCTCCTATGCGAGCTCAGGGAAGCTCACCCAGTTGGTCCGGTTTTAATCAATTCTTGGTATCGGGATCGTCTGTATAATTACCTTATCGGAGGGGTGACACTCTCGATGCATTTGACCTGTGGCGCAGCTGATGTCACCAAGATTGGTTGGGCACCGCAGGAGGTCGCTGAATGGTTCGAGGCCCATGAGGATGCTAACAGCTTAGGCGTCGGACGTTACCAGACTTTCACGCATATCGATATCAGAGGAAAACTTCACAGACCGGCACCGGCTCGATGGGAACGCTAAAGATTCCCAACTGGGTATGGATAGCGATCCCGGTAATTGGATTGCTCGCGGTTGGTATCCGGGGTGCTACCCAGGCAAGCTACTATCGCGGCATAGCCGATGATGCCGAACAGCGACTCGAGCTCCAAGAGGTTGTGCTCGACTCGGTACGCTCGATGGCGAAAATTCTGAGCGACGAGCTCGCCCGGGCTGATTCTGTCGCCATAGCCCAAAGGGCCATAGCGGAGCGTGAGGTGGCTAGACTTACTCGTAGCCGCGAAGAAGCCCAAGAACGCACAGAAGTGATTTCTGAGCGTCTAAGGATGTCTTTGGACTCGATGCAATCGGTAGAATTGGACAGCCTCGTCTATGGTTATGAAAATCAGATTCAGTCGCTTTATTCTATTATAGAAGTAGAGCGCACCCTCACCGCAGCTGAACGACTCCGGGCCACTCAGGCCAGCGAGCTCGTCCTGGGCCTACGCTCTGTCATTGTCGAACATGAAGAGAGGGCAGCGATCCAAGACTCTCAGATCGCCGCCCTCAGAAACGCTGCCTCGCCTTCGTTCGGCCTGAGACTTAAAGCCGATTGGTGGCTGGCCGTTGCCGGTTTTGCAGTTGGCGTTGCCGTGACGAGGTAGTGGACTGTTTACGTTGTGCCTCAGAGAATGACGAGGGTGAAAGATTTTGCTGGTTGTGTGGTTGGGACTTCACCAAGGAATCAAAGATCTGTGATCGGTGTGGCTTAGAAATAAAGAGGAATGGCGAGTGTGCTGTTTGTGATCCGACAGCAGGATGGATGTCAACGAACAAGGACGATGAATGAAGCATATAGTTGTGTGCGTAGGGGACACACATTGCGGCTCGACGGTTGGGCTGTGTCCTCCTGAAGGACTAGAGCTAGATGATGGAGGTATGTACGAACCTAATAAATCCCAAAACTGGCTATGGGATAACTGGGAGATGGCATGGGGTGTAATCAAGTCAGTCAAACGCAAGAACAGAAAGGCGAAGCTGCACTTGGTTCTAAATGGTGACCTCATCGACGGCGACCACCATCGTACTACTCAGATCGCAAGCGGATTGACGGGCGTCCACATGAGCTGCGCGATTGAATCACTCAGGGTTCCGCTGGCACTCAAGCCTCAGTCGATTCATATCCTGAGAGGTACACCTAGTCATGTAGGACGGGCTGGTGGAGCAGAGGAAGGAATCGCACGGGCACTCAGTGCCCAGGGCTGGAAGGTTGTCGGAGATCCCGACACCGGGAATAAATCATCATACTCGAGGCTGATCCAGATCGGTCCAGTCCTATTCGATATCAAACACCACGGACGCATGGGAAGAAGGGCACATACCAAAGGTCCGTACATTAGGTGGTTCGCTCAGGACATCTTCTTTAACTACATGATGGACTATGAAGAGCCGCCCGACATTGCTGTCCGCTCCCACTTCCATCAGTTCGCTGACAGTGGCAGGATTCACAAGGTAAAGACCAGAGCCGTGGCACTCCCGGCGTGGCAGTTAGCTACGGAGTATGTGCATAGGGTAGCTGAGTCATTGGCAGACATCGGACTTGTATGGTTTGAAATCGACGATGATGGTTATGACATGAAAACGGTACTATACAAACCAGATCGGCCAACGACGGTGGAGGTGTGATGGGAGAGATTACTGAATCGGAGTTACTTGAACAGGTAAGGGATGCGCTGGTTTTCACCGAAACAGAAGATGGTGCCATGTCGGTATTACAGTTAGCAGATGCTTTGGACATAAGCCCAAAAGCTGTACGCAGTCGGCTACGAAAGTTATTAGAGGAGGGTGTCGTAGAAACTGTGAGGGTCAGGCGAAAAAAAATGAATGGCGTCGTATCGCCTATGATCGCCTATGCTCCAGTGAAAACCCGAAATAAATAGTAACTTGCTATCACAATTGCCGGCGGCTAACCCACCACTCGATGACCATAGCCACCACTAAAAATGTTATGGCGCATATCATGGCGACGATGACAAAAAGATCGTCCTGCCCGTAGGGTCCGTTCATGGTTTCTCCTGTAGCCATTCGTTTAGCTCCTTCTTTTCTTCCTCACTGATAATGAAGTCGCTGACATACCCGGCGGCGTCCCAATCTGGATTGCCATTGGTGAGGGTGGGCGCGGCCATCCATCCATCATTCGTTCGCCAGTAGGTGTGACCGTCCTCTTCACGTTCCCAGATATATGCGAATGTAAGAAGGTTCCGGAACGGCAAAACCTCGGAGGCATGGGGGGTTGTTTCGCTCCACATCCAGGTGCGGCCCCACAGTTTCAAGTCAACTTCTTTAGCCAACTCTAGGATCTCTTGTGGAACTGGGGAAGCTGCATGTGGTGCCTCCCAACTCCCACCTCGACTGAGCTCAATCTGGCCGTCATCCCATAGCCGCCAATCATCCACTCTGTAATTTGGTTTGTATGTAACGTCCGTAGTTTCGAGTATCACCTCCCTGCTGGGCTCTATGGAAGTGACGTTGCCGGGGTAATTGGCAGCTGCTAGGTCAGCGCACTGCAGACAGTAGTTCACTAAAATTGCTGGCTCATTGTCGAAGCTGACTAGGTATAGTCGAGTAGGGGTAATGCAGTCTTCGCTACCTTCACAGCGGTGCCTTGGGTGCTGGCCCGGGAAGGTGTGCTTTCCATGAGCGTCCTTGAAATAAGATTGCTCTGTCATGCTACCTCCTTGATTAAGGCTTCAGCGAATAGGGGCGGGATGGCGTTGCCTAGTCCCGCGATTGTGTCTGACCTGGTGGCTCCAGTAGGCCAGCCGTAGGTGTCCGGGAAGGACATAGCCCGGGCTACTTCACGAATCGTTAGTGGGCGATATGAATCGTCATTAACTACTACCCACTGATCTTGCTTGGTGATGGTTCGGATAGGCTCGTCCAAGCCTACACCCTTGTGGCCGGTAACGTGCTGGGACAGGCACTTGGCACCGTGCCGGTCCTGGGCGTCACCGATCCGCTGCTGCACGTTCGAGCTCGCGTTACCGATGGGCCTCCAGGTGCCGGCGTCCCATTGGATGTGAGAACCAAACGCAGCTTCTGGGACGGTGGGCTCTACCGGCAACTCAGCACCGACTCGCGATGCACAGACCACCAACCTACGCCGCCGCTGCGGGACACCAAAGCGAGCACAGTTATATAGTCCGGTCGAGACTTTGTAGCCCATGAGCTCAAAGCAGTTCAGCCAATTATTGAAGAAGATCCAGCTGGCGAATGGCGGCACGTTTTCAACGATGACAGTTTCCGGGCGCGTTACTTCAGCGCACTCCACCACGGCCCAGGCTGTCGCCCTCAATGCGTCATGGTAGTGACGGCGTTTCGGCTGCGATGCGGTCGAGTGACCCTGGCAAGCAGGGGAAGCTAGGAGCAGCTCATAGTCGGGCAGCTGGGTCCAATCAGCTTGCTGTAGATCTTGGCAGCTGTGCGCTGTGCCCGGATGATTGAGCGCATGAGCTTCGACTGCCAGCGGCCAATGGTTAGCTGCCCAAAGTACCTCGACTCCTGGGACACGCTCCGCGCCTTCAGTGAAGCCGCCCCAGCCGGCGAAAAGATCAACTGCTCTAGTCATGCTATCTCCAGTGAGAGTTGTGGGTCATCGTTCGTTCCTAGCACTGTGTCGTACACGCCTAAGAAGCGAGCCCAACGATCCGGCCCAAGGCGTAGTGGGTGCGAGCTATCTGCACTGTCGCAACCGGCGTCTTTGGCGATCTGTATTTTGGTTTGTGTGCAACGTCCGTAGTGGAGCTTGAGGCTATGCTTGCGGCAGAACGCCTTCCAATCAGCAAGCGTGTTCTTCTTGAACTCATCAGTGCCACCGATGAAGATGCCATCGATCTTCCAGAGAACTGGCTCACCCATGATGCCGTCTACGCAACCGGTGTAGCCGTCGAGCGTCGGATCGATCACCATGCCATTCTCGTCTTCGTTGAATCCCCATTCCAGGTCAGCTGGGACCATGCCGTCTTGGACTGCGAGGTAGAGAGGGAGGCTTGCATAGCCTGTGTGGGAAAGGACTGGGTCGTTGTCCCAAGCTAGTCCTTCGCTCAGATATTTGTCTAACCAGGAAAGCGATTCGAGAAGTGATTCTGGACCCTCGCCTGGTCTGTCAGGGATGACCATGAAGTCCGGTCCACGGCCTTCAGCAGCGAGCTCTGAAGCTACAGGAATGCGGCTCTCGAAATGAGCATACTCAGCTGAGAAGCTACGGCCAGGAGTCCGAGTCTCACCGTTCTCGTCTGGACGGTTCCAGGCTGGGAAGACGCCGTTGTCTAGGAACCAGGGCTCGTTAGCAAATGGGTTGATCGGGCGCGTCACGAAGCATCGTCCGATACCCCGTGGGTATGCGTCCTCAGTTAGCTTCTTCGCTCCGTTGCTTTGCTCGCCTAAGAAGTATTTCACCCTGCCTCCCCTTCTGGGTATTGTCCCTGGACACCTATAATAAGCTCTAGGGGGCTAGAGCACAAGTAAAATATAAGGTTTTCGGGAAATTAATTTTCAGCTATTTTGGGCTACTTTTGTCCTCAGCCAGTGCTCTGGGACATTGCGCCGTCGAGCCTCTCAGCTTAAAATCAGTGCGGAGTTATGTGTGAATCAAAGGAGGTGGACATGGCACTCACCGTAGTTCGGGGCGGACCGTACGCCCAGGATTGGGCTTGCTTAAAATTGCATCGAGCCATTGAGCTGGACGGTCGGTCGGTCGAACAGTATGCAGATGAGTTTTTATTTTGCAGCGCATCGAGCTGCTACAAATGGCTCCGAGGTGACAACAGGATTCCCAAGGTGTATCGGAGAATGTTGTCTCCAGCGTTAGCGGAACTCGAGAGGAATGACACCCAAAATCCCACGGGAGAATAGAAGCATGGAATTACAGATGAGCGATGGCATCGAGAATGTCAGCAAGGCTCTGGTCGGAGCTCAGGCTGACGTTGGTAAGGCGTTAAAGAACCAGGAGAATTCTCACTTCAAATCTCAGTACGCAGATCTGAGTGCGGTACTTGAAGTGTCGAAGCCGGCACTAGCGAAGCACGGCTTGGCACTCACCCAGTTCCCGGGTCAAGGTGAAGGAACGGTCACCATGAGCACACTCCTGGTGCATGAGAGCGGTGAGTGGATCTTGCTTCCACCGGCATCGATTCCCCTCCAGGCGCACACAGCGCATGGATACGGGTCAGCGATTTCGTACTTGAGGAGATACACCACGCAAGCTGCGCTTGGAATCTCAGTCGGCTTGTCGGATGATGATGACGGGAACGAGGCTACAGCCAACGCTCCAAAGAAGGCACCTAAGAAGAGAGCAGCTCCGAAGAAGGCTACCCCAGCCTTCGAGCCGAAAAAGAAAGCAGTAGTAGATCCTAAGATCTTGAAGGCCGAGCTCGCCAAGCTGAAGAAGCTCATCGACGCAGCTGAAGAGAATGGGAACGTCGAAGCCAAGGCGATTGACCTGGCTAAAAGCGTTCTCGAGAAAGACGGGGATGGCGACCCGGATCGCTCACCTCTGGAATTCACAGCTGCAGCCATCGAGTATCTGGAGTCGGCGTTGAAGGACTCACCCAAGTGACCGGCAAGACGGGGATGGACGAGCTCGACTTCCCGACAGCTCGAAAGAGGAAAGAGCAAGAGCTTGACCCGGACCAGGTCGGACTGTTTGATCGGCCACCACCACCACCTACGGGACCGTTGGCTGATTCTTACAGCCGTGAAGAAGGCAAACCCCATGCGTTCATAAAGTTCATGGAGAGCGAGGACGGTCCTGTGTTCTGGCGAGCCCTCGAAGACGCCGCGCTGGACGCCTTCAAGCGTCAGGAAACGAGGTTCTCACCACGGGGGTTCTTAGCCCACTACCGTGATACCAAGAAGGTGCGGATCAACAACAACTTCAGTCCTTGGTTCGCGGATCAGTTGGTCGCGGAGCACCCCCAATTACTCGACCTAATCGAGCGGCGAGTGAGAAAGAAAGAAGGACCATCTATTCAACCGAAGGAGAATGGCTAATGCCAGCACCGAAAGAGTTTTTGAACAGAGCCAATGGATTGACCGTGTCGGTTCCACCAGAAAAGGCACAGCATTTTATCTGCTGTACACTGCGCTTGTACCCAGAGCAGCTGATCGAGTGGCTGACAAAGAAAGAGGAAGAGATGGTGAAGGTTGATGTCAAGATTTATGACGGCAAAAACCAAGAAGCTCCTCCGCTCTACCTAGAGGTCAACACCTACAAGGCACCAGGGGGGAATGATGAGCCGGCCTTCTGAGCTGGGTCCAACCGGGCTGCGCTTAGACCATGACAAGCTGCTTGACGATTGCTCTGCGATTTTGGGACAGGTAGCGAAGGACGCTGAACGGCTCCGTGCTAAGTTGGGGAATGTGCCTTGGGATTTTGTCAACACAGCTGGGCAGGGCTACCTGGAAAAAGCTCGCATGAGTTTAGCTAAAGCCGAAGGCTGCTTACTCGAAGCTAGAAAGCAGCTTGAGCATCAGCGGGACCGTGCCCGGAACGGGTAGTGCTGGGCCGTACCAAATAGTCTTACCGTGGGAAGGGCTCGTCCCTGACAACCGCCGCTTCATAGGTGGGAAGGGGCACATACTGACCCAACGCTATCGAGCGGGGAAAGAGTTCTGTTACACCCTGGCGATGACTCAGGTACGGCACCGGCCATCACACCCGGACGGTACTGTCTGGATGCACTTAGCATTCTATATGCCGGATAAGCGCAGACGAGATCCGAACAATCTCTTGAAGGGGATCGCTGACGCTCTCGAAGGGGTTGTGTACACAGATGACAAACAGATCACGAAGCTCTCCTGGGAGAACATGGGCCTAGACCGTGACCAGCCCCGGGTAGAGATCAGCTACGGAGCTCACGGCGATGAGTAGGAATACGCCAGGCTTCATTTTGCTGAGCAGGGATCTGCTCGACAAGAGCATCTTTGGCGAGCCGGATATGCTGAAGCTGTGGATCTTCATCTTGCTTAGGACCAACTTTGGCAAGAAGAGTTACGAGTATTCCGGCGTGAAGGTAGGCCGAGGTCAGTTCCTCAGAAGCTATCGAGCGATAGCCCGGGACTGTGCCTACAGGCTTCGTAGCAAAAAGGTGCAGTGGTCGCCGGGCAAGGTCGAGCGGATGATCAAGACGTTGGTCGCTGGTGGTAGGATTCGTATCATTCCACATGACCAGCCGAACGTGGGCACACTCATCGAGGTCATCAACTACGACAAGTGGCAGAACATAGCTTCCTATGTGAAAGCTGCACCGGCTGATGCAAAGAAGAAAACGCAGGGAGCTGATCACTCGAAAGAGCTGTGGCAGATCTGGCTAAACGAGCTCAGTCCGAAAGGTCCACACCCTACGCTGACCGCCAAGCGAGCTCGCGTCTTGAATGCGCTCTACTCAGAGCACCTGTCAAAGAATGGCGGTGACCCGCACCAGCTGTTTCGTGGAATAGTGAAAGCCCTCAAGGCCAGCGAGTTCCATAGCAGCAAAAGACAGTATCAATATCCGGAGAGTTTTCTCTCTAGCCCGGAGCGTAGAGAGTCCTGGTATTTGAAATCATTAGAGAAGTCCCATAACCCACAAGCGGCTCAAGGCGTAAGCCTCGAAGAGCTATGGAGCGACGAATGAGAAGTCTCAAATTGCACTACGATATGTCCGACAGCGACTACTTCGATTATCCAGCTGCAAGCAACAGCTTGTTGACGCAGCTCAAGCGGAGCCCGGCTCATTTGATGGAGGCGATCAAAAATCCTGCACCGCCTACTCCGGCTATGCGGCTTGGTTCAGCGTTCCATGTCGCTACGCTTGAGCCTGAAAAATTCGACAAGTTCTGGGCTAGAGGCAGCGAGCTCAAGGGCACCACCAAAGAAGGCAAGGCAGCGAAGAAGGAACTCTCGATGCAATTTTCTCCGGACAAGATTTTGAAGCCAGCTGACTACGATACTGTCTGCCGGATGCGAGATTCTGTACTGGGACACTCGGTAGCTGGTGAGCTCCTGGAAGGTGCAAAGACTGAGGTGGTCGCGATGTGGGAGGACGATTCGACGGGCATCTCATGCAAGGCAAAGATCGATGTGTTGCCTGGAGATGACGGTTACCTGGCAGACCTCAAATCGACAGTTGATGCGAGTCCGGAACACATGGCAAAGGCCATTCACAATTTTGGGTATTACCGCCAGGCCGCATGGTACACCAGCCCGTTTGAAACTCGATCTGACTTCTACATGATTTGCTGCGAAAAAAAACCGCCATTCGCGGTCGCAGTCTATTGGGTGAGGGAGTCAGCTGTGCGCCAAGGGCAGATTGAGGTGCAAGCATTGCTCCAGCAGTGGGCAGATTGCATCGATCAATACGGGCTCGACGGCGAGTGGCCGGCCTATGCAGAGGTGGTACATGAGATCGATCTGCCGGTCTGGGCGCAACGATGAAAAAGGTCAACATCTTTGGTGATGAATGGCTGCAGGAATATGAAGAGCTGCAGACGAATCCGAAGGTGCATTCGATTAGCTTTGGGCTTCCAAGCCTCGATAGGATTTGCCATGACCAAGGGCAGAGGAAAGGGAGCGGCCCCTGGCTCAACTGTCTGGCCGGCAATCCCGGAATCGGCAAGACAACGGTAGCACTCTCGATGTGTGCAGCTGCCCTCAAGGATGGTCATTCGGTTGGCATGATCAACCTGGAGCAGACAAACATCCAGCTGAGTACGAGACTCTACTCGATATACACCGGCCAGAAGCTGCGCGACCTCGAACCGGGAGGCTTCAACAAGTTCGCCTGGGAGGTAACGAAGCAAGCATTTGTAGATGCTCCTGCCTTGTATGTGCCTGAAGGAATTTTGATGAGCTGGGAAGAGATCCTGGCCTACGCGACCAGTTGCCATGAGCAGGGGTGCAAATTTTTCTGCTTGGATTATTTGCAGCTGGCTACAGCCGGCACGGAAGCAGCGATCTATGAATCAACGCAGCGTGTGGTGACCGAGCTCAGGCGGTTCTGTCTTGAGACTGAAAGCACGGTGCTGATGCTGAGTCAGTGGAACAGGACAGGCTCAACGTCAGAGCATCCTCCTACGGCTCAACATCTTCACGGCGGTATGACGGTAGAGGCCAGTTGCGATTTGGTCTTGGGGCTCGATCACACGACCGTCATCCGGAAGGGATCGAAGGGCTACTTCAAGCTGCTGATCTTAAAGAATCGACATGGCGAATTGATCCAGGGCGGCATCCCTCTCGAGATAGATTTTTCTAATCTCACTGTCACTGAGTGCTTGCCGGACGTAGACCCGTGGGGTTGAAGCTCTACTACCAGGACCGCTCGATTACGATCTATCACGGCGACTGCCGGGAGGTCGGATCACTCGAGCTCCAGGTCAACGATGCTCCACTGAAAGCACCTGACGCGATTATCGCTGACCCGCCATATAACGTAGGCAAAGATTTTGGCGAGCTCACCAACGACAGCCGCGACGATTACCCGGAGTGGACCCGCGAATGGTTCGACGCGGTGAGGTCGGTCGCCTGGAAGATGGTGGTCTTTCCCGGTCACGGGAATCTGCCGATGTGGTTGTCTGAGTTTCATCCGTCAGCGGTAGGCTGCTGGCTGAAGACTACAGGTGGAGCTCCGTCACTACTCGGTATCTGTAACTGGGAACCTTGGCTGTACTGGTGCGGCGACAAAGGTGCGCTGGGCGGGAGCGATGTCATCAAGTCGAGGGTAGGCACACCATATGAGCGGGGCAGCAATGCAGCTGCATCGAGTGCTCATCCGACTGCGAAGCCGGTCGATTTGATGCAGGGGCTGGTGCAGAAGCTGCGTTGTGAGGTGGTGCTGGACCCGTTCGCTGGGAGTGGATCGACCCTGTTGGCTGCTAAGAATTTGGGGAAGAAGGCAATCGGCATCGAGATTGAAGAGAAATACTGCGAGCTCGCAGCTCAACGCTGCAGTCAGAACTCACTCGACCTGGAAGGCTAATGGCAGACGTTAACTATGTGATGCGGGTGTTGGCCGGGGTATCGATGCTGCCACTCGAAAGGTGTACCGATCATGCAGCTGAATGGAAGCGTGACTTGGCGCGAGCCATCGAGGAGCTGGACTCGACTCCGAGGTTGCCGGCTGACGATCCGTTACGTTTCAATAGTGAAGGTGAACTGCTCAGTAAGGAAACACTCAGTGCCAAGCTAGGAGACATCATTGAGTCTTGGCCGTCATGGGAACAGGAGAAGAAACGCTATGCCAGGAAAAAAACTTACCCGGTCTATAGGCCGCAAACTTTCAAGGTACGGAGAGGATGAGGTCTTTGCGCTGTACCTGAAGTACGGCTCAGTGCGTAAGCTACTGAAGTCGATGCCGAAGGAAGTGGGTACGATGTCGCACGGCGTGTTTTATGAATGGCTGAAGGAGACTGCCGAACGGTGGAGTAAGTGGCAGTCGGTCCAGGAGATACGAGCGAACCAGTGGGCTGAAGAAGCTCTCGAAATTGTAGACTCAGCTGATGAGGACAATGTCCAAGTCGCCAGGCTTAGAGCTGATATGCGGAAGTGGTTAGCTGAGAAGTTCAACAGGAACCAGTTCGGCAAGCCTGAGCTGGTAGCTGCGATTGGTATCCAAATCAGTGACGAGTTCCTGAGCTCGTTGAAGGAGGTCGAGGTGATGGCTAAAGAGCGAGCTGAGAAGGCCAAGCTGGCAGAGCTGGAGGTGGAAGCCGAAGAGGTTGAGTTCGAGGTGGTTGGTGAGTAGTGAGTGGGACTCGATACCTGGCGTTGGCTGTGGTGCTCAGAGCTGTGAGGGATATGCATATGCATGGAGCCAGGATGACTACCGCACCTAGTCTGAAGGAACACCTCGACGCTATTGTCTGGCTAGGATCAACTCATGCAACTGTGTGGTTTGATGTAGCTGATGTAAACCAGTTCAACGTGCTATGGGAGAATGATTGGATGAGGTACGCAGGAGCTGCACTCGATGGCGATAAGCTCGATGCCGAAGAACGTCAGCTGCTCCAGGTTGGAGTGAAGGTGTTCAGGGACCTAAAGGCTAGGTATGACAATGGGTTCTAGAGCCAACTCCCGCCCACCAACCCCGAACACTCGCATGTGCCCGTGAACGGGCTCGTAAGTTGTTGTGCCACATGGGTTTAGGTCCGTGGAACTAGAACCGTACGACCAAACCAGTTCAGGAACCCGGACTGGGTTCCGGTTTGGGTTTTATGCAAGATCGATGAATAATTGTCCACGGATAGGTAACGATAACATTGACGGTTTATGCATGAAGTCAGTAAGTCGTTGTGTTACATAGACTTAGGGGTTCGGTCCAAGGTAACATAATGGATATTATACGAACTTGTCATCAAAATAGGACACTTTTCAGGAAAAAAGACCCCCCCTAAAAACAAAGAGGGCCGGTGATTTTGAGTTGCTCGACACACATTATTTCCCAAAAAATTTAGGAGAAAAAAATGACAGCCAACGGAACGGATGTTTTAGATCTAGCTGACAGGATACAGGGCCGAGTCCGGTTTTATCCGGTTGGTGATCCACATCGTAGACTACTCGAGACTACGTTTGCTGCTCTGCGGTCCATAGCTGACGGAGAGAGCTCGTTGACAGCTGAATCGGTCCAGGACTGGCTCCGGGACCAGGGCGTAACTCTGACTAAAACGCAGCTCAAAACGCTAGGCTTAGATGGCTAGAGTTCCGGACACCCCTTCAAGACACCCTTCAAGACACCCTTCAAGACACCTCGCATCGAGCGTTAAGCCTGTACTGATGCGACATCTTGGGTCTATTGCCGGGAGATCTAGACACCCATCTAGACACCTTTCAAGACAGGGGTTCCCGACAATAGTAACTAAGTAACTATTAAAGAACTAAATAATACACGGAGAGAATTTGTTTGACGGGCTGGTGGTACTTGTCGCATAGTTATGGAACCGGGAGCTGGTATGAAGCTGACAACGAACAAACGTAATAGGATGCATTCGAGCTCGTTCGCGTTGCCTGAGAAACGAGCGTTTCCGATCAACGATAAATCTCACGCGAGAAACGCATTATCTCGTCTACATTACGCAACGCCCTCCGAACAAAAACAAATCAAAAGAGCTATCGATAAACGCTATCCGGGTCTACGAAAGAAATGAGGAAGTCTGACTGATGCCGTATCGCGTCAAAGACGCTACAGTCCAGGTCGAACGCAAAAACGGATGGAAAACACTGAAAGTCCATAAACAGAGAACTGCGGCATTGGCACACTTGAAAGCTCTCAATATGAATGTCGGTAAGTCTTCGCACGGACGTACAAAGAGGAAGGGGTACAGGTAATGCATCGAGGCCAGCCTCACTTTGATCCTACGCAAGAATTACCTGAAGACGGCTGGAACAGCTTTCAGGGCATCCCACATCAGTATCCGACTGAAGGTGAGCCGCTCCAGCTCAGTATGGAATACGGGACCGAACAGCCGGTAGGACCGCTAAAAGAAGGTTACGCCTACCCGGAGTATCAGCCTGGATTACTCGAATCACTTCCCGACCCCGACGCTCCATTTCGAGCCCGAGAAGAAGACCCGGATGAGGACACCCTTTGGCGTAAAGCGCGGAGGCTGGTTGAGCCGGAAGGGCTGGGTGAAACAGGAGCTCTCGTAGGAGCTGGGTTTGTACCTGGTTTGGATATTGGTATCGATTTGGTAGACCTGACAGCTGCCATCGAGGACAGAGATTTATCTAGAGGGCTGTGGGCGATGGCCGGCTTAGGGCTTCCTATCGCCGGTCGCTCCCTGAAAGAGCTCGTCGGATCACTGGAGATCTTTAGACGCAAGGCTCCAAATATCGAAGGCACTCGAGCACCGCACCCAGATCAGCCGAATCCACAAGCTGGTGTATCCGGCAAGGTGCAGCCAACTGAGCTGAGTGAAAGGTTCGCTGAGAGCAAGGAAGCACAGAGGATTATCGACGAGCAAGTAGCGTCCGGCATCGAGACAGGTGGTCACAAGTGGTACGAAACCGGCGGTATGCTGGAGACAATGCCAGAAGGATCGCCTGGTATGTCATTCGATGAATTTCACCTCATGGGCGCGGCCCTATCGCCACAATCGGATGTTGCAAGCGAGGCTTTTATAACCTCAATCGTGAATTTTGCGAGACAAAACAACATACCCCTAGAAGAAGCTCGTCGGATTTATGAGGGCGTATATCCATCTGAGCTTTTTGCTAGTCCAAGATGGAATCGTGCAAACCAACCCAGAGCCTCTGACTACGCTGACAGGGGTTGGATATTCCCACTGAAGGAAGGACAGCCGGATTTCAGTACAGGAGGACTCAAGACGCCATCCTACTACAGCGGTAGGGCCGGGCGTGGATCACTTGATCCAAGGTTGACGGGAGGGATGGCACCGATAGATACGCATGAAGTCCAAGATATCCACTATATCATCAACCAGGTTCCAGAGCTCAGGGATGCAGCAATTCGTGCGAATTATGCTGGAAAGGTTCCTAGTGGGTTCGATCCGACACGCTATAGTCCGGATGATTTTTATGTGAACCCTAGTGGTGGCGGTGTAAAGACCACCTTGTTCCAAAACCCGCCAAGTACGCAAAACCTCTCAGTACCCTACCGGAGAGCTGCAGAACGATTCAATCTACCTACGGTACAATCTGCCCAAGCAGCCAGATGGGAAGGCGGTAGAAACCTCGGTATCTCTATCCCCAAGACGCCACAATCTACGTTACAAGGATTGATTGAGCGATCAGTCAGAGAAGCGAACGAACTTTCCAATCAAGGATATGGCAATATCGCAGACTTTGGCATAACTGGCGGCTATGACGATACCGCTCAAGGGTTGCTGCAATACTGGCAAGATGTGAGAGAGGGGAGACGGCTTCTCCCTAGCTCCAAGAAAGCCGCGCCCTGGATGCGCTGACGCTCGATGTCGCACAATCCATTTCATTTAACTAACGGACCCTGGTATGCGTCCCAAGAGGAACGCCGCCGTGCCCAGGAACTAGCGGAACGGGATCGCCAACAACGGGAACGCCGGCAGGAACTTCAGGACGCACCAAATGCGTGGCAGAGTATTCGTGGATTACTTGAGCCGGAAACCGGGGCCGGAACAGCTGGGCTTATAGGTGCTTCTGTTCTGCCAGGCGTAGGTGAAGCTATCGATGTGGCAGACCTGGCCGCTGGTTTTCAGGATCGCGACCTTGGTCGTATGGGTTGGGCTGCTGGTGGACTGCTACTTCCGGCTGTTGCTGGGTCTACACTGAGAAAGATCGTGCAACGGGGAGCAGACGAGCTCCCAGTGGATGAGGCGAGTCGGGTGGCAAGAAGAGATGAATGGGTCGAGCCAAGTGCGGTTAAGGACCAAGTGTATCACGGGACTACCCATGTGGTTGATGAGTTCGATCCCAAGATGGGACACGCCGAAAGCCATCATGGTCGGTCGCTGTATTTCAGCACATCTCCGGATGATGTTGCCCGGAATTATGCCAGGGCCGATGGCCCAGACTTAACAAGACATTACGAATCAAAGGTGGATGAGATAATGGGCCGCGATGATTTGAGTTACGACAATCCGGCGCATAAAGCTCAAGCAGCAGCGGAAGCCGAAGCTCTCGTTCTTGGGCCACATCAAGGCGCGACAATTCCAGCTCACTTGCGACTGAAAAATCCAGTGGACACCCGGGAAGGTGGCACGTTCTTCGAGTGGAACGAGGAATACCTTGAAGATTTGGATGAATGGACTGAGCCTGAAGGATCATTAGTAGACCTACTTGACTCTCTAGATAATGTTTCATGGAAGCTGGATATGGACCCTGGTGATTTCAAGCAGATGGTGGTAGAACACGCGATAGATGAAGGTGGAATCTCCGCGAAAGATTTTGAAAGACTTATGCGAGGCAACAGCGCGGCTGATCCTATGTTCGATTTCTATGATGCGTGGGATGATGTCCATGATACGCCGCTTGGAGGCCCAGGAGAGTTGCTGCGCCGTATATATATGGACGCTGGCTATGATGGCACCATCGTGGATGCAATGGATCAGTTCGGCAACCACGGGTTTGGCATGAAAGGGGTGGAGGACGCAATCCATTATGCAGTGTTTGAACCGAAGAATATCCGGTCGCCGTTTGCTCTATTCGATCCGTCACAAATAGAAAGTGGACATCTCAGTGCTGGCTTGGCTGGGTTGCTGGGCACTGGCATGGTTCGAGCCCAGAATAGAGAAAATTATGTAGAGCGATGAGCTACACTGACCAACTGATCTTGATGCGGGAAGATCCCGTATTGTTCGTGGAAGGTATCCTGAAAGCAGAGCCAGATCCGTGGCAAGCCGATGTGATGACGGCGGTAGCTGCCGGAGCTCGCGGTGTCAGCATCCGCTCAGGTCACGGAGTCGGGAAGACGAGCTGCTTATCTTGGCTGGCTCTTTGGTGGATTTCCACACATTACCATGCGAAGGTGGTAATGACCGCACCAACCTCAGCCCAGCTGCAAGATGCTTTGCTGCCCGAAACAAAAGCATGGCTCAAACAAGCACCAGCTGGCTACCGAGATCTGTTCAACGTCAAAGCGGATCGCATCGAGCTCATCTCAGACGCTGAACGCAATTTCATATCTGCGAAGACATCGAGGGCTGAACAGCCAGATGCGCTTCAGGGCGTTCACGCTGACAGCGTTTTATTGATATGCGACGAAGCCAGCGGAGTACCAGAACAAGTTTACGAGTCTGCCGGTGGATCAATGTCGGCGCATCGAGCGTCTATGGTTTTGGCCGGTAACCCGGTCAGGAGCTCTGGCTACTTCTACGACACATTCCACAAACTGAGCGAGAGTTGGAAGACGTTCCATGTGTCCTGTGAAGACACCGCCCGGGTATCTGAAGATTATATCGAAGAGTGCCGGGTACGTTACGGTGAAGAAAGCAACGTCTATCGAGTGCGGGTGCTGGGTGAGTTCCCCCGGGGCGACGATGATACGGTAATCGCCCAGGAGCTCATCACCGAAGCGATCAGCCGTGACGTTGAGCCTACGCCATTTGGTCCTACGGTATGGGGCGTGGATGTAGCACGGTTTGGGTCCGATTCATCAGCACTTTGTAAGCGAAAAGGAAATGCGATCACTGAGCCGATCCGGCTGTGGCGTAACCTCGACACCATGCAGCTGACCGGGGCAGTGAAAGCTGAATACGATTCGACCGACGAGAAACCGATGGAAATTTTTGTTGATTCTATCGGATTAGGTGCAGGAGTGGTTGACCGGCTGCGTGAGCTGGGGCTGCCGGCTTACGGGATCAATGTCGCTGAAAGTCCTGCGCTGGGCACTCAATACATGAACCTTCGCTCCGAGCTCTGGTATAAGGCTAAGGCTTGGTTGGAAGGTCGAGATGTTCGACTTCCTCGAGATCCGACTTTGAAGGCCGAGCTCGCTACCGTGCGATATAGTTATACGTCGAGTGGGCGAGTGAAGATTGAATCGAAGGGCGAGCTCAAGAAGCGGGGCGTGGCATCACCAGACTCAGCTGACGCATTCGTATTGACCTTTGCCAGTGACGCAGGAACCGCGATTGGTGGTAGGAGCTCGAGACACACAGGCAAGCTCAAGCGGAATTTAGCAGGAGTAATTTAGGGGGCCTATGCTGGTGGGGTGTGGGATCTCACGGCGAGGCTTAAATAACCACAGGGAATCATCTTCCACTCTGCCCCGGAAGCCCGGTGCCCCTAAGTGTTTTGGTTTTTGACAGAATTTGACCTAGAAGGGTATGTTATCAGTGGGGCAGGGGATTGGAGTACCATCTTTGGCATACATAGATGAGGCCGAAACTGAGGCCGGCGTAGGGATGACCGAAGAGGAGCTGGAAAGCTCTGTTCGTTCAGCCATTGAAGACGCTATTCAGTACATCGATGACGAGATCAGCCCTATCCGGGCCGAAGCTACTAAATACTACCGTGGTGAGCCGTTCGGCAATGAGGTTGTTGGTAGATCGCAAGTAGTGTCTCGAGATGTGCGTGACGCCGTCCAGGCGGTGCTGCCCTCGATGATGCGCGTCTTTTTCGGATCGTCCAAGGCGGTCGAGTTCATTCCCCGGAACCCAGATGATGTGGCTATGGCAGAACAGGCCACAGATTATACGAATTACATCCTCCAGGCCGACAACGATGGCCTTGAGATTTTCTATAGCGTCTTCAAGGACGCTTTGATGAACCGTGGCGGGTTCGTTAAATGGTGGTGGGATGATTCGCTAGAAGTAAATACACACACATTTGAAGGCTTGGACGAGGGATCGCTAGGACTGATACTCCAGGAGGAAGGAGTTGAAGCTGTGTCGGTAGTCGGCAAGCCGGCACTTGGTGTCAGCGAAGAGCAGATGATGCAGCTCGCAGCCCAAGGTCAGCCGGCTCCGCAAATGTATGATGTTGAAATTAAGAGGAGCCGAAAGCGGAATCGGGTTAAAGTTGAAACAATGCCGCCGGAAGAATTTTTTGTAGATGCGGCAGCTACTTCTCTGGACGATTGCCAGATTTGTGGACACCGCACAATGGCTACGGTGAGCTCGCTTGTCGCGTTGGGCTATGACCAAGAGATGCTCGAAGAGCACCTGACAGATGAAGTTGGGTTTATCGACAGCCAAGAATATATCGCTAGGACTTCAGACCCAGACACTCGGAGCCCATTGTCGGCCTACGAACGTAGGCGCGTTCTGTACGTCGAAGCATGGACCTATATCGATTATGACGGTGACGGCATTGCAGAGCTCAGAAGAATCTGCACGATAGGCGACAACTATGAAGTTGTGAACAATGAGCCGGCTACAAGTATTCCGTTTGCCGTGTTCAATGCAGATCCGGAGCCGCACGTTTTCTTTGGGTCTGACCTGGCTGACCTGACCAAAGACATACAGAGAATCAAGTCAGCTACGATTCGCGGTATGCTCGACAGTCTGGCGTTCAGCCTTTATCCACGCATGGGTGTGGTAGACGGGATGGTGGATTTGGACGATGTGATGAACGATGAGCCTGGCGCGATTATCCGACAGCGACAGCCTGGGATGGTTACACCGTACACTGTGCCGTTCCTGGGCAAGGACGCTTTTCCGATGGTCGCCTACCTGGATCAGATGAAAGAATCACGCACCGGCCAAACGGCTGCATCACAAGGGCTTGACCCGGATGTGCTGCAATCGACTACCCGGGCAGCTGTCCAGGCGACAGTGAAAGGGGCCGAACAGCACCTCGAGCTCATGGCTCGACTTTTCGCGAACGGCTTCAAGCGTATGATGAAAGGAATCCTCGAATTGGTGACCACTCACCAAAACCGCGAGCGCGTTGTTCGACTACGCGACACCTGGGTGCCCGTCGATCCGCGAGTGTGGGACGCTACGATGGACTGCGAAGCATCCGTTGGGTTAGGTAGTGGTTTGACCGACGAGAAACTCGCAGTGCTCGCCCAGGTTGCAGGACAGCAGAAAGAAATCCTAGAGAAACTCGGACCCGATAACCCATTGGTTGGGCTAGGCCAGTTCAGGAATACATTAGCGAAGATGCTCGAAGTGGCAGGGTTCAAAGATGCGAACCAGTTCTTCAAGCCGATCCCAATTGATTGGACGCCGCCACCACCAGAGGAACCCCCGCAGCCCTCAATTGAGGAGCAAATGCTCCAGGTGCAGATGGCTGATATTCAGACCCGAGCTCAGATAGAGCAGCAGAAACTGCAACTGGGAGTAATGAAACAGCAGCAGCTCGATGAACGTGAGTCGGCTAGGATTGCTGGCGACTTGGCGATTAGGGAGTTCCAAGCTGAAGAGAAATTCCAGAATGATGTAGATCTCGAGATTGTGAAAGCTAATCTAAAGGAAGGCTTATGAGCTTGACACCAGAGCTGAAGGCCAGGCGAGCTCAGGAGATCTTGAAAGATGATGTGTTTTTAGAAGCTGTCGAGAACGCTAAAACTAGCGTGATCGCTCAATGGTCTTTGACTGAATTGAACGACATGACAACACGGGAAAGTCTATACCATCAATGCCGTGGCCTTGACGAAGTTTTAAGGCATCTGCGAACATTGATCAACGATTGGACCGTAGATAAGGAACGTAAGAAAAAAATGAGGACATAACGATATGAGTGAACTGGTGGCGACAGAAGCACCTGAACGCACCGGGCCACGCTCTATGGGTGAGATCCAAGACGAACTCGCCCAAGTGCTCACCGGATCTGATGAGCTACCGCAAGAGGATTCTTCTCAGGAAGAGCCACCTTCGAGCGATTCATTAGAGGCAGGGCAAGAGGAGGATGCCGCGTTAGCCGATGACGCGGTGGTGGACGAGCAACCAGCTGACGAACCGGAAGGCGAGCTATCTGAAAATGATCAGCCGATTTACACCATCAAGACGGATGGTGAAGAGTCGCAAGTATCGTTGAACGAACTCGTCGCTGGATACCAGCGAGGTGCGACGTACACACAACGGCAGCAGGAGCTCGCAACAGAGCGGCAGACGCTGGAGGAACAACTCCAGAATTTGCCAGCTCAAGAGGCGGCACTGAGCCAGACGTATCAGCAGTACCAGGGGGTACTGCAGCAACTTCGAGCACAGATGGAAGCAGCTAATCAACCAGCTGACATGGATTGGGCCGCTCTTGAGCGTGAAAATCCAGTGCAGTATTTGCAGCTCAGAGAGCTAGAGCGGCAACGAGCTGGTGAGATTCAAGCTGTGATCGCGGAACAGCAACGAATGCAAGCTATACAGGAGCAAGAGCGTAAAGAGAAGCTCCAAGAGTATTTAACTGTTCAGCGTGGTCAGGTGCTCGAAAAAATTCCTGAATGGTCTAATGGTGAAGTTCAAGCTGAAGATCAGCGGAAATTGATGGAGTATGGACAGGTTGAGGGCTACTCCCAGGAGGAGCTCAGTAAACTGTACGATTCGCGAGCGGTAGTAATACTGCGAAAGGCTATGCTCTACGATGAACTGACCAACGGTACGAAAATCACTGAGGCCAAATCTAAAATCGGCAGTGTCCAAGGTGGTAGTCGAGAGACTACGCGCCGGACGCGCACCCGTAAACAGAAGGCACAACGGCAGAAGCTGAGAGCGACCGGCAAGGTTGATGACGCTGCTCCATTGTTTGCTGAGATGCTTGCGGAGTAACTAAGAGGAAAAAATAATTCTATGGCAGTTGTAGCCAATACTTTTCTGACCTATGACGCTAAGGGTATCCGGGAGGATCTGTCTGATCTAATTGCAGATATTTCTCCGACGCAGACGCCTTTTCAGAGCAACGTAGGTACGAGAGAAGCCGAGAATAGCTACTTCGAGTGGCAGACTGACAGCCTTAGTGCTGCCAGTGCTACACCAGTAGTTGAGGGCCAGGATCTGAGCTCTTATACGGCAGTTAGTCCAACCGTGAGACTTGGGAACTATGCCCAGATCAATATGCGCGATTTCATCATATCGGGCACAGAACAGGTAGTACGGAAGGCCGGGCGTCAGTCCGAAGTGGGCTACCAGGCTGCTAAGGCAGCTAAGGAGCTCAAGCGCGACATCGAGAAGGCTTGTCTACAGAATGCTGGTGCGGTTGCTGGTGCTACGGCGACAGCTCGCGTTACCGCTGGATTCCCTGCGTGGATTAAGACAAATGTCAGCGCGAATGGGACATCCACTCCTGTAGTGCCTCCGGCGTATACGGGATCTACACCATTGGCTAGTTCGTCTACGGATATCTGGAATGTCTTCGATACTCCGGAAGCGTTCACGGAAGCTATGCTTAAAACCACGATGCAGTCTTGTTTTGAGTCGGGTGGCGAGCCGCGTATGTTGATGGTATCACCTTACAACAAGACTGTTGTGAGTGGATTCAGCGGGATTGCTTCTAGCCGCTACAATGTAGACGGTGCAGAGCCTTCCGTGATCATCGGTGCCGCTGACATTTATGTCAGTGACTTTGGTAACCTGTCAGTTGTTCCAAACCGTTTCTTCACCACGGTGGTAGATGCTGGCAGTTCAGCGATGAACGATTGGGCGTTTTTGATCGACACCGACGAGGTGGCGGTTGCTACGCTACGACCATATCGCATAGAGGCTCTTTCGAAGTCGGGAGATGCGGATAAGCGAATGGCTCTCTCAGAATGGGGCGTCCAAATGAACAACGAGGCCGCTCACGGATGTGTCGCTGGAATCAAAGCAGTAGCATAATCCCAAAACCCTTGAGGGGGTGGGGGCGTAAGCCCTTGCCCCCTCCAGCGGGAGTATCATGGCGACAAAAAAAGAACCATTGTTGTCGTATGATGAGGCTACCGGACGAACGGAAGTCTACCATTATGACGCTATAGAGAACCGCAGCATCATCGAAACGGTGCAAGACATCGAGCCGATTCTGATCCAGAATCGGGCTGATTATAACAGCTTCGATGAAAATGCTCGTTGGGGTAGTCCTACACGGCAGTCCCAGGAGACATTTCATCACGTTGGTCGCATTCCAAATGTGATCCTCGAGCAAATGCCAGCTGAGATGCGCCAGGGTTTTATGTCCGGAAAGGGGCTGCACGGTAAGGCATGGAAGCGTTGGCTGAATGATTCAGACAACCAGATGTTCCGGACGCGACCTGGTAGGGTCTAATGGCGAGTATCGGAACGTATGCCCAGCTGCAAACTGAAATCGCGAACTGGTTGGATCGCTCAGATCTAACAAGTCAGATACCGGCGTTTATCGAGCTCGCAGAAGCCTCATTTAACCGGATCATTCGTGCTCCGGATATGATCACGAAGAATGACAGCTTTTCGATTAGTGGTCAGTACAACACGTTACCAAGTGACACTCTCGAGATCGTTCGCATCGTTGTAGACGTACAGCCTGTGATTGTACTTGAGTATCTCACGCCACAGGATCTCTCTGAGCTCCGAGGTGAGCTGACCGGGGGAGGAAAGCCCTACTATTTCACGTTGGTCGGGGGTTCGAGTAATCAGCTGGAGGTGCTGCGCTCTCCGGACCAGACGTACACTTCATCGATAGTCTACTACACACGCATACCAGCACTGACTGATAGCGCGACAACAAATTGGTTACTGACCGCTAATCCGGACATATATCTGTTCGGAGCCCTAGTTGAAGCGGAGCCATATTTGAAAAATGATGAACGGATGCCGATGTGGACTAACCGCTTAGACAAAGCCCTGACCACCCTCCGCTTGCAGGGCGAGCGCGAACTCCACAGCGGCTCATCACTTCGTATGCGAGCTCAAGTGCTAGGATAAATTATATGGCTAACCCGACGACAAATCTGAGCATGACGAAACCCACCGTTGGTGGGTCTACTGATACTTGGGGCACAACGCTCAATGAAGAGGTTGTAGATGTAATCGATGCCGTATTCAGTGTTACCGGCACCGATGTCAGTATGTCGGACATCACATTCAACTCTGTGGCTCTCCAGGAAACCGGATCTGGCACAGATACGGTCAAGGTTCAGGCTCCCAGCGCGGTCACCACTTCCTACACGCTCACGATGCCGGCAGCTGTCGGTGCGTCAGGTCAGATCCTTAGAACCTCGGATGCTTCTGGGACATTGGCATGGGTGACCGATGAAGAAGGTGACCTGAAATCTGTAGCTGATGCGACGAACGGAGGGCTCGATGTCACGAACGGCACCGGCCCGGACGTTACCCTGGCAGTCGATTTCAATGATCTAGCAGCTGCGGTTGTAGATGTGGCAGCTGATTCAATTGGAATCCTCGATGCGACTGATAACGATACCAAAAAAGAAACGATTGCTGACTTGGTGTCTGCGATGGGCGGCACCGGGTTAACCGGGGCGAGCGGCCAGCTTAGTGTGGACGCAGCTCAAACTCAGATTACCTCTGTCGGAGCTCTCGATGCCGGGAGTATAACGTCTGGCTTTGGTGCAATCGACAATGGCTCAAGTGCGATCACAACTACGGGAACCGTATCAGCGACTACGCTCGCAGGGACGCTTTCTACGGCTACCCAAAACAGTGTAACCACTGCTACGGGCCTAGTAACTGTTGGAGCCTTAGACTCTGGATCTATTACATCTGGGTTTACTTCTATTGATGTAGGTTCGGGAGCTATAACGACTACTGGTACGGTATCGGCTACAACCCTTACAGGTACGTTGTCTACGGCTAGTCAGGGCAACCTCACGACCGCATCTGCCCTGGTCACGGTCGGGGCCTTGGACTCGGGTTCGATTACATCTGGATTTGGAACCATCAACACTGGATCGTCTGCGATAACTGGTGGTGCTGGCTCATTTACGACAATCAGCGGCAGCACAAGTCTGGCGTTAGCGACAGGTGCTACCGTCACTGGAATCGACAACGCGACACTAGCTACGGGATCAGCCACACTGCTTGCTACCCAGGGTGCAATTAAGACCTATGTGGATGCCCAGGTAGGTACAGTAGACACGCTTGCAGAAGTGCTTGCGAACGGAAACACCACAGGCTCGACAAACATCATTGTGTCGGCCAGCCAGAAAATCACTACTGACACGATTGACGAAACTACGGCTGCGGCTGGAGTCACAATCGACTCAGTGCTGCTGAAGGACAATGCGGTTACAGCCACCACGTTTACTGGTGCCCTGACAGGTAACGCAGATACAGCTACCCTGGCCTCGACGGTCACGGTCGCAACCACGACGGATACTACTTGTTCAGTAGCATTATTCGAGAGCGCGACAGGTAGCTTGGCTGTGAAAACAGACGGCGGTTTAGATTACAATGCATCTACGAACACACTAACTACTACGACTTTCGTCGGTGCCCTAACAGGTAACGTCACTGGAAATGCGAGCGGCACGGCGGCCACAGTCACGGGTGCGGCTCAGTCAGCGATCACCAGTGTCGGAACGCTGACCTCGCTGGGAGTCGGAGCCATCACAAGCACGGGTGATATAGCTGTTACAGGTACGAGTTCTGGTTCTGATGTTTCGACCTTTACGAGCAATGCTGTAGCAGACACGAACATATCTGTCTGGCAGAGGCTAGGCGGTGCGGTAGCGGCAGAAATGAAGTATGTGGATAGCTCCACGGATATGGAGCTTGGGACTAGCACGGCTCACGCATTTAGTCTCAAGACAGGTGACACACGGGCACTGACCATCGACTCGTCACAGAACGTCGGCATCGGGACCGCATCGCCAGACGCTCACTTGGAAATTTCTGCCGCAGATAATGCACCTACTATAAAGTTTAGTGAGAGCGATGATGCCAATAAAATGCTCATCGGATTTGGCCGCACTACTGATACTGGCGAATTAACCGTCATCGCCGATAAGCCTCTCGTATTCAAGAACAATAATACGGCTCGGATGACGATAGACGCTGGCGGCAACGTCGGCATCGGAACCACGGGGCCAGATCGCAATCTGCAAATCGAAACGGCTGGCGATACCTATGTGCGTGTCTCAGGGAATAGGGGCAACAGCAACGATTTACATATAGGTAATGTAGAATTTGAAAACACCCTCGGCAGTGTCGGGGTTGTTGCAGAAATGCGAGCCATCACGGGGAACACTGGAACCCAAAGCACTATGGGCCAACTGGCGTTTTATACCGACGATGGCAGTGCATACGCAGAAAGGATGAGAATCCAACAAGACGGCAAAGTCGGCATCGGGACCGCGACACCTAGCACCAACTTGTACGTCGAAGGCGGCACTTCGTTAGCACATATCCGAACACACTCTACTGTCACGCAGAGCGATACCACCGTATTTGGGAAAATCTCCATGCAAGGAGATTCCAGCGAGGAAGCCTCGATCCGTGGTTTCTATGACCACGCTACATCTGCTTATTCTGGGATGTCGTTCTACACTGATGGGGCGGCTGGCACTGTACACGCAATGACCATCGACTCGTCGCAGAACATCGGCATCGGAACTACAGATCCAGCACATAAATTGGAAATCCGATCTGGTGCCGATCCAACTCCTGCGATGTTTGGAACCACTACGCATAATTACACGGAGATCATGACCACGAATGCTGGTGGTGGGGCACTTGTCGTGTATAGGAACTACGGTGACAACACTCATGCTTGGAGTACGGGGAGAGCCGCAGACGACACCTTCATGATCGGGTACAACGCCACGACGGGTGGTCCCGATGCGCCAAAGCTCACAATCGACACATCGGGCAACGTCGGCATCTCAACCACATCACCAGCCGCTAAACTTGACATCCAAGGTTGGTCTGATGGTGCTGGGATAGATCTCAATTACGGCAATGCGACAGGGACGGTAAAGGGCTTCTCTCTGATGGCGAACAGCGTTGTCTGCGGCTCCATCGGAATGGAAATGCGTCAATCGCCAGACGAGGGGGATTTGTGTTTCTTCGGTGGTGCACAGGCTTCACCAGTTTTGAGGATCACGAATGATGGTGATGTCGCTATCGGGTCATCCATTGACCCGAATTGTCGATTCAATGTTAGACATCCATCTGGTGCCCTCATAAGCAGACTTGAAGGATATACCAACTCATATTCCAGTAAGCTGTTAATAAGCAGCAGCAGTTCTGGTGATGGTGGGATGATGTACGATCCTGCCGACAATACGATGGATGTGTTCTCCTACGGCAAGTTGACGTTTAACGTAGGAACATCAAATACAGGTGGAACGGTCGGCGATCCCAGAATGGTCATTGATCAAGACGGCGAGGTCGGCATCGGGACCACATCTCCGAGCGAACTTCTAGATGTGCGAGGGGCAGGATATACCGCTTCGTTCGACACTAGTTCAGGTGATTGGGGTGGCATCAAGCTGCACAACAGTTCTGGTGGTACTTATGACGGACAAGTCGGTGCATTGACGCTTAATAGCGGGAATGTATATGTCGGTGGTGAGTCTGGCGTCGGTGTGGTAGTTGCAACGAACGGCCAGACGGGAATGAAGATCGCCACCGACTACCAAGTCTCATTCCCGAATTCAGAAAGTTGCTTATTTGGCACAACAGCCGCCGTCGGAACAGGGAGTGAAGGCGTAGAGATCAGAGGCGACTACGGATATTTCAGGACAGCAAGAAACAGCACAGGTGTTGTCGGCCATTGGGCGATTTATAACTCAAATGGCGAAGTTGGCTCCGTC
>Ga0208919_1000274_pt1 | contig 37788 bp, 43 predicted proteins | sample 4_EtaG_FD_184076 | JGI IMG/M metagenome (GOLD analysis project Ga0208919, IMG submission 184076) | Marine viral communities from the Subarctic Pacific Ocean - 4_ETSP_OMZ_AT15127 metaG (SPAdes) (version 3) | ecosystem: Environmental > Aquatic > Marine > Oceanic | place: Pacific Ocean | collected...
AGTCGTATGGTTCTTGTGCTTCCTTATCAAAGATTAATGTCAACGAGGGTATGTTACTGTACTTGTACCCTGTTGCTTTACTGAATGCCATAACGTTTGCGCTCATTCTTCACCTCCATATACTAAATGCAGTGGTACTCTGTGCTCACTGCCATCCTTTAGTCTTACCTGACAAGTCTTTTCGCAGAGAATCATCTTGCCAGAACTGTACCCGACTTTAATCCTGCGCCTACCGGCAATGTCTTCCTTCTTTATACCTAACTCACGCAGGTCAACGTAGGTTTGTAGTTCTTTACGTAGCCTGGCGTACTCTTCAATCATGCCTTCACCACCTTGTACCCGTACTCACTGGCAACGTAGTTAATATGCTTAGATGTTGTCACTGACTTCCAGGCGAGTGACCTTACCGTCTTGTTCTTGTGGCTAATCTTTGCCACCAAAGTATCGTAGCTGTACACATTGTACGTGTCTACTCTAAGGTTCTCTCTGTATCGGTCAAGCTTTCTCATACTCACCTCGAATAGTGTTTGGTTACTGTTCCGTCGTTGTCAATAGTGGTAGCCCATGCCGGTGCCTTACCATAGAAGTCGCACATGTCTTTGTATTCTTTCTCCATGTCTGGGATGTCGTACTTGATAGTCAGGTCACCCTCTGCATAGGTAACGGTCATCCTCGCATCCCTGTTAATCCATACTCCAAAGTATCTCGCATCCTGGTCTGTATCGAACTGTTCCCACCCGTCCCTACTCCTTAGCAGCCTATCAAACTGGTATCTGCATCCGTCCATTGTAAAGTAGTCGTCGAGCTTGGCTCCGTCTCGCTCCCTTGTTCCGTTGAATGCATATAATGAGTAGTAGTCGGAGCCAATATCCTTTACCGTCTCATGTAGTGGATTCATCGCACACTCCACGTACAGAAGTTAGTCAGTCCACACTTAGGGCAGCACCCGTTTGGTCTGTACCAATGCCACCCATAGGTGGTATCGCAGCGCATACACTTGTACTTGTACTTGTAGTTCATCACTCTTCTCCATAGTAGCGCGCCATTAGTTGGCGCAGTTCATGTTCCCATTCTCGTAGTTCTTTCTGTGCATCGTAGTACCGTTGTCTTCCTGAACGTGTGGTCGCATCGCTAAACCTGCCCATCTCATCCATGCAATGCTGGATGCTTTGCGATATCACGGCGTGCTCTATCTGAAACTGTGCTTCGGTCATTCTGCCTCCAGTGGTGATACAATGTTAACGTCCCATCCGTACGACTTCCATCTATCTATTGTTGGTGCCCTAATGCTACGTAACAGCACCAATCTGCGTTCGCGCATCGTTGACCACTGTAGATTGTTTACGTCTACCATACGTGCAGGCCAGCAGGCGTCATACCGCAGCATATCCCACGGAAAGTTACCCGAACCCTCTACTGTGTAGATGTATAGTTTCATTCTGCCTCCATTAGTTCAGCGTACTTGTCGGCCATGCGTGCAATCTTAAGGAAGTTTTCCATAGCTTCACGCTTACCGTCGTTGTCCAGGTGTTCGTAGACTCGCAACACGTTGTATACGTAGTCTTCCCATGTCACCTTGATACTCACAGTTCTAACAGTATCTCCAGGCGTAGTATCCTCGTTGCAATCTTGGTCGGTATCGGTTTGTTGAGTGCTTGTACACGGCTCCTCCTTTTTGTATTGCCAGTCCATAAGGTCACAGATGTATTGGAAGTATTCATCCGGCACACCTGGGTAGTATTCCTCACGCTTGATCGTGCCCTCAGCGTACTCACGGCCATCGACCCGAGTCACTGCCTCGTGAGGGCATCCACCCTCAGCCATGGTTGCAATCTCGAATCGCAGACCACCAATAGGGAAACGTTTGTAGAGTTTCGCCTGTTGCTCAGCCTGTTTTCGCAGTTCTTCAGTCAGGTTCATTATCACCCCAATGGTAGTCAATCACACACCACACAATCGCGGCGTGTAGTAGTAGTTCAATCGTCATTTCACACCTCGTTTTGTAAGTCGTGGGGTGGCACGGAGCGCAGCCGATACTTTACATAATGCGTACACGCACGCTGCCAGGTGCCACCCCTGTTTTTGATCTTGCTGTATCTTTTTTCCACCTGTAGTTACAGGGGCTTAGGCGATATGCCAGGTTAAACCTGGGTTATCACGGTGTCTTTACCCGTCAAGGTTTTCATGGAATAGTGTAGTTATTCCAGGTACTTAGACGATAAGTTAGGTTTAACCTACTGTATCACGTAAGTTATTAGAATCATTATGCTAAAAAAGTAGAGTAAGTAGAGTAGTAAGGGGACACCTGAAGGTGTGTGTGTACGTTTTTCGCCTTGCAATACCCGTGCCAACACCCGGTGTAGGTGCTGGCCTTCAGGCTGTGCTGTGGGCGTTGACTTACTTGCGTGCCTTGCGAATAATCGCTATTGCATGGCGTTCCCAATAGTAATTGTAGCTACCATCAGCGTGGTCGATGAAGATAACGACGGGCTCGCCGTTGACCTTCAGTGTGATATATCGTCTCTCGCATAGCGTCAGGGTGTACCTGTACCGCTTGCCTACTGACTTGCATACGTGCTGCCAAGCACGTTTAGCCGGGCCTTGTAGCCCTTGTGGGGTACGTTTCGGGTAACACTTGCGCGAGCGGTTAGACGGTATGCCTACTTGCTTGCGCCATGCGTTACCGTATCCAAGTTCATAATCCATAATGACTCCAAAAAAGAAATAGGTGAAATGGGGGCAAGGGGCGTTGGGTTTCTCGCTTGGCGTTCGGTGAGTCCTTGGCGACCCGTGTGCGCTTAAAGCTACACGGTGCTCGTCACCCGTTACCATGCTGCCGGATTGTCAGTCCGACCCCTATTCACACCTTGCAGCCTTGCCCGTCTGCTAAACCTTGCGCGGTGGTAACCGCATAGGTCGTTAGGTGTATGCCGTCGCGCGATGGCGTGCGCTGTTTTTCACGGACCCGGAGGTCTTGTACATGTTTTCGGCTATGTTGTCATCGCTCGCACACCAGTCCATACGATGCTACGATCGCTATATCCAGGTGACTCGTCTCACACCGTTGCGTACCTCTACGCGTTGGCTGGCATTAACAGGCTCTAACCCTGTGGTTATCCGTGTGATTGGTCGCCGTGACTCTGGTCCACCTACTCCATGCCGTAGCATGGGACCGATGTTGCTAACTGAATAGCTGACCAGCGTCCTACCTGGCTATCGTGTGCTTGCTTGTTTTCGTTGTGACCTTCCTTGTTTGTGGTCTTCGTTGCTATCCCTATTTACTTAACCTATCCGCTCGGGTGTGCAACATTTGCTTTGCTTTTCTTTTCTGTGCTTTTCTGTGTTCCTTTCTACACTATTATTGTATGTCATTGACCTACGTATGTCAACCGCAATGGGTACGAAATATGTCAAGGAAATGTCAAGGGCATGGAAAAAGCCTGACCCCTCTTGTATGAATCATGTCAAATCGCTGAATCACTATTGACCATGACCTAAAAAAATGATATGGGGCAAGATTTGACAAAAAAGTATTGGACAATCAGTGACCAACATGTTACGCGGCCAAATGAAAATGATTATCATTATCAAAACGCTGCTGCGATTTGCCTTCTGCTATATTATTAAATAATATCTGTGTCTGACACCCCGTATGCAATATCCATGTTTCATGGACCGCCACTGCGCGCATTGTAAGTCACGATGGGATGGTACTGCTTCGGCTTCTCCACAGAATTCTCGGAAGCTTTGGCTTGCCTCGCGCGCGCGTATACTATATTCTTGTGGTATGTCCAAAGCTGAATCCTTGTTCAATGTCATGCCTCAGTTGCGTGGCGGAAAACCACCTAGAAAGGTGCTTTCTGCTGCTCGCAACGCGGCTAGACAATGCAGCGTAGATGAACTCTCTGAGTTCTACCAGCAGCGGGCATACAAGGATGCCATCTTCCTTATGGAAATCGGTTGTCCACTGCGGGACGCCGAGGCATCTCCCACCGTTCATCAGGGTGGGTCTGATGAATCCAGCCGACCTAAAGCATCCGAGGGTGACTCCGTTGGCGCGGAACAATCATCTTCCTTGCGGTCGGAGGGTACGCCCTCGATAGCGAAGAGTAAAGGTGACGCAGACACCACTATTCGGTCCAGCGGTGAGTCGGATTCGCCATCTGACTCGCCGCTGAACTTCTTTTAGGAGAGAACGTGTCCTCTGCACACCCGTCAATTCGCAAATTAGTCTACCGATACCAGGCCACTGTGGCAAGTGTCGGAACAAGCACCGTCATTACCATTAGTGGCGTACCGCAAAAAGGTCATATTGCGCAGTTCCACCTGACAAATGACACTGATAACGTAGACCTTACGCCAATTATCAGTTCAAACTCCGCCTGCGCCACTGGGCACATCAACAAAATCCTAGAATCTGACAGCGCGCACACCGAACCAGAGATTCCAACGCAGCCGATCTACTACGAAGCGCACGATGACTCCGGCACAATGAAGATTTATCTTAAGCCTGCGCCTGCATCTGGCACAAAAACAGTATCTTACCGTGTAGACATCTGGGGAGCAGCGTAAATGGGACTAAAGGCACCTACTTTTTCTGGATTGAACGCAAAAACCATCAATGTTGGCACTCTTGAGTCGTCAAATGAGACATCTGTACAGGTTGTTCTTGGTGATGACGCTGGTGATGACTTTATTGTAGACACAAGCAAGCTTGTTGTCGAAGGTGATACCGGTCGTATAGGTATAGGCACGGCAACGCCAGCATCTAGCCTGGAAATGGAGTCATCATCCGGCGATCTTATCCTTGAGATGGATAACAATGCGTCGAACAGTGCAAATTTCCAGATTCAGAACGGCGCAGGCAACGCTCGCGTAGACTGCGTGATGAACGACGGTAGTGCAAACACTACTCTAACGATGAAGGGCCAGAAAGTCGGCATCATGGACACTAACCCGTCCCACACTCTGGATGTTACAGGGAATGCCAACATTACTACTGACCTAGTTGTAGGAGGAGACGTTGACGTTGACGGCACACTGGAAGCAGATGCAATCACGGTAAACGGCAAGACGCTCACAGAGAAGATTGCTGACACTGTTGGAGACATGGTCGGCAGTAACACTGAGACGGGTATCACGGTCACCTACCAAGATGCTGACAACACGCTTGACTTCGAGCTTGCTGCTGTAGGCACAAACGGAATTGCAGATGACGCGGTCACACTAGATAAGATGGCTGGTCTTGTACGTGGCAAGATTATCGTTGGTGACGCTAGCGGTAACCCGTCTGTACTCGCTCTTGGCTCTGACACATACGTCCTAACTAGCGACGGCAGTGATGTCGTCTGGGCTGCTGCTGCCGGTGGCGCTGCTGCCGACGACTCAAATACCATACTTCACATGCAAGTTTTTGCTTAGGATTTAATCATGGCAACAATCATAAGAGATCATCTTAGTGGTTGCGCGAACGGTATTCCCGCCGCGCTCGCTGCCGACAGCGGCACGTTCACAGAGATTCACAGCATCACCACAACGACAGCAGATTTTACGGAAGTGTGGATTTGGCTCAGCAACATTTCGACAGCGACGGAGGTAGTCACATTGAGGTTTGGCGGAACTTCCGACAACAACAAAGTGAAGGTTGTTGTTCCTGCTGAAGCCACCGTGTTGGCTGTTCCTGGCTGGACGTTCCAGGGAGCGAGCGGACCGAACAAAATCGAAGGCGCATCGACTACTGCTGACAAGGTCAATGTTCACGGATACATCAACCTTATCGACGCGGCATAATCATGGGTAGGCGCTCAAGAGTACCAGGACAGTTTGACCGGAATGGGCTTGGAACCACACCGGTTACATCGTTCAACGAATGGATTCCAGTCAATCCGCTTGATGGAAGCTGGACACTTGATGACCCGAACAGTGTTATCAGCAGCGCGTCTGTGAACGCTAGCGGGATCAGATTCCAGAACAACGCAGCGGCATACGACCACCACATGCACCCCGCTGAAGACGGTGCTGCGGCCTACTATAGGCTATTAACTGCCCCAACCGGAGCCCCACTCAAGTGGAGCGACAACGGCTGGTCTGTGGATTTCCTCATCACTGGCGTTACAGAGAACGACGATGATGCCCTCATTGGGCTGCACTTGTCGGACGATCCTCCAGATCGCACAAACCGGCACTGGGTTGGGCTGAACTACACCAACATTAACGGTCAACGCAAGATTTGGGCCGGAGACAAAGCGTCAATGAACAGCAGCAACAATGCTGATGGCGTGAGCGCATTTGCTAAACTGTTCAACCCGTTCGATAGAAGCAGCGACGACGACGACAAAGAGCAGATCCACGCTATCGCTTGGGTACATCTAAACTCTGCAAATCACTCAATAGCTTCGCAGTACGGCACGCGCGGAGGAATGACAACTGAGTTTGACGAGTCGGACCTTGTGTACATCATGCTGTGCAGCGGTTTCGACCCAGCGTCCACTTCATCGGGAACCAGCGATGGAACCTGGAAGGTCTGGTATCGAGTGTCGTATAGCTCTGAGGGATTCTCTCCAGAGTACAGACTTAACGGCAGGACACACTTACACAAATGAGGCCATTCCTGCTAGATTTTGTTGCCGCTGAAGGCTATGCAGTCTTCGAGAAGGGCAAGTACAACCTTAATATAATAGGGTTGCGCACAAAAGGTTCTGATTCAAACAAGTTTGACGATAGAATCTGTATAGTATACAAGGACGATCATGGCTGGGTAACACGTACCTGGGAAGCGACCTGCGACCCAGGGCTGTACTACCGAGAGAAGCCGATGAACGTTGCTGGAACTGCAATAATGTGTGAAGGACAGTACCGAGGTGTTTACAAAATAGGCAAGCATCGTGGTAAGTACGACGCGCTTGTTCAAACCGGAGGAAGAGTTACAGTTTGGCGAGACTCAAACAGAGATGAGAAGCTAGATCACGAAGACTCTGCTGACGGTTACTTCGGAATAAACATACACAAAGCTGGAAGAGAATCGGAAAATGTAGATAAGTGGTCGGCTGGCTGCCAGGTTTTTGCTAATGAGTCGGACTTCAATGAGTTCATGTCTATTTGCAAGAAGCAGCAGTGGCCCACATTCTCCTACACATTGATAGAAGTATGAGATTAGCAGTAGCTATACTTAACTTTCTGGCGGTGGTCGTCAGTAAGATACCATTCAAGAAGAAGAAACAGATACCAGAGGAAGAATAATGGCACTCACTAAGACTGAAGTTGGCGATCTTGCAGAAGGTTTATTTGAGCTTGCGTCGGACATCGCGAAGGTTAAGCGGCGCAAGAAGCCGATGACCAAGGCGGAGCTTAAGGCTTTTTCAAAGCGCGCATTGAATGTGGCTTGCAAGCTAGCAATAGACATCATTGACTAATGCCTGCAAAAAAGAAAAAAGATCCAAAAGCCAAGAAGCCCAAGAAGGTCTTTAAGTTAAAGGCCAGCAAGAAGAAGACGAAAAAGAAATCAAAGAAGAAGATGGGTTACTAATGCCTGACGAAACCACACAGGAAGTTCCAGTGACGACTCCAAAGATAATAAACGGCACCATATCGGTCCCGATAGGTGCAGTGTTTATGCTTATATCTGGTGGCGTTGGCGCTGCCGCAGGCGGTGGTGCAAACTTCTTGAATAGTGGCATCTCAGCAGACCAGGTGGCAGAGATTGTTGACGATAGACTTGAGACTAAGGACGAGGTTCTTGACATCAAGCTTCAGACAATCAACGAGAAGCTGGCACGAATAGAGGGTAAACTTGACCAAATCCAAACTTCTGGAACGCCTTAACCGACTTGGCGTTGATGACAGAATGATCTCTGAGAACATCGCAGATGTTATTAGAGGTGAGACTGTTAAGATAGTAGAGGCCCCCGACAAGAGCGGTGATCTAAAAGTCTCTAGAGTCGAGCGGTTAAGGAAACCAGAAGACCTCATGCGTGGACTCATAGCGTATGACATCCTTAGTGGAGGAGAGCTTGGACTTGCGGGCGAGCACTTGCTTCCAAAGAAAATGCGCGACCCAGAAGAGTTCCTTAAGAAGCCACGAAAGCTACCAGAAATCATAGACACAAGAATCATTTCAGACAGCAAGCCACTACCAAAGAATGAAGAATCTTAAGCCAAACCTCTGCTTAGACACAGAGGCTTACATCGAGAAGAAGGCAAAGTCACTAGGCTTTCCTGACGATGAGGAGCTTAAAGGCTGGATTGTTACATTCCATGAGCTGGCGGAGTCGTCCGACCAGGACATAGACTTTAGGAAGCTTGACCAGCAGGCGCTTGAGTTATTCGTAAGAACTGTTGGCGTTTCACCTCTAGAGTCCGCACTGATGGACAAAGAAGACTACCTTGTCGTTCCAGATGAAGCCGGAAGACGAGACGAAGATGCTGCTCCTGATGATACTACTGGTGGTGTTTTTGATGTCGATACTAAACATATTACAGTAGAAGACATCCTTAGCGACTTCACTCTGTTTTGTCACGAAGCCATTAAGATTAAGTATCGGCCTGGAATGGCAGACCACTGCGAGCATGGCGGGTATGGGCCGTTCCTTCTTACCTCTGCACAGAGGAAGATAGCTTCAATTGCTATTGATTTGTTTTTTAATAAACATGTACCCGTTCGCTTGCAGATACTTAAGTCACGACAGCTTGGTGTGACGACAATGTTCCTTGTATTCTGGATTTGGATTTGCTACCAGATTGAAGGATACACTGCAATGTTCATGATCGATAAGGGCGCTCACCTTGAAGAGAAGCGCCAGATGCTTATATCATGGATTGAGTACGCAGCAGAAAGATTCCCAGGATTGCCAACCGTTAAGCGTAGGTCATCAAAGGTTCTAGAGCTAACTAACGGCAGCAGAATCCTACTTGAGTCTGCTGAATCCCCGAACCCAGGTACTTCGGAAATGCTCCAGGCTTTGCACCAGTCTGAGCGACCGAAGTGGCCGGAAGGAAGATCGCAGCAAGTTAAGGCTTCCATCCTTCCAGCAATCCCAACGGGCAGACACACGATTGTTGTGGACGAATCGACAGCCGAAGGCTTCGACGATTTCAAGTCTGACTGGGTTCGCATCCACGAAGGACAAGATGATTTTTCCGATGTACGGGTGGTTCCTATCTTTCTTCCTTGGTACATCTCTGAAGAGTACAGGAAGACCCCGCCGAAGCGCGCATTCCACAAAGGCAAATTCAAGTGGCTCAACGATGACCTTGAAGTCTGTGAAACGGATGGCGAGGGTAATATATCGGTAACAGAGGAAGAGTTCGCCAAGAAGTACAACCTTGCGTATGACCAAGTGTGGTGGCGCAGGATGAAGATCAAGGCACCAGCGCCAACCGGATTTGGTGGCGACAGGACAATGTTTGATCAAGAGTACCCAACAAGCCCTGACCATGCCTGGTCAAGTCTTGGTGTTGGCTTCTTCCCGCACAGTGTCATCAGCAGGATAGAACACAAAGAGCCTTGCTTCATAGGGCGGATAGAGCACGTTGGACAACCGATAACAACACTGCAACTAACCTCCGCGCTAAACATAGAGGCAAAGGTTACGCCGGACCCATACGGTACGCTTAGGATATGGCACATGCCCGAAGAAGGCATGAGGTACTTCATTGGCGCTGACGTATCAGAAGGCAAGATGGTGACAAGTGGGTCCAAGTCTGAGACTGACTTTTCCGTTATCTGGGTTCTTGATGAATTCGGTCGCGATGTCGCAATGTTTAGAGACAGGATTCCTCCAGAGGAATTCGCGTATTATTTAATCTTGCTCGGCAGGTTCTACAATGACGCTCGGATCAATTGCGAAAGGAATAAAGATGGCGCGACGGTGTGGGCGTTTTTTGAACCCACGGGCTATCCGAATGTTTATTATCGTGACGACTCTAGGGGTCGCGTATCTGATTTTGCTTGGTCCATCGTTGGCCCTGGCGCTCGTATTCCGTTCCTGAATATGCTCCGGGCAGCGATACGAGACGACCCAAGTAGGGTACTTTCTCGGCATCTTTTCGATGAGATGAAAAGCCTTGTACGTAAGGCGAATGGCAAGGTAGAGCCCAGCTCTGGTAAGCATGACGATTGTATTTTTGCTCGCGGGCACGCGGAAGTTTGCCGTGTGGGGTTGACAGGGCGTATGATAGAAAGTATTCCTGATCCTGTACCACCCCCACCTCCGGCAGACTCTATGGAATCAATCTTTGAGAGCAACGGCATAGAGGTCTGGTAATGGCATTTGATTTTGAAAAATGGGATCAACGAGTACGTAGAGATTTACGTAACCGCATGTCTAACCTAGATAAAATATGGGACATGAACGAGAAGTACGTAAGAAATGACTCTAAGGACCGGTACGGCAACAACGCCGTTTTCAAGGGAAACCTAGTCCGCGAGTTTGAGAAAGTCATTTACCATAGGGTTGTCAACAAGGAGCCCACCATTAAGGTTAGGGCAGCGGATACAACGTTTGCATCTAACGCAAATGACCTAGAGGTTGTTGCAAACGACTTGTCTAGAATTGTACGTCTTAAGGATGCGTTGCGACAGGCAACGATGTTCTCCACGTATTCCATGGGATGGCTTGAGGTAGGCCACCCATACGCTGCGTTTGGACTCAACCCAAACCAGTACGCAGGGATAAACAAGAACGTCACAGACCCATCCACACTTGAATCAAAGTGGGAAGAAGTAGATCCAAACATGGCGTCAGCGCAGGGAATTGACCTTGAGAAGGTTGACAGGCTTTCGCCTTTAGATTTTGACCCAGACCAGTTTCTTACAGGCGTGGACAAGGAGCCGTCTCCAGTGTTTAACGACACCGGCATCGGCTTTCCATACCTTACGTATGTAAATGGAAAACACATCATAACGCCTACTGATATAGAGAACTACCTAGATGCAGACTACGTCGCAAGATTAAGAATACTGACAGTAGACGAAATCAAGACATTGACAGGCGGTGATTTGTCTGCAATGAAGGGAATTTCAAGACAGTATTGGAGCCTGTTCCCTGGCGTTGACTTCGACTACCTAGGTGACGAGTGTGTACTAATCTGTGAATGCTGGATTAAGCGTGATCGACTTAATTCAAACTACAACAACTGGTACTCATCGTGGGTTCTAGGTGAGCCCACCGCTGTTCTCAGGGACATGCCGAACCCATGGGGCGGAATGACCCCGTATACACCAGTCAAGCTCACAAAGATGGGCAAGTTCTTGGAGCGCACAGTAGTAGATGATATTGTTCCTGTTTCTGATATGTACTCCATTGCACTAAAGTCTATAGATCAGGATATGCTAGATAGTCTCAATCCAAAGATTATTGTTGACCAGACGGCAAATGCAAAAGATGACGACTTAAAGAAACTTCTTAACCCATCGTACCGTGGAGCAATCAAAGTTAATCGCGCAGAAGGAATCAAGATCGAGCGCGGCCCCGGTATTGATATGAATAAGATTAGCTACATTAGGTTCTTGCGTGAGATAGCGCAGCAATCTACAGCGACTTCTGAGATTGACAAGGGCCAGGCGGTTAAGAAGATTAGTGCTAGACAAACATCTGCACTAATGGAAGCCACAGACCAGATTATCAGCGGAATGCGTGAACTTGTTGCAGAGTCGGCACAAGAGGCAGTAACTAAGTTAATGTTCATCTTGGGGCTGTTCCATGGAAAGAAGCAACAATATAAGTACGGTCATCGCGTTGTTACTTTTGATCAAGGAACGCATGATTTTACTACGTCGCTAGTATACCAGATTGATGTTCGTGATATGGGACCAGACCCAAGCACTGAGGACAAGATGTTGTACACTCAGTTCATCCGAACAGTTTCGATGAACCCAGAGCTTTCGCAGCAATATGATTGGCGCAAAGTTGCAGAAGAGGTTGCTCGCGTTTTCGGGTGGGCTCCAGACACCGTTAGGCAAGAGCAACCGCAAGTACCTATGCCTGGTGAAGAAGATTTGGCAGCTTTGGGTTCACCTCAACCGCAAGCTGGGCTACAATCACAACTGAACCCGAACCCAGGAAGAGGGCCAACTGACCAGTCACAGTCAGCATCGCCACCGAACCTGGCTAACGCGCTATCTGGAATGACTAGGAGCGCATGATGATATACGAATACCAGTGTACACAGAAACGGTGCAGGCACATCACAGAAATAATGAGGTCTGTTGATGATCGGCTCAATCCTGCGTTTTGTGAAAAATGTAACTCTGAAGCCTATAAGGTTATCTCTATACCTACTAGGTCGTGGGGCCTTAAGGCTGAGAACGAAAACTACCCGATGGTTAATCCGTTTCTTAGCAAGCCTGGCCAGCCACCAGTCGTGTTTGAGAACCCCTCAGAAAGAAAACAATACTACAAGAGACATGGACTAGTAGATGCGGTAACACCAGATTGTGACAAGCCGACAATGTATACGAATGACGCAGATGTAGAAAACTATAAAGACTTCGACAAATTTGATACACCAACTGAAGCACAGTATGTGCGAGTACCCGATTCTTGGGAGACAAATCCAAATGAGTGAACCGACCACAACTACCCCGACAAGCACACCCGCTGCTCCCCAGGCTTCTGAGGCACCCTCTCCAGCCTCCGCCGCACCAGCCGCACCAGAGGCCCAAGCTTCCCCCGCCGAAGCCTCTGGTGCGGCTCAGGGGGCCGCAGAGAAGCCCTTTGATATGGCAGCCTGGCAGGCCAGCGGAGGAGCCCGCTCTGAACTGCCTGAGAACATGCGAGGGCTTTACGACCACCTGAGTGATGACTTCGCAAAGCGTGATTCATTCAACGCGGTAAAGGAACTCCGAGAGATGATTGAGCAGGCAGACAAGTCTGGTCAACAACGAAGTGGAGTGTACGACGATACCCCGAAGGCAGACTCAAAGAGCGACCTTGAGCAGCAGGTTCAGGCCCGTCTTGCTCAAATGAAGAACCAGGAGTCTGTCCAAAAGTTTCGCGGCGACTTTGAATCAATGCTTAAGGCTCCAATCCAAGTTGGTGATGGGCATTCCTTTGCGTTTGCCAACAAGGGAGAGCTTGAGAAGTTTGTAAACTACTCCCGCGATGTTCTCCAGAATGGCAGAATTACGCCAATGGACCTTTATAAGCTTTACAATTTTGAACGAATCCTTGCTGACACTGGCGAGTGGAAGGCACGGCAGCATGAGGAAGCGTTGAGGAAGACTGCGGGCGGCCCCCGTGGTTCTGAATCTACGCAGACTCAGGCTAAAACCTCTGACGCAAGCAAGAGTAGCGCAGGCGAGCGAGACTCAAACCTGACCGTTGAGGAAATCATGCAACAGAAGTTCCCCGAGATTTATGGAAACATGAAGTCGGGTAACGTTCGATATGGATAATCTCTAACTAGGAAGTAAAAAATGGGCGCTCGCTCTGAATACACCGAAACTAGGGCACTTATTCAGGCCATTGAGGATCGCGCGAAAGCGATCATTCCTCAGCAGCTTGTTCAGAACTGGTTCTACTACCGGCTGACGAAGCAAGCACGGGCTGTTAAGTGCTACGACAACGTTGAAATCCCGCTGATGCCAGCGGTTCCCACTTTAGGTAAGTGGATTGGGCGTGGTTCCACGCTGCCTGATAGCTCCAGTGACCAGCTTGCGTTGGCTACATTCAACAACCGCTATCTTGCAACGCCGACCACGCTTAATCTGGTTGACCTGTGGGAACATGAGAACAACCCGACTGTCATCTTCCAAGATGCAGACTTCGAGGCGCTTAAGGCTGCCTGGGGTATGCGCCGGATGCTGTCGAACGCTGTTCTTAATGGTACTGGTGGACTCCAGCCTGATGGTCTTGTTGGCCGCATCCTTGAAGCTGCTGCACCTACGTCGCAGTCTCAGGTTGTTGGAATGGTTGACAAGAACGCAAAGCCCTGGTGGCGCAACCAGTATGTTGAGCTTACTGAGAACTTCGGGCATATCGCGTCTGGAACTACAATCCCAGCCGGTATCCTCGCGGCTCAGAGTCTCATCGACTCGTGTACCGTTGGGCAGAGTGTACCGACCGACTTGGTTACCACCAAGGCGATCTACATGATGTTCCGACGTGCCATGATCGAGATGTCTTCTGCGTACCACCTGGCTACTGAAGAGTCGGATATGGCATACGGATTCAAGAGCCTCACCTTCGATGGTGTTAAGCTCGCTTGGGATCCGCAAATGCCCGCTGACCGAGTCATCTGTGTCCACATGGGTGCAACCAAGTTCGACAACCGCAAGATGGGCGAGAACTCGGCTAAGTACGACGGCGACCTTGAGGACGCAACTGTCAAGAACGTGCTTGAGTTGGACGGAGGACTCTTCCTTACGTACAACCCGAACGTTCGTATGCGTACTCTGGAAGCACGGACTCCTTACCGTGAGCTTAACCAGACTTCCTGGCTTGTTCACTCCTTCAACATCGGCGTCGGTCGTATGTCTGATCACGGTATTGCCGGATCCGATGTCGCTGGCCGCTGGTCCACTTGGTAGGAGTAGCTAATGCCTGGTAACATGATGCTAGCTAGACGGATTAAGGATGCTGTTGTTCCCGCTACAACGGGAACGATGGCTGTACTCCCTACAGGGGCAACCAACGGAATTCAATTGACTTCCGATGGTTCTACTGCCGGTACAGCCGGAGACTATGTTGAGGTTGTCGCTGCAAGCGGTATCACTAGTGATTTTCGTATCACTAGTGTTATGGCTGATAGCTTCAGTGCCGCGACTAGGCTTCACATTACGGTTGCTACTGGCGCAACAACTGGTGCCGCCCTAGGTGCTGGTGGTGCAGAAATTGGAACGTTTGTTGTAGGTGTAGGGGCAACTGCTACCGCACCAACAATCCCCGTTTCAATGGCAAACATCCCTGCTAACACGCGAGTTGCTATGAAGGTTGCCGCTCAAAGCGGAACAGGCGTAACTTGTCGCGTTAACATTAACTACGTAACTGTCTAGGAGACAATCATGCCTGTTTACTCTGGGACTGTCGGCTCTGCCGGCGGAAACTACGAGGCGATTTTTGATGGTCATGGCCCACAAGCCTGGACTGACATAAACCCGAACTCGTTCTTTAAGGATCCCAACATCCACATTCCTGCTGCTGACGTTGCTCGGTATAAGGAAGACCAGGATATTTGGGATCTTTACCGACGACCGCGAGAGGTCATTTACACGGAAGTTCACAACAACATCACGTACAAGTACCGTCTTAGTTTGACATTCTTGGTGATGCCTGCTGGCGCTTCTTCTGTCACTGTGACTGACACTGTAGGTAAGCTTCTTGGAAACGATGGAGTCTTGTCTGCGGCAGACGATACACATATCACCGCCGCTGGCGTTTCCCTCGGGAAGTATTTCAGTGTAGGTGTGGACTCATTTGGCGAGGCTGCCGTTGGACCTTATGCGTCCAGCACACTCGCGTCAGATGCGTTTGTTGTGACAACCCTCGCTGCCGGTGACGGCGTCTGGGTTATTCGCAGTGGACGGTGTGCCGTTCTTCCAGACGGTGCAATTGCCGTTGGAAACCCACTGACGTTTGGCGCTAGTGGACTGGTAACAACCGATCCATTCAGCAGCGTTGATGCCGCACTTGCTGAGAACATAACTGTCAGTTTCCTTGGACAAGCACTGTCCACTGGATCGGCAACATTGTTCTGCCTTGCGGACATTAGTATGCCTGAACGCTACGGCGATGACTCCGAAGGATCTCACGTTGTAGATGCTTCGCCGCAAGCCTAACCACCAACCACTGTGGGGTCAGCAATGGCCCCACAGTGCCCCCATCTTTTAGGATTTTACAATGGCAGTTTCGGTCACCTCTCAAACAAATCCGTATGTAGATAAGCTGATTGTAGACACTCAGGCCAACTCCACTGTAGAGGCCGCAGTATTTAGTGGGTCTGGCGGTACTACGTACATTATCGACATCGACAATTCTAACAACTCCGCAGCTTGCGCGCTAAGGCTGTACAACAACGGCAACCCAACGCTTGACGGGTCTGGAAGCTCAACAGAGCCGGATATTTTAATCCCGTGCCCAAAGCAAACCCGCCAGTCTGTCACCATAACTGGATTCTCTAACAATGGCGCGACCGCAGACGGAGTTGCTTTTGGCGGTGATTATAGTTTTGCCTGCACAACTAGCGGGGCAACAGCCACAAATACATCTCCACAAAACAATGTAACCGTTCGGATTATGGCAGAATAATGGCACTAACATCCACAAATCTTGTAAATCCAGTAAAGACGGTTCTTGTAAACCAGACCGCATCTACCAGCGCAAGCGGTGTCGGTGACAACAACCTTGCTGGTGGAGCAACATACTTAGTTTCAATCAGCGTTAATAACGCTGCTTTTGGAACTGGCGTGTACACTAAGCTCTTTAACTTGTCGTCGGCAACAGCAGGGACGGACACTGCGACCGCAGTTCTTTTCGTTCCAGCAAACGGCATAAAGACTTATACGTTCCATCCACCGCTTCATTTTGATGTCGGACTTAGCATGGTCACTACGACTACAGCGGGCCAGGCCGGAACAACAGCTCCAGGCACTCCGCCGAAAGTTACGCTCCTCCTGTCCTCCACCGCGAGCTAATCATGGCCCAGCACAAAGTTATTGACTTGATCAATCAGTTCATGGAAGACCACGGTCAGTCCTCTGGAAAGGATCGGGTCATGCTTTGGCTGGAGGACGTGTACTCAAAGGTTCGTCGTCTTCCGTGGTCTTGGAATCTCAGGACCACGGATACGCAAACAGGTGGGCACTTTACTACATCGCCTGTTATAACATCTGTTTCCACAACAGAGACTTTCTCTTGGACCAAGGGAAGTGATTATATCCAGTCAACTGTTACTCCTGTAAATATTGTCCAAGCAGACCACACTGGCCGGTATGTCTATATAGGGGAGGAGTGGTACAAGTGCGTGCGCATAGCTCCAACAGGAGATACGAACAGGATTTTTCTAGATAAGAAAATAGTTTCAGCCACCGCTACAGAGCAGACCGTTAGCTTCTATCGACGTGACCTTGCTTTTGAAACCAACGGGATCAAGAGTATGCACATCGACGACCAGAAGATTGAGAATCTTACCGGTGAGCAAATTTACCGGTTTAAGCGCGGACTAGATCCACGGTGGTACTATGGAGATTCTGGCACACCGCTTGCATACAATATTGACGACCACCAGATCAATGCGCCAAAGTACGCACCGTCTGTTACCTTGTCCTTCGATTCATCAAGCACAGCGACCACCGGCACACACCGGGCGTTCTATACATTCTTCGATAGGGAGACTGGTCTTGAAAGCCCGCCAGGACCAGAGGCTAAGTTCACGCTAACTTCCACACTTAATGTTGCAACCATGGCTTACCCGGCCACAGGTTCACACCACTCTGCTGAGACAACATACTACCGTAGATTGTACATAACTAGAGCGATCACGGACTACACTAGAAACCCGGCGTACAAGTGGGGAGATAAGATGCCAACAGACGTATCTTCTGACTTCCCATTCAATACAGGCGACGACACCTTAGATGACAATTTAAGGTACTACGATGGAACATGGACAAGAACGGTTCTGTACCCCGCCCCCGACGAGTACCTTCGGGCACACGCGCGACACATTGACACATGGCCTGCACTGCCCGAGCCACAAGAGATATTAAAGCTTGGCCGTCAACGAGAGTTCATAGAGTTGTTTCACCTGTACTTCTTGATGAAGCAGTCGATTCAAGGCAAGGATCCTGCCCAGTTTAGAACAATGCAAGGAGCGTTCAGGGAGCAGCTCAACTTCTTAATGGCCCAGGATGGCGACGACCGCAGGCTTGATCCGTCATCGTGGGAATACAGGTTCTTCTCCCCGACTGTAAACATGGTCACAGACGACGAGTTTACAGCATCACTTAAGTACCCATTCTAATGGCAGAACTAACAACCCATAGCATCCTTGTTCCGTTAGACGGACTCAGCCAAGAGGTAGAGACTGACGGGACCGTTCTTGGTGAGGAGACATTTAACTTCTACCCAGACGGAGAAGGCTATCTTGTAAACTATCCAGGCAAGACCAGGTACTACAAGGCACCACCAATTATTCCAGTCGAGCCTGATGTTCAGGACTCTGGCTCAAACGCGCTACCAGCCACGCCCGGAGTTTCCTCTGGGATAACCGTTTACACTACGCCACCGTCTGGTAAGTTCACCAGGATAAAGATTTATAGAGACTCTTCCGGCCAGCAACATATCGTGTTTGTTGTAGACGACAAGCTGTGTGTAGCAGAAGGCAACGGTTACAGAGTTTTGTACACATTCGTCGGGCAGAAAGACGAAGAAGCCTGCTACCCGACATTATTTAATCACAAGAACTACCTGATAATTGCCAATCTAGGTGACCCGGTTTTGTTATGGGATGGGTTCAGAGATGTGGTACCGCTTGGCGTAACCGAAGCACCACAACCGCCGACCGTTAGCGTATCCAGGACTCCCTGGTATACAAACGCTGGTGAGTTCAATAACGCCGATGGCGAGCGAGTTGTATTCCATGATGAGAGCACAAGTTCGGGCCTTTATACAGACTTCAACAAGTACGGCGTATGGGGAAACCAAGGCGCATGGTACTCCGGCCCACTAACATACGAGCCAGGCGGACACTACCATGGACTGAAGAGGCCCGGCGAGTATCACAACCCCATTAACTGGAATGATACTTCCTGGCGCTGGAAGATACAGTTTTTCGATAGGTATGGGAACAGGGGCCCCGAGTCTTTAGCATCATCAGTTGTTACAATTCCAAAGAATGTCGCACTTCGCGTTTGGCCAGCATGGGGAGACAAGGTTGTAGAGGAGAAGATTTCACTTGCCGACTTTGACGGAAAGCACTGGGCCACTGTATACTGGAGACAACCCAAGCACGACTGGCACATAGCTGGTGCCGTTATCTATAAGACTCTTGACCTTCACCCAGAAAAAGGGAACAGCGATAGTGTCTTTTATACCGAGAAGGTCATAAACAACACTAGCTGCTCGCGGCACACGTCAATGGCAGGAGACTCTACGCTTGCTCAGGCCACAACCCTAAACACAGGCGTTCGCGGGCCACCGTCTACAGACCTTGCTGCTTCATGGGGAAGCAGAATTATCCTGAGAGACCCGCTCAGGAAAGAAAGAATGATGTACTCTGACCCTGGACAGATGGGTCAGTTTAGGCCGTTCAATAGCTACAAAGCAAAGGACACAATTGAGGCCCTACTTCCTCTTGGTGATAGGCTATTAATAGTCACACACTCAACATCGGAAATCCTGTACTACACAAGCACTGGAGAGATTGCGCACCTTGAGACTTTTGAGAACAAGGGCTCGTACTATGGGCAAAGTTTTGCTGTGTTTGGTGACCAGGCGTTTGGGCTATTCAACGACGGATTCTTTTTGTTTGATGGGCAGCGGTTCACCCAGACCAAGTCACCGTACTTCCTGAAGAAAGACTACATTGATCGGTGGCAAGGTGTCCAGAATGCAGTTGTTCAGGGAGAATGGTACTTCCTCTCTATTCGGAAAGAGATGACCGGAGGAGAGAACAACTTTATCCTAATGCACCACTTACCAACCAGCAGGTGGTTCCAGGTCAAGGAGTCCGTCAGAGATATGGAAGTATCTGGAGACTACATCCTTGGCGTGAAGGACGACATCTACTTTCTCTACAGGGGCGGGGAGTACGCAGACTCAAAGATTCATCTGCGAGGCGTCCTGAACTCTAAGAACGGAATCATCAAGGAAGCAACACTTGATGGGTTGTCGTTGTTTCTTGAGCCCTCATCAAAGAACAATGTATCAGTTGCCGTTACTGGTTCCAACGAATTTGAAACAAAGACTGGAGTGGCAGTTTCTTACCCGTCTAAATCAACGGTACTTAAGAGCGTAAACTATTACCCATCATGGAATGACGGCACGTCTACATGGAACGACTCTGAGTGGGTTGCGCCAAACGACTTCCATATAGACACCAGACTGAAGCATAACACCACGGCTTTCAAGCACGATATAAAGTTCGTGTTTTCCGGCCCACAAAGAATAAAGGCAGTTGGTGTCGAGTACAGCGTAGGGAGCAGCGTTGCGGATAAGGAATAGAAATGAAGTCGTCTGGGGTAGATCGGAGACAACCTCTGGCAACCAAGACAGGCCAGCGCCTAAGACCGAAAAAGAGAAAGAGCTACTTAAGCACGTAAGGGGGCAGCCCCCTCGTAGCAGATTCATACTAGAAGTCAAATAATGTTTGAAACTCGCGTACATCTAATATCTGAAAATGACGCCCTAAATAAGAGAAAGCTGTGGGAGGGCTTTCTTCAGTGGGCCAATAGGTTTTCAGGTCTGGATAGCGACAACATAGCTAGAAATCAATTCTCAAATCCACACTTCTTTTCTAAGGCATTTATAGAACAGACCAGCGCAGGGTTTTCTTCAACTGGTGTGGAGAAGGGCAAAGTTTCCAATGACACCGGAACACTGATAGCGTTGTCTGCGAGTATTGAGTCTTTAGATGTTTCTGGTGACTACTGGATAACATGGAACGTGGAAGCTAAGACCAGGAATGCCTGCTTTGCCGGGGGAGTTCCGTTCATTGGCGACCGGATGGCTGGAGCTGCTCAGGACTTCAAAGCTTTGGTTGGATGGTTCAACAATGGTGTAGCTCGTGGAGCAACCGCACACGGCCCATCGGTGACAGGGTTCAACACAGATGACGATCCTTACGAGGCGGCTTTTGAAAACTGGGAGGAATACCAAAAGAAAGGGGCAATGAGAAACATCGCCCATGAGAGCATAAGCAAGTCACCGGTTGGACTAGGAGAGGATACTACATACTGGATTAATAAGCCGTTTATTGCGAACTACGTGTATTACCATTTATCTGGTTGTGGCTCTGTTCACTTACCTCGATGCACAGGAAACGTAGGCGTTGTTCTTTACACCGAGCCTGGTGCAGACCTGAATGTTTTGCAGGCAACGATGGTTCTTAGGAAGCGGAATAGATAATGCCAAGGTTTACCTTCTCACAACGATTAGGCTCTAAGCCTAGCGAGTCAGACTACAACACAATTAAGGATGACTTCCTTGATTATGTAAATAGCACTAAGTTTACCAAAGACAACCTACGGGATGAGACAATAAGATTCAGACACATGGCCAGGCCACCAACACTTATGCTATTCAAAGACTGTGGTGATGCTATTTGGAACGGCAACGAATCACACTTCTTTGCCTATGATGATACTTGGAATTTGTACTCTGACTCTTCTTCGACAGCAAGCAATACCTTACAGTTAGATTTTGAACTACCAGCAGGAGCGCCCGGCGATCAGGAGTTGGTCGAGTTCTCTTTCTGGTATTATCCGTACAGTGTTTCAGACTCAATCAAGGTCGCGCCAGCTCTTAGAAACAAGAACACTGGCAACTGGACACGCATTGCTGACCAGAGCAGGTTTGCCGGAATGGGAGTTGGGTTCTGGAGCGGACAGGAGCAGCCGCCGTATGACCCATCAAGAAACGGCGTAGTGCGCCACCCATACCTGATAGCAGCGCCCACATCTAGAACTGGGGTGGGCAGCTATGATAGGCCGGGAACAGTGGGGTATGGTGGCCCCATCATCTGCACAGTGTCTCTAAAGAAAGGAGACCTTGTAAATGTAGATGCGTTTGGTATGATGTTTAAGAACAACCACACGCGAGATACGTGGACTATCACCAAGAACATCCTGGGTGGCCCGTTCGGGCACGTAAGGAGCAGGCCATCACGGCTTGATAGACTGTACCTAATGCTGGTGGCGAGGGACTACTAATGCCGATTACACTGAATTCTGTATCTGGCGAACTTGACGCAGAGATCGTAGATGATAACTTTGCGGAGCTTGAGGACTTCCTGAAGGAGAGAGTGCAGCAGTCTGACTTTAACGGGAAGATTGGCAAGTTTAAGATCAGAAGGTACACTGGCGGAAAGATCGCATCTTTTAACACTGGTGCAGAGGGCTATGCTCAAGCAAGAGATGTAGCGTCTACTGCAACTTTTGAGAACAATTGGATTGACGGATCAAAGTCAGTTACTTTTATTAATCAACATGGGCTATCCATGGAGGACTACGCCGTTGATGAAAGCCTATCCAGCAGGGGATATGACGTAGAGAAAAACACAAACACAGCCAGTGACTTTCCAAATGATGATCCGTTTGAGCTGCTTGGATACCCTGGTGGTTCACTTTACTACGACTTTCAAGAGCAAGGATTTCCAGACCCGGTTTCTTACTATTCATCAGTCCACGGCCTTTCTTGCGACAACTGGCCCCCACCGAACTCCCCACTAGACAGGTTTCCAAAAGATGAATGCTGGTCTAGGTGGCTAACAGTTCCAGATGCAGCCGGGTCTGTGTATGTAGATGAGCCGTGCGTTGCAGTTATCACAGCGCAAGTCACCGGGAACTACCTGCTCACCCCCATACTGAGGGCAACTGGAACAAACACTAGCTCCAGGTTTGATAGTGAAACCATAGACGTTACCTGGCCAGGCGGTTCAACCGGAACCGAGTCAGAGTCAGTAGACGTTAGCAGGGTTGTAGACTTTTTCAATGTTGGCGCCAACTTTGCAGAAGGAATGCAGCACTCGGCGTACTTGCGGCTTGGCTTGTTTGTAGACACCAACCCCATCGTGTTCGATGACGAATTTTACAATGGCAATGACTACGGGAACACAGCATTGTACACAGGTCATGGCTTCAATCCATGGATAGGAGATGACCCGGACGGCGAGTACAGAGGAACGAAACCAAGTGGAGTTTCTAAGAGTAGGTCATGGAAGAAGATAACAGACTTATCCCTAAACGTTCGACAGAAGGGGACATACAGGGTCGTTGGAGTAGTAGAGCTTAAAGGTAGACGCAAGTACAACTTTTCTCTGAAGTACCGCCCAGCCATGCACTACGGAAGGGTGCAGACGGATACATCTGGAACAAAGGCTGAGTTTGTATCCTCTTACTCAGACATGTCTGTTAACCTGATCCAACCAGGCGGCGACCGAACAGAGGCAGGAGGGACGCCACTAGTTGTGCCGGACGGTGACGCAAATCAAAACTTTTCGTGGCAGTGGGGCCAGGATCCCAACGTGTGGCACGCCCTTGGCCTTTCCGCACAAACGCTCGCCACCTGGAGAGAGAACTACTTCTGGCCAGGCGGTGGACTGCTCGCAACGAACCTAATAGAATCATCGGCATTAAGTGTAGAGTTTTTTTACGGCGTCACATTGTCTTCGAGCAAAGATGGCGCATCCGTTCTGAATGACGGAACAGACCCAGCTACAGGAGAATAACAATGGCAAACGGTGGTGGCGGAAGAACTGGATTAGCTACTGGATCTGGCGCACTTGGCGGCGCTGGGACCGGCATGGCGGTTGGTAGTCTTTTTGGCGGACCTCTTGGCGCTGGACTCGGCGCTGGCGTAGGCGCGGTATTAGGCGGTGCGATGGGTTTTATCGGCGGCCAAATGGACGAAGCCGAACGAGAAAAGAAGGCGAAAGAACTAGCCAAGGCCGAAGCAGAGTACGACGCCGCACAGCAAAAGTTCAACAGTACAGTCCGACAAGCAGGCAACGCTGCTTCTGAAGCAGTCAAGCAGGGCATGGCGGCTAAAGGCGCTTCCGACTCAGCAAGGACCGAGTCTGTTGTAGATCAGGCAGCGATGCAAGCAGACCAATCTGGGCTGATTGGCGCAGAGAAGGCAGAGTACCTAAGAGAAGTCCGACAAGGCATCGAACGAGAGCAAGCGGCACAGTCTCCTGCGGTCTACCAGCAGGCTTTAGGTGGCGCACGTCAAGAAGCAGGTATGCAGATCCAGAAGGCAGGCATGGGCTTGCAAGCTGCTGGCCAGAAGTACCAGACAGACGTTGCCGGAATAACAGGTCAGGCATCACCCGACTATACTGCCAGCGTCGGCCAAGCACTGGGCGCTGCTGGTCAACTTGCTATGAGCATGAAGGGCGTTCAAGTTGCAGACGCACAAGCGAAGGCGGCACAAGCCCAGGCAGACGCACTTGCCGCACAAAGTAGAGGTGGAGCAGGGGCCGGTGCGGGCGGTGGCGCAGGCGCACTTCCCAGTGGAAAGACTGGCGTTGACGCGACAGCAGCGACACCAGCAGCGACACCAGCAGCGATGTCAGACGCAGACCTTGATGCAATGTTAGGTGCCGCAGAAACAGACTGGAGAACAGACCAGGCAAACATAATTGCAGCCAAAGCAGCAGAGCAGCAGGCTATTGATACTCAAACAAACTTCTTAGGGGGGCATGAAAGCAAGGGCACGCTAGACTTTGGCACTACCACTTACGCCGGTGATTCCACGGGACAAAACCTTAAACAGATGCACACACAGGGCACCTCGGCGCATGACCTTTTAGAAGCAGACATGGGCAGTATCCATGAATCGGAAGCTGAGAGGGTGAAGAAAGGTGAGTTCGCTCCAAACATAACGCCGTTTATGCCATTTCGTCTGCCAGTCACCCCGGTAGAACCGATTAAGGTCCAACAGTACGAATCTGGCGGCATCGCAGGTCAGGCAGGACCGGAGGTCGCAGTGCTGGGCGAGGAAGGCCCTGAGCTTGTCCTGAACGCCAAGCAGACGGCCCAACTGGCCCAGGCCCTAGGGCAGCAGCAGGAGCCAGCCAAGGGCTATGCTGGGGGCGGAGTGGCAGGGCTACAGGCTCCCACCGCCACTGGGCAAGGGGCCATGCCCGCTGCCGCTCTTGGGGCGGCTCCCACCAGGGCTCCCACCGCAGGCCCCGCGCCCAGTGGTCAAAAGGAATTCATGGACTACGACGAATTGTTAGCGTACATGACAGAGATGGACAGTCTATTTAGCCAGAAGAGGTTGTAACAAATGGCATACATTCCAGGTTCAGACCCATTTAAGACATTAAGCAACGCCTTTGGTGGTACAGCTAAGGGTGCGTTTGACTACACTCAGGTTCGTCTCAAGCAGAACCAGATTGACGAAAGCAAGCGTCAGCATGACCAAAACTTACGACTTGGCTTTAAGCGATTAGATGAACAGATCCGCCAGTTCGACGTTGGAACGAAAGAGCATAGAGAGCTGACAGAAGCACGCATGAAACTTGATGCAACTCTTAGGCGTGAAGGGTTCACCTCTGCTGAGAAGCGCGCTTCGACTCAAGCTGGGGCGGTAGTTGCTAGTGCGAGGATGCGACAGCAAACAGCAGATAGGAACCGTCAGTACCAAAGGGATCTTTCACAGCGGAACTACACGACAGGAAATCTAATTAACAACATCGAGCAGTTCGCCGGAGACTTGTGGAAAGACTGGAATGCTCACGAAGGCCCCACCGAGTTCGCATGGGACGCCCGCGCAAATGTAGCAGCACGTCAACTTGCAGAAGCCAAGGCCATGGGTGAGCCAGTAACCGAAGATGACATTGCTCTTGCTCGTCGTCAAATTGACAACTACGACAATATAAAAAGTCAGCACTTGAACGACCGTGTAAGCTTCGAGCGGGCCAAGCGTGGACAAGCAATGCTTGACGATGGCGCGTGGGGAGAGGGCACGGGCGGTGACTTTGTTGGTATAGACAAGCCCCCCGTGAACCTCTACCAAGATAAGTCAGGAACTAAGGTGGGCACGGTTGGAAACGACTGGGAAACACACATGCTGGCCCAGTACCAGGGGCAGCAGTACGGTGAGGCAAAGTCGGCCATGATTAGAAGGATTGCCGCACACGAACGCGCTTACGGGGCAGCGGTTCACAAGGGCGTACAGGCGGGGGATAACTCTATTCCGCAGTTTGACGCAAAGTTAGACGGACTGCTTAGAGATGCAGGCGACATGGGTGTGTTCTCACAAAGCGAGCTTCAAGACTTAAAGGATATCGTAGTCGGAAGAAAGGCATACTGGCAAGGGCCTGGACAGAAAGGCAACCCTGGCGAGTGGGTCCAGCTAAGCTCTGATGACCAGGCCACGCAAGCAGGTCAGGCCGTTCAGGCAGGCGAAGGAACGGTCAGTGAGGCCGAGGCTGTTGGCATCGCGGACAGGGCGGCAAAGATACAAGCTATTGGTGAAGCACGTAAGCGCCAGGCAACGTATGAGGGAGATCGGACAGTAATCGACTGGAGCAGTGGCGAGCCAGTAGAGGTGGCACCTGAGCCAACGGTTCCTGAGCCAACGGTTCCTGAGCCAACGGTTGACGAGATGTCGCGCACATACGATACCAATAGGGCGCTTCTGCCAAACATTGCGAAAGAGTTCGGGTACGATAGTACAGAGTACCGTCTTTCTGACCTTAGCCGAAGGATGAATATGCGAAGGGTCGGAGAGTTCGTAGACGAGATAATGGAGCCCAGCAACATCGACCCAATGGACTTCCCTGATTAGAGGATAGAATGTCAGAATTTTTTAACTACGATCCACGCGATCATGTAGACATTGAAATTGCCAACTCAGATGGAGACATCTATCAACCATTAGACCTTGCTCCTATAGATCGAACTGGCGATCCCTATACCGATAGGAGAAAAGAAGAATACCGGCACCAGCTCCAGCAATCGGCTGCCCGTGGACTCATCTCACCAAACCAGGCCATTGAAGCCTGGGAGCAGGATGACCGTGGAGCAGTAGCCAAGGCGCTTGAGGCAACGGTCGGAATCAAAGGCACCGAGTCCGGTCTTCAGACATTCGTTGACGTTTTGTCGTTGGGCAACTATGCGATGGCAGCGTTGTCCAAGGCGCGGTATGAATCAATCCGTGACGCATCGTTGGACTATAAAGATGGAGAAGTGCCGTGGTATGACCATAGGCGGTGGCTTCCTGTGTTCAGCCCATCATCGTTCAAGAAGCACTTCCAAGACAGGACGATGTATGCAGATGTCTTTGGGGAAGAGTACGGACTGACCGCTGGTGGCATCGGCTCATTTGTTGTAGACGTTGCGCTCGACCCGCTTACATACTTGACGCTTGGCACTGGAGTTGGCGCGAAGGTAGGACTTAAGGCTGGCAGCCAAGCAGGAGCAAAGGTCGGAGGTGTTGCTGCAACAAGAGCAGCGGCAGGCGAGGCAGCAGAACTCACTCTTACCAGATGGGGCACTCGGGTACACAAAGAAGCAATCAAAGACCTTCTCCCACAAGTTGAGAAAGAAATCGCAGAAGAGGTTGCAGAGGGATCAACGCTTGCAGCAACACGTCAGCGGCAACTCTTAAACGACCGTGCGGCAGAGCACATGATCGAGAACTACCCAGACCTTGCTCGCAGAGCTTGGGAGGGTGACCGAAGGATGGCCACGAAGGGCAGGCGCGCGATAGGAGACATGGCGACGGGTCAAAAGACATTCCCGATAGCTCAGGAGATGTTTACAGAAACGGTCCCACTTCACTTAAAAGAGATGGGCGTATCTGGCGCCCGCATTCGCAGAATCCTTGAGGCAATACCGCACGACAAATACTACGGCAACTACTTCCATAACACCATCAAGATTTTCAACAAGACCTGGGGTATGGATGCAAACAGCCGTCAGTTGTTTACCGTCATGCAGGATACCGTCAACAACGAGCGGCGTCAGTGGACAAGGCAAATTGCTGAAGACTTCAAGGGCCTGACGGACGATGAGGCGCGCACAGTAACAGACATCCTTGAGCACAGTGTAAACAAGAAAGCAAGGAACGCTGTGGACATCATGGACATGGACTATGCACCACATCTATTAGATGCTGCGGCCAAAGCCAAGTCGATCTTTGATGATATTGCGAGAGAGGAGCAGAAGTACGGCATCCTTGGCGACACAGTAGACAACTATGTTACACACTTGTTCAAGGGTGATGACGCAAAGCTGGCGCTGTTCAACAAGGTGAGAGACGAGAAGGGGTGGGCCGCGACAGGTAGCCCGTACTCCATTCACCGTCAGATTGCCAGCATTAGCGACCTTAAGGGCCTGATGCCTGATGATGTGGTTGAGGATAACATCTATAAGATTCTGATGCGCCGAAAGCTTATGAGCATCAACACGGTGAACCGTCAGAAGTTCTACCTTGAGATGCAAGCAACTTACGGGTTCCCGAAGGCTCTGATTGCTATGGCTTCGGAGTCTGTTCCGGCAGCGATCAGAAAGAGGATGATGGAAACTAGGGACTCTATCGCTGACGTGTCCGACATGACTCAGTGGTTCGCTGAGGGTGGAGTCCGTACAGCTAAGTGGGGCTTCAAGGAAGGCGACAAGAAAAGAAACATGGACGTGCTTGAGTGGCTGACAACGGGAAGGGCTGCGCGAGGCAACGATGCTCCATGGTTAACTGACCATCTTAGGAACTATACGAAAACAATCAAGAGCAAGTTCGATACAAAGATTCAAGGCGAGACTCTGAACATAGACGCCATGAAAGCTATCCGTGGGATAATGACTGGCGACCCATTTGATCGCGTACCGATGAAGCGTGCTATGGAAGCGATCGGAAAGTTTGATAATGAGCTTAGAAAGTCAGGCGCAGGACCGCTATTCGCTTTGGTGCCAGAACTTGAGCCGCTTATGCGCTCTGGACTGAGGAAGCCAGCGAAGCCGCCTAAGTATTATAAGGACTTTGTTGACAAGATGAAGTCCCCTGTTACCGGCTTAAAGAAAGAGACTCAGCTTCCAGAGGACTTGGTAACACGGGCTATCCAATTCAGAAAGAGTATGGGAATCCTTACTGACGTGACCAAGCCAATGCAGGCAACCATGGATGACATAAGTGAAATGCTCACTGGTGTTGGCAAGCGAGGGTTCGGGTTCAAGCCAAAAGAAACAGAGCAACTTCTTGATGTCATGTTCGACAAGAAGACGCTCGGCCAGTTAACAGCCAAGGAGGCAGACCGGTTACAGAACTTCTTGTCATTGCACCACGGAGATAGGGCAGCACTCCCAAGGTACATGAAGATGACCGGCGAACCTATGGTCGAGGTTTTCTTTTCTGGACCACAAGGGCTGCGTGTCTCATCGGTTGCCACCAACCTGGAACGAGTCAAGGGCGGGTTTAAGGAGACGATAGAAAACCTTAAGGGCAGGTCCGGCGACCTTACTCAAACGCTCGGAAAGTATACAAAGAAGATATCTAATCTTCGTAGCGCAGAAGAGCAGGTCGGGAAGATCAATGGGCAGATTAGCCGAGAGGTGGCCAGAAGAAAGGGGCTTACTAAAAACTCTCCGGAGTACCTGGCTTCTCTAGAGCGGGGCAAGAAGCTCAAGCAGTCCAAAGAAGTCTTAGAGAAGAAGTACGGAACTGTTAGTAGCATACGTGCAGAGATTAAGAGGCAGAAAAGGTTAGGCGATCCGGTCAAGAAGGCCGCGAAAGAGCGAGGACGCGAAATCGCCATAATGAAAAAGAGAATGAAGGTAGCTGATGACCATAGCGCCTACTTGAAGGATCCAACAAACAAGAAGCTCAAGAAGAAGTACGAGAAAAGCCTTGCACAGCTTAGAAGGATGGCCGCAGACGATACAATTGAAAGCGGGGTAAGCGAGGTCACAAAGGCTCGCAAGTTTGAGCCAGGCGACCCGAGGCTGGTTGAGGACTTGGCTAGGGCGTCGGAAGATGTTGTTGGGCCAGGCATGAAGATCAGCAGAAAGGAGGGAACGTTTGGACCTTTCGTTTCTGAGCCAGGTGAGAGGATTCTTTCTGCGCAGGCACAGTCGTACTACCTTCCAAAGAGTGTTGCCGCACTCATCGAAGACGTAAACAAAACTTTGTACGGTAACGAGCTTGGCTGGCTGATGCGTAAGTATGACGCCTTGCAGAACATGTTCAAGGCACCACTCATGGCGGTGTGGCCAGAGTTCTACATGCGTAACGCCGTGACGAACGTTGCACTTACTTACCTTAAGAGTGGTGCGGCAATGATTAACCCAACGTACCAGGCCAACTTCTTAAAGATCCTCACTTACACACTAAGCAAAGAAGCTATTGACATCACCAACCTGCCGAAGTCCCAGGCTGCGTTTATGGCTTACGCTGGCGGTACTGCTGGTGGAATTGTTGGCGCGTACCAGGAACATCAGGCAACTGACTCTGGATTGATCGGTTCAGTTCTTAGTGGTCGTGCGCTTGCTGGGGCGCTGGGCGGCACCGTTGGTGGTGCTGCTATAGGTGGTGGAACTGGCGTTGCAATGCGCGCAGGGCTCCAGAACGTAGCCAAGGGTGGCGTTGCTGCACAGACTGTGGCTGGCGGTACTGCTGGCGCACTGGCAGCCGGTGAGGGCAACCGTGCGGAGGGCTTCGTCGGTGGTGCTGCTATAGGTGCTGGTGCAACTAGACTTGCGCTTGGAGATGGGTACAGAAACCTAGATAAGTTGGCCAAGCAGAAGATAAAGCTGGCCAATGGTAAGGAGCTGACCGTTGCTGAGATGGTCCACGAAGCTGGTCGACGAGGCGTCTTCTCGACATACGTAAACGAAGAAATCTTCAAGCAGGGTGGATCAAAGATTCTTGCAATGGGTGAGCGTAACGGACTCAAACCCAACCCTGGTTGGCAGGAAGCACTCAAGCCCCACAACGCTGTGTTCGCTCGCGACTCATTCCGTGCAGGTGAGCTTGCGTCAGAGATACCAACACGGTTGATGCTATTCTCTATAGAAGCACAACGCACAGGTTCTCTCGGTCAGGCGGCACGCGCAGTTAAGGATTATCTCTTCGACTACGCTGGTTTGTCAACCGTGGAGCGCCGGGTCATCAAGCGTTGGATGCCGTTCTATACGTGGACCAAGCACGCTATGTTAACTTCCGCCGACTCTATCATACAGAACCCAGGAAGAGTTGCGCACCAGTACAAGTTCATCCACAACCAGAACAAGCACATTGACGCAGACCCGGCAGACTACCCTGATTGGTTAGTTGATAGGCTCAAGAGAGTCAAGGTCGTATACAATCCGCAGACCGGAGAGAAGGAGCTAGAGGTTAAGAGTGGCTACGGCTTTGTTCAGGAAGATACAATGGCGCTATGGAAAGAGGCTACCGGTGGCGATCCATCTAAGCTTCTGGCCCGTGGACCGTTTGGAGCGACTGCCGCACTTGAGGGGATGATCGATAAAGACTTCTTCCGTGGCTCACACATTAAAAGCCAGCTATACAAAAGGTCATCGTTCGAGTCCGCAAGAGCATACAAGGACGCGCCACCTTGGTTGAGAGAGGCAGTCGGATACAGGGTTGACCCGTCTACAGGACGAGAGAGGGTAGACCCGAGGGCTGCGTGGCTAATGAGCGAAGTTCCAGTTAGCAGACTTTTGAACGTATCGAAGAAGATATACAACTCAGAAGAAGGTGAGTACAACTACATAGCGTTGGCAAGACAAGTTCTAGGTGAGAAGTCTTACAAGTACGGGCCCGACCAAAAGCTGTACCATGACAAAGCAAAGCTTGACCGAATGGCGTCATTCCTAAAGAACATAGGCCAGGTCAAGACAATGCAACGGGCGCGGACTGTAGACTCACCGTACAAGCCACCAAAGATTAACTATGGCTCAATCTATCGTTAGTCTCTTTGAGGACTTCCCTGCCTTTCTCGGTGGGGAACAGCTTGTTTGAAGGGTTTGCTTTCAAGAGCAGGCCCTTGCTTATCAACTTGTTTACCACCTTGGATAGATCGTTGTGGTCCCACCTGTTCTTCCTGGCCATGGTCATAACCCCCCATGCGCCAGGGTTGGCACACACCATCATCATCACTATGTGAGTCTTCTTTCCTGAGTGTATGAAGACTTTATTATTCGGGTTTAGCGGCACTGCTGAACTTCCTTCTCACCTGCGATGCTACATCTGATGTGCTTGGGTACATGTGGGCGAACTCTGCGTCATCTACTTCATTTGCTATCTTATCCATCACCGTCTGTGACTCCATCCACTTAGACGAAACATTGTCCTTGGCCTGGTCCGAGCCCGGATCCCACTGACGGCTACCAAGTGTTTCTGCCAGTGGTCTATCGTCTGCAAATGCGGCAATGTCTGGCGGGACAACGCCTGTTGCGAGCGCATCCCTATTCATTATGCTACCAACAACAGCGCGCCTAAGCTCACCCGATAGAAGCTCCTTAACCTTTAGCATATCAAGTCGCTCCATGCCTGCGATTCGCTCGATGACCTGACGCCTGTGTCTTGGGTCGTTTTCGTACAACGCATTCAATTTAGCTGCGTCACCGAAGATGTCCCTCGGTGTTGCCTCTTCATTGACCTTGAATGGCGTGTCTGGTGCAGCCTCGCGTATGCCAAGTGACGCAAGCTCCGACTTGGAGAGGGTGGGCTGGGGTGCTGGCTCGCTAGCCTCCCGATCTGGGGCTGCTGTGGGGGTTGGGCTGGGCTCAGGCACACGTTGAGGGCTCAGATTGGGAGGCTGGCTCAATCCCTCGATATGGGAGGTTAAACGCTGCATATGCTCCAATAGGGCACCCATATCAGGGGAAGCGGCCTCCACCTGGGCAGTGACCAGCTCCTCCGGCACCATAAAGGTCATGCCGTTAACGGTTACTAGTGCGCCATGGTCGCCCATGTCTTCAACGCTCTCAAGCTTAAGATAGTACATCGTGTTCTCCGTGGTAGTATAGGTAAAAGATATTTACGTATGCGTATATGAATGTGAAGTCGAGATACCTATTGTATGGAATCTCTATCCAACTACTCCTATGTCTTAGACTGTAGTTGGCTACTTGGTTGTGGTTAAGAAAGTAAACCTTTCCGTTGTTAAATACAATGCCGCCAGCTATGCCACCGGCAGCAGCTATCCTCTTTAGGTGGGTGACTTGCTGCGCTGTGAACCTACTCTTCGTCTTAAGTTCAAACCCAAAGTGACGACCGAATATACTCCCCTCCACATCCGGTCGCCCCTTAGATTGAAACTGGTTGCCGTGGTTCTTATTGACATAGCAGGCAACTTTGAACTGATGTTCTATGCTTGCTTGAACCAGCTTAGCTAGCCTAGATTCCTGCATATAAGTTCCTCCTCTGATACGTTTAGTTTCATGCGTAGCCCTTGCCTGGCAAATCTTAATGCGACCGCCTCTGGCATCGGCAGCATGATTGTACACGCGCCCTTACCATCGAGTCGTCTAACGCTAATGCTGCTACCTGAGATTCCTTTTCTTACTTTAATCCTTGGCACTTCCTTCACCTCGACTTCTTTCAATAGGTTGTTTGCAATGGTTCTCTCATTATCTGATGCGCCTGACCCTGGTGCGGCCATGCGCTTCAGTGCTTCATATCTTTCTTTCTTCAAAACATACTCACTTGGTTTTTCTTTTCCATCAACTCGTAGTTACTTATAACAATCTCTTTAGTATCCTTTCGCTTCTCTCCGTCGCCCGCGACACTGTAATATACTTCCCGTTCGTAGACATGAAAGTCTTTGTAGAGTGCTTTAAGATCGTCGTGGCATGAATTAGTTTGAACAAACTTGTTTCCCTGCTCGTCAATCTGTTTGCATAACTCAGATAACTTGACCTGGTCTTCCCATTCAAATTCCAATTTCTCTTCGGGTGTCCCATAAAAGTAAGTCTTCCAGTACGGTGGGTCTAAGTAGAAGAACACGCCACCATCCACCGGCTTGTTGCATGTCTTAATCATCAACTCAAAGTTACTGCATCTAATGTCTACGCCCTTCAGTCTGTCTCGGTGCTCAAGCAAGTCTCTCTTGTTTGCTTGAGGGTTTGGTGAACAGTGTGGGCTAGAAGAGTACGACTGACCTGTTGGCTTAATGATTCCATTGAACGACATCTTGGCTATATAGTAGAATGCCACCGCCTGCATGAACGGGTGCATCTTTCCTATCTCTGCGTGCCACTCCCTAAATATGAATTCACTTACAGGTAGTTTGTTAATCTCTTCTGCCAACTCTTCTGGGTAGAACTGTACGTGTCTCCAGAAGTTAATCAGGTACTTGTCTGCATCGTTTACTATCTCAACCTTACTACGTCGCTTCTTCCATAGCAAGACCTTCATGCTTCCAGCGAACGGCTCTACGTATGTGTGGTGCTCAGGGAAGACGCTAATCAGCCACTCCCTCATGCCACTCTTTGCCCCCATCCTTGGCACCAGGCTCTCTAGTTGTCTTACCCTCTCTGTTTCCTGGCTACCAGTCAGTGGAGGAAGATCGTTCGTATGGATATCCAACAGGCTTTTCATTGGGTCGGTCATTTATGTATTGCTCCATATAATCACGAAGCTGGCTATCCCACATAAAGTAAGATCGCCTACGCTTCATCAAGTTCATCTCGTAGAATGCTGTCTGAATAAATTGAACAGTCCACGTTGGACCGAACAGGTCTTTAAGCTCACTCATTGTCATCATGTCTTGCACGATGAATGCTTTGAGCCTTGTAACTTCGTTCTGCGGCAATTGGTCTAGCACTATCTTAAGTGTCTCTGGAACCTCCCCTGTTGCAGATGTGTGTTCTTTAACGTTCAAATCCCTGTACCCGTCAAGCAAACTCCATGCCAAGTCAACGGCATCGTTTGTAACCAGGCACCTGTCGTGCTCGTCTCTACTGTAAGCTAAAGCCGATAGCCCTGCCGCAATGCGAGCGATCTTAAACTTAGTCTCAGCCACAGGCAAGAGAGGTGTCTTGTAACGTTCAACAAGATCGATAGCCTTGTCCATAATATGGATAGGATCTTCAAATACAATGCCATCTTCATTCAAGCTCCATGCCCACTGTAGGTGATAGCGAGCTAGCCGGGTGTTGTAGAAGTCTTCCGTGGTTGACTCGTGGAATGTATTAACAGCGCGAGCACTCCGCTGCGCCTTCTGTATGTGCAGCAGGTCTAGTCTTGCAAGGTCTTGCGGAGAGCCAAAGACTTCTTGTGCGGCACGTACTGGAGTACCATAGTGTTGGAGTGTTCGTCCACCTCTAGGGTTACATAGCCATAAGAACCTGACGTTTGATCTGATCTTTCGTACACCTGATACTGTCGTCCGCTCTGCGACACCGCTAGAACGCAGGTTAGTGAGGGTTTCAATTGCTTCAATGCTGAGTTTATTGCACTCGTCAATGACGCAGATTGCTTTGTGGCACATGGGGATTGCTCCCCAAGTAAAGATGTTAGTCTTTCCGAAGCTAGCGTTTCCTCCAATAAGTCCAATAGTTGTAACGGTGGGTGCATCAACGTATCTTCCTGCTCCGAAGAGCTTGAGTAAATCCTTAGCTGTACTGCTCTTTCCTGAGCGTGGCTCACCTAATACACACACCTCCGGGCACACCTTGTAGTTCTTGTACTTGCCAAGGCTGAACTCGAACGGCATAAAAAATGCCAGTAGCTCATAAAGTATCAGCTTGTCGATTCCGTACTTGTGCAGGTAGTTGTCTCGGAGGGAAGAGATAAGGTGGCTGATGCTGTCCTCTATACTGTCCTTGCGCAGTGCGTCATACAGATCAGACGACACGTCTGCCTTGTGGCTGTAGTTGAAGATGTCGTTGTCAAGCGTTCTCTTCTTCACCATTGCCCAGGTGTACTGGCTGTTCCTTGGCTCAGGTAGCACACGACCTATCCCCTCATAAGAGACATTCTCTGTAAGGTACTCATCACCGAGAGCGTAGATAGCATGTTGTCTATAGTTAAACTGGTCGCCTGCGTGCTTGCCATCAATGGTTGGTATGATGATAAGTTTTTCCACACTGTCCGTATCAACCTGGATGTCAGGGTAGTGACACTTGGGAAGTCTAAGCTTGTCAGAAACAGAGGCACGAACCTTAGCAGGAGACATGCCAACCAATGCGATCCTCTCCTCTTCATTCAGTGCAGCCTTCATGTCGAAGTTGTTGCGTGACATGGGGCACACCTGGCAGATGGGTCGGGCATCCATCTGTCCAGCCTCACAGCTAGCCTTCACTCCACTAGGCAGCAGGTAAGGAGTCTCGCCCCTGCCTGCGACAACGAATGGAATCTTAATGATCTTGCCAGCATTCTTTGGCGCAAGCAGTTGTCCGAAGTTTGAGTACCCTATCTGGTCCCAGTCTGGTGCCTCAAACTTTGTCTCTATCTTGTCGTCCCATCCAGCCTCAAACACTGGCTTGGGTTTGAACTCTTCCCACTCTATCTTTGATAGTGACTCGATGTTCCAACTGTTGAGCTTGAGGTAGTCAGTTATGTCTCCATTGTCGGGCATCCCCTCAATGCGTGGCAGCCTGCCCCCATACACTTCCTTGGCTCCGTTGTCTGCTAAGACCTGAGCCAGCCCGTGTCTCTTCTCATCACCGAATGTAGCACGCTCACCGGCATCATCAATGTCCATCACAACACGAACGATCTTGTTGGTGAAGAACTTGAGTAAGTCCTTGTGGTATCGACCTTCACCGGCAGTGAATGTAACAGCAGGTACACCTAGCTGGTTAAGCAGTAGCGCCTTAAGCTCACCGCCCACTAGGTATATCTCACCATTCTCGATGAGCTTCCACATTGGGTATACATACGCAACGTTGTGGTTGCGAACACCAATTGTCTTGCCTCCGCGCTCACCCCAGTATGGCTTACTGTTGGCAACCGGTGTGTCAAACACATTGCCTTCAGGGTCGATGAACTTGCAGCACTTACGCATCGCATCGTGCTTACGTATGTTGACCAGCTTGGTGTCAGGAACCTTGTGCTCAAATCTCTTGGCAGGTATTGGTATCCACAGTCGACGAGAGTAAAAGCCAAGCTGATAGTCCTTAACCGTCTTGTTGTCTATGCCGTAGTTATCAAACAGATGTTGGTATACTGACTTGGGAACCTTTGTTCTAGAGTACAGCCAGTCCTTACACTGTGCATCACTAAGGAACTTGAACCCTTTGATGACCTGCTTGACCTCTCTCTTCTTATCAAACCTCACCGTGTTTGCTTGTATACCGTACTTGGCAGCCAACTGCTTGAGCAGGCTACCAAAGTCTTTGCTTCTATCCATGTTGCGACAATCCATTATCATCTGGAATATGTCGCCCTTAACTCCGCAAGCGTGGCATATGTATAGCCCGCTCTGCATGTTGACTGACAATGATGGGTTGGCGTCTGAGTTACTATGTGCAGCTTTGTTATAACAACTGAAGTTTCCGTTGCGTTTCTTCTGGCCTAATAGCTCACTAACTTCCTTCTCAACATTGATCGCTGCCAACACTTGTTGACGTAGATCCAGCGGCATCTGCTTTCCCCTGAAATAAGTGTAAAAATATCCAATCATCAGGTGCGCTTATTGTCCAAGAGCACCCTGCTTTTGTCTTGTAAAATTCTCCAGAAATACTCACGTCCTCTCCAACCGCGCTTAGTTCTCTTTGAACCTCAAGGTTTTCATCAAAGATTATTTCATAACCGATAGTGTCTACCCTAAATTTCACCATGAGCAGCCCAGAACCGTAGCAATGTACGAAGTTGCTGGGCCACTCAAGTATCTCATCAAGCACCCTTTGGACGAATGACCAGCTTACCTGGCTTTGTGATTCTTCCATCTGTGTCCTCGATAGGATCGAAGATAATGAATGTAACATTCTTTAAGTCAATAGTAACTGGAATGTCTTCATCATCTAACGAGCCAATCATGTACTCATTATCGTTCTTGTCATGCTTCAAGAACAGAGGAATTTCAATCTGTCTCATTTATTATTTCCTCTATCAACCGTATGCTTTTAGCTATTGGATCATATGGATCGTGTACGTCTACATCGGTTAGCCTAAGCTGACGTTCGATCTCTTTCGATTTGATTTGTACACGACTCATAAGCTTTGCAAAGGAGTCGCAGGT
>Ga0208919_1000275_pt1 | contig 37778 bp, 20 predicted proteins | sample 4_EtaG_FD_184076 | JGI IMG/M metagenome (GOLD analysis project Ga0208919, IMG submission 184076) | Marine viral communities from the Subarctic Pacific Ocean - 4_ETSP_OMZ_AT15127 metaG (SPAdes) (version 3) | ecosystem: Environmental > Aquatic > Marine > Oceanic | place: Pacific Ocean | collected...
AGAGTGGGGTCATCACCACGCCCGGATGGTATGAAGTTGTTTTATATTGCTTCACCAGCCTGTTATATGAATCATCCTTCGCTTGAGCCAAATCGATCTAAGTTTATGACTCGCGATGAATATGTTGATAAAGGTTTGGTAAAATATCAATATGTTCTTAGCACAGACAAGATAGATTCTAAAATTAAAGAGCTTAAGCGTAATTTAAAGAGATTTCAAAAAAGAATTGATAACTTCCAAGGCAGTTTTACTTTAAGTTCATCAGAACTCGCATCAAAAATTGACAGAATAAGTAAATTTAAGGCTGACTTTGAAGCTTTCCTAAAACTTAATGACACAAAATGGGCAGCCCAATACGAACCTGCCGCTAAAAAATCAGGAGAAAGCTGGAAAGATTACAAGAAAAGAAAGAAAAAAGAAAAAAAAGATTTTCAAACGGAAAATTTTGATATTGAAATTGGATTAGATGAAAATTTTAAAGTTGTTTTTGTCACCCAAAGAAAAGAAAAACAAACGGAATGTGAATTTTTAAGAGTTGGATTAAACTGCATAAACGAGACTGTTGCCGTTTTTGAAGATACCACTAGCTCTGCTTACATGTTTTATGCACCAGATATTGGCATAGCGGTTTCTTTAGATAGTGAATATCCTGGAATTAAATTAGTTCAAAAATTCACAGTTCCCATTCCTGAAGCGCATCCGTCAAAGAAAAAAAGTGTAGAAGATCAAGCTAAAGGTATTCAGCCAGAAAAAGAAGAAGAAAAAAAAGAGCTTGAAAAATTAGAAAGCAAATCTTTAAAAACCAAAGAAGAAGTACGAAAAGAAAATGTAGTTTTAAATGATACCGTAAGAAAAAGCAACAAAGCTAAAAAAGTAAAAAGACTTACTTTTCCGACTAGTGATCAAGCGGTTAATGGCTTGGGCAGGATAGCTTTGTCAACGAACACAACTAATGATCTTTTTGGCAACGTATTAGATACAACACCGGTTAAATCTTTAGCAGTCAGGTATGCACAATGTTTAGGGCCGGCCATAATAAACGACTTAGATCCTAATTTACTTGATTCTTATGATAGAATTGTTGCTGCGCACGATCTTGCTTACAGCTTGGGGCTTCAAGCACAGGGCAAGGATTTATCTCAAATTGGAATAGAACTTCCAAGGCTGACTTATTCTGATGACCCTTTAAAAGATTTTGCATTAACTGCTAAAGCAGAGATTCAATTAAAATTAAATGAAACTTTAGTTCCAATAGTAAAAGATATGATGCAGAATCTAATTAATGCGTGCCAGGGCTTAGATCTAGATACGCCAACGGGAGATGAGTCTGGAGGTTTCGCAACACAAGATCCAAATATACCGCTTGATAATTTAGATCCGAATGAGTTCGATAACTTAGATAAATTGATGAACTTGCCTGAAAGCCCAAATCTGCCTGGTAGTTCGAATATATTTGATAGTTTCGACGGCCAAACAGTAACAAATTTAAAAACTATTATAAGAAATATTTTTAATGAGGCTAGCGGAATTCCATTAAGCCCAGCCGGCCTCAAACAATTTAATAATTTACTTGATGTCTTGTCAAATATTTTAAGGCCTGCTGAAATATGTACTCTTTTATCAGGGGAAGCTAGTGATACTGTATTAACTATTGTCTTGTCATTAGTACAAGGTAGATTAGAATTTAATTTACTATCGGAGATGTTAAATACTACTGAGGCAGTAGAAAAAATATTTAAAACCCTAGGAGAATATGCAAATTTAAGCTATTGTAGGACTTTTACAGAAGATTTGACACTGGTATCATTGTTATGCGAGGAAAAACTAAACAAAGAAGCTTATTGTGAAGTATTGCAGCAGAAAGGTTTTACACCTCAAGAATGTGAAGATATTATATTTGAAAAACTACAAGATGATAAAGATAGACTGCTCATACTATCCGAAATAATTACTAGTGAAAACATTTCTGATTATTTTCAAAAACAGCTAACAGATGATTTGTGTTCCCCAGGTGCTACAAGTTTAGCTTTGCCAGCCAATGATTTTGTAAGTGATGTAATAAACGACGCATTAGAAAGTGCAATTGGCACAGTTGAGTCGACGGTAAATTCAGAGTTACTCGGAGTAACAAATTTATTTGTTTTAGAAGAGGTTATCCCTTATGGTCAAGATCCCGATCTCGGCGGCGACGGTATACGAAGGCCTCCAGAAATTGGACGTGACTATGCTAATAATAATAATCCAATAGGATTGATTGGCACTCCTCAAGCAGGAAAACCTTTTTTTGAAGCTTCCAGCACTGAAGGATCCGCAGGCCAGCCGATAATAGAAAATTGGCCGTATGCCGATCGGATAGTTCGTAATATTTCTCCTTCGTTTAGAGAAAGTATAGAAACCTACAAAGATGTAGGACCAATTAAAATTACCGATATCATAGAAAATTTTCCTAAGAGACTTTCAGTTTCTATCAAAGAACTAGAGCAATCCTTAAGAGGTGAAATTCAAAATAAGTTTTTAGAGATATTCAAAAATTACGATATGGCTAGCACAGACTCTGAAACAAAAGAAACTTTGAAAAATTTAGCAACGCTCGTAAGCCAAGTTGATAATAGTATACAAAACAGAAAAATAGAAAGAAATTTAGTTGAGTATCGTCTTCCTTCTTACGGATATCTTCAAAGCGATGAAGCCCAAGAAAATAATATACCAATAGACTTTGTTAAATTTATCATAAACAAAATTCCTATACAAAAAAATGGAACTAATGTAAAAACATTAACATTAAATGTTATGGCGAACTCACCAGATAAAGAAACTTTGAATTTTATAAAAAACTTAGTAGCTACGCCAGAAACTTCTGGTGGTGATTTAGATTTAATACAACAGCCCAACCTTACTGTGCAGGAGTATAGTTTTGCTAAAATACTTTCAATCGCTTTAAACAGCGCGAATAATGATAAAACAGAAAAAGTAAAAACTGACCTAGAGGATCAATTTTCTAAATTGTTTATTTTTGCGCTAGCGCAGAAACATAATGAAGTTCTTCAAGAGTGTTTGAAATCTAGATTTCTTAACCCTATAAGTCTAGATAAATTATCACTTGCGCCCCTTACAAAGCACGCACTTAGTTTTATACCTTGTGCCCAGCACCCAGATGTAAATCTAGAACATTTAAAAAAAGGTCTTCTGAATTTTGAATCAACTGTTCAAGATGTTGCTGATTACTATGCTGATGCGGTTTGTGATGAAAAAGTAAGAGATGACAATGAACCAGACGCCTTCGATGATGCAATTCAATATGCTATGATGGTTATATTTATTAAACTTATCGTTGCGGAAACTGTTATTCGAGGTCTATTCTTTTTTTCGCGTTGGGACGCTATCGAGACAATAACAGATTCTGATATCTTTACTTCTTTAGTAATAATGAAGTTTCGCGATGATTTAAAAAATTCAACGATGGAACAGTTTCTTATTGAAGATTTTGAAGATATCGCTTATAAGAAATTATTAGGAAAGGCCGCCGGCAAAGGCTCAATAAAATTTTTAATTAATGAGATTGTTTATGATGATAATTTAAAATTTGGTTTTAGAAGATTTACAAATATTAAAGATAGATATTTTAATTTACACGATTTAGTGTTATTAGAAAATTGGTCTGAGGGCGCCCCATCGACGCCGCTTGTTGAAGAAATAATCAACAATGCTATATTAGATGGTATAGAGATAGAGCTTACTGATTCAAATATCGCTGTTCTTATAAAGCCGGTAATTTCTTTCTATGAATCTAGATTTAAAACTCTGGCTATTAAAATTATTATAAATGAGGTAGCTGTAGAGATGGCCGCTACTGTTAACTCTATTTTTCTAGATGATACAAGAAAAGATATTTCGAATTCAAGCGTGTTCCTGGCCTCGAACACAATTTTTGATGTTCCAAGCAATATGTTTGATATTGATCAAGCATCAGCAGCTCAAGGCGGCGACCAAGGTATTTATGAACTTATAAAAAAATACATAGAAAGCCCTGAAAATTATCAATCTGTAGGGGGCATAACAAAAGATTTTGGAGATGTATTAAGTAGTACTGGTCATATGGGTAGCACCGGCGGAACAATTTTCGTAAATCCTGAAGAAACTTTTGCCAATACCGAAGACCCTGCGTATTTTTATGCCGTGGTAGACTATCTGTATGAAAGAGAGAGGGTAAAAGAAATAACATCTGAAGGCAATACTTTAAGAAACATATGTCTTGATGCGTATACTCCGGGCTTTGCAAATTATCGTGTAGCTTATCCAAACACACATATTGAAAAACAAAAAAGTACGTTTTATGATGCCAGAGGTATGTTGACAGAACTCGGAAAAGCTACTACTAACGGAGGATTTGTATTACAAAAATATGTAAGATTTAAATTTAGGAATTGGGATCAATATAGAACTGAGTACGAAAAAAATAGTAATAAGAAGGCAAATCTTTCGGAAGAAAAATTTGAATTCTTACTTTATGATATTAAACGTAGAAGTCTAGGAATATCACAAAATAAAATTTTAAAAAATCCTTTGTTTGAAGAAATAATAGAAGGACTTGACACCCAAGTGTGGACAGATGAATTCGGCGTTGTACCCGACGGCCCCGGCCAAGGTCAAGCAGCAGAGCAAACAATTGAAGATGCGTATTCTGACATAGATGAATATCTAGTATCACATAAACATTTTGATTGGATTTTAAGAATTGCATCAAAAGCACAAGCTTCGAAATATGCTGTTGTTTGGGATTATAATACTGACGAGTTATTCGAATATATAAAACATGGCGTTCGTTTAGTTTACGTTATGCCTCATAATGTCGGCGGTAATGAAGATTATACCAGTGCCGAGGTTATAAATACATATAGTAAACTTATTGAAGTAAGTAACAAGAGAGCTGCGATCGGCTCATTGCCGGGAGAAATGTTAGAAGATATTGAACAAATTGAAAATCTATTAATAGGAGTTGATCGCCCACAGGAAGAAAAACAATCCTTGTTTAATGAGATTCTACAAAAGAAAATATATCAAATAAGAGAACCGGTCCCAGCTACAATGGCAGAAAATCAAAAGCTTGGACCCCTCGTCGATCCTTCTAAAATACTCAATGAATTTAAATCTGAAGAATTGCCTCCACGTCCAGCCGGCTATGCTGCTCTCCGAGGTCTCCGACAAAAGCAAATCGATGACAAAATAGCTGAAGCTATAGCTGCAGGCCATCCCGTTTATCATCCTGACGCGTCCAACCCTGATAGAAGAGACGCGCCGAGCCACGGGTTCATGGGTGCCAACACTAAGGCAGTAAAAGTCGGCCCGGGCACAGAGCCAGATTTTCGCACCGACGAACAAAAAAGAGCCTCAAATAAAGCTCGCGAGTCCGCAGAAAGAAGCCCAGCGCGCAACGGACAGGATCCTGGGGAGTACTCCTCAGCAGAGACAACATACAGAGATAATTATGTTGTTGACTATGAAACTGGAGAGATATTGGCCGGCCGCGGCCAAGATCGGGAAAGAGTGGCCGAAGCATTCGCTAAGTGTCTTAGTTACGCGACCAACGCCGTCGGTGCACCCGTCGTTTTCAAACTTGAGCCCGAACTTGAGGATAGTTCATATGGACCTATCACAGCCGATATGATTTTACCTTTTATTACAAATTTTGGTATTTTTAATGAAGACGAGTGGTTCAAAAAATATAATTATAAAATTACCACTTCGATACCACCGGATTGTGATCCTTATTACGAGGCTCTAAGCCCCCAAGAAAAAACTGTAAAAAAGATTGCAGAGTTGGAAGCAAAAAATATACCAGGCGGCCTAAGAAAAACAAAAAGTGGACTTTTAATTCCTACAGATAGCTTTTCAATCAACGCGGATAATAGAGAGTATTTTGATTATATTTTCAGTGTTGACTCAGAGCAAGATGTTAGTGTATCTCACGCAGATTTGGATAATTTTAAGCCAAAAGTTTTACAATCGTTTAGTATTATACCCATAGCAGTTCAAGAAGAAGATTTACAAGAAACAGAACTAGGAAAACAACTTTACGAGAGCAGTATCGATCTTATAAGACAATTGGTTTGGAAAGATTATGATTCTAGCGATGAGTCTAATATGTGGCTTTCTGACCCCCAACGCGCTTTCGCTGAGGAAAAGCCGGTAGTACAGAAATACGGCGCCGACCCTCAAAATTTAGTTACAGAGTTGCTTGATCAGCCAGTAGTAAAAACGTTAAGCAAGTATGCTTTATCAACCACTAATCTATTGAACTTTGCTGTTTTGCAAGAAGCGGTCTTTCCATATAATAAAGATTTTGATTTAAACGATATTTTTGCAAGATCTAAACAAGTTATTAATCAAATTTCAAGCAACAGCAGAGAAGATAAAAATGATTGGTCATCTCCTTTAACACCTGAAGTAATGGCAGGGTGGGAAAATGAAATGGATCGAGCAATGTCAGCGCAAATACCCGAAGGTGCTTATTATTCTTGGCTCAACACTGTTTTGCCTAAATGGATTTTAAGAACATATCTAAAATCATCAGATCCTTGTATGAGAGACGCGTTTAGACAACAAGATATATACGGTTATGACGATAAAAAACTTCCGGAAATTGTATTTGGATCATTATTCACTAACCCGACCGCTTGCGCTGATTTATCTAATGTGCTGGGTGGCCTCGAAGGCCTCTCTGGCGCAGGAATTCCGCTGCCGGATCTTGATTTAAGAGGAGATAGCGAAGAACGTTGCCTACCTGGAATTAGGCCTGTTCCGATTTTCCCTCCTGGTCCGCCACCATTTGGATTTTTTGGAAATCCGTTCAAGCCGATCACGGCCCCGGGCCTAACATACATCGCAATGCAATTTCTGACTGGGTTTGAAGATAAATACTCGAATAGTAATGAAAACATTGAAGAACAAAAATCTGATTTTGAGACCGGCCAAGCAAATCTACAAAACAAAAGTCCTTATGAAACTGATGTTTGTGCTCCGGATTCTATTTTAAAACAAGATGAGCCTCTAGTTATTGATGAAGCAGAGTTAGGAGAATAAAAAATGTATGGAATTTCGCCAAAATTGCCTTTATTAATCGATGACTTAGATGGTCACTATGGATTGACAAAAACTATAAGAGAAGCAGTCAAACAAAATTTTAAAAATATTATATTAACCGCCCCCGGGGAGAGAGTTATGGATTCTAATTTTGGCGTTGGATTAAGAAATTATTTATTTGAAAATTTTACCACTGAAGTAGCAGAAACTATTAAATTTAAAATTTCGAACCAAGTAAAAACTTATATGTCTTTCGTAAAAATTAATTCTATCAATGTTAACCAAGGGCAAGACAACTTAGGCACACTGTTTGTTTCGATTGATTATTCTATTCCGAGCTTAGGTGCTAACGACACTATGATGATAAATCAAACAGCCTAAAAAATAAAACAAAACTAATTAATATTGTTGAGGATATTAGATGGCAACAACAAACGTAAAAGAATTGGCGATAGATTACACGGCAAGAAATTTTTCTTCTATCAAGGAAGAATTAATAACTTATACCAAGAGATACTATCCTGACACATTTAAAGATTTTAATGAGGCTTCTTTCGGCGCCCTAATGATAGATATGGTCTCCTACGTAGGGGATATGTTATCTTTTTATACTGATTACCAAGCAAACGAAAGTTTTTTACAAACGGCACTAGAGTACAATAATGTAGTTAAATTGGCGCGCCAATTAGGGTACAAATTTAATGCGGCGCCGTCTTCACACGGCACACTTACTTTTTATGTATTAGTCCCACCGTCGTCACCAGGCTCGGGCCCCGATCCAGATTATTTACCCGTATTAAAACGAGGTTCTACTTTTTCTTCAACAAATGGAGCCTCATACATTTTAACAGAAGACGTTAATTTTGCTAACTCTTCAAATGAAGTTGTAGTAGGGCGAGTAGATGATATTACCGGTGCACCAATTGACTTTGCTATTAAGGCTTACGGAAGAATTATATCGGGCAAGTTCGCCGCTCTTAATTATGAAATAGGACCTTTTGAAAAATTTAGAAGGCTAGAAATTCCAGGTGGCCAAACCGTATCAGAAGTTATATCGGTTGTTGACTCAAATGGAAATGAGTATACTGAAGTAGACTATCTCTCTCAAGACGTAATCTATCAGTCAGTAGCAAATCCAAATGCGGATCAAAAAATTCAAGCACCCAGTATATTAAAGCCTGTTGTTGTTCCAAGGAGATTCATTGTTGAACGCGAGGGTTTTAAAACTTATATAATTTTTGGCCACGGGTCAGAATCGGATTTAAGTTCAGATCCTGTTGCGGAACCTAACAAAGTTATACTCAATCTCCACGGAAAAGATTATATAACAGACAAAAGTTTTGATCCAAACAATCTCGTGAGTTCTGATAAACTAGGTGTGGGCCCAGCCAATACTACTTTGACAGTTGTTGTGAGAGCCAATAGATCAGAAAACATTAATTCTCCAGTTGGTACCGTAACCAGAAATAATACTGCAAATTTTTCTTTCAATGGAAAATCCACTTTAAACGGCAGCTTAATGAACGGCGTAATTGGCTCTCTACAAATTAATAATGACGACCCGATTATTGGAGATCCCGTTGAAGCTTCAACGGATGAAATTAAACACAAGGCATACGGAACTTTCCATTCACAAAACAGAGCAGTCACCTTTCAAGACTATAAAAACTTAGTTTACTCTATGCCACAGAGGTTTGGATCGATTGCTCGATGTGCGATAACAAAAGATCAAGATTCTTTTAAAAGGAATTTAAATTTATATATAATGTGCAAAAATAATGATGGAACAATGACGAATGCAAATGCGGCCCTTAAATTAAATTTAAAAACTTGGATTAATAAGTATAGAATGCTTAATGATAGTATCGATATTTTGGACGGCCATTTAGTTAATCTAGGAGTTGAATTTGAAGTTATTTCTAGGCGCGGCTTTAATAAGTCAGCGGTGTTAAACAATTGCATTGATGCATTAACAGATTTATTTAAAACTGCTCCGGATATTGGAGAATTTTTAGAAATTACAACAATTTATAAAAGATTAAATTTAGTTGAAGGAGTGGCTGATACGGTCAAGATTGATGTCAGACAGAAGATAGGCTCTTTATATGCAGATACATTTTTTGATATTGAAACAGCATATTCTGCCGATCGCAGATTTATTCGTATACCCAATAATACAATGTACGAATTCAAATATTCAACGGATTTCGAAGGTATAGTAAGATAATGGGAATTAAAAGATACACCGCCAATAAAGACAACACCATTACCAATGCATTTGAAGAAAACCTTACAACGAGGGGCACCGGCTCTAATATGGGTGCCTCAGATGTACTAGAAGTCTTCTCTATTTATGGACAGTCTTTTAGTTCTGGATCGACAACCGGAATTACACAAACACAAGAATTATCTAGGATCCTGGTTGAATTTCCTGTCAGCGATATAATTGCTGATAGAATCTCTGGTCATATTCCTATATCTGGAAATGTAGATTTTTATCTATGTATGTACAATGCTAAACACGGCCAAACAGTACCTAAATACGCGACCTATACGGTTGTTCCCGTATCTTCATCCTGGGAAGAAGGGTTTGGTCTTGATATGGAAAATTATCAAGACTTGACCAACAACCAAGAAGGATCAAACTGGATTAAAAGAGCAGGCAACAATAGCTGGGATACGATAGGGGGTACTTTTCTTACTGCTTCTGCAGGAAATAATTACGGAGATAGAAGAAAAGAAGTAACTTTAGAAAAAGGAACTGAAGATCTAAAGATTGACATTACAGATGAGGTTGAAAGATGGATTAAAGGAACTTTAGCTTCCGGCGGATATCCAAACTATGGTCTTGGTATATATTTGACTGCTAGCCAAGAGGCCTATTATTCTAGCTCTGCCGGCACTTTTTCTAAAAACAATTCAATTCAAAACGTATCTGGCGCCACGCGCTCTTATTATACAAAAAGATTTTTTTCGAGAACAAGCCAATTTTTTCATAAGAGACCAGCAGTAGAAGCTAGATGGGATTCCTCGATTAAAGATAATAGAGGAAATGTGCAATATAGCAGTTCATTGCTGAATTCTTCCGATAATCTTAATACTTTGTATTTGTATAATTTTGTCAACGGACAATTAAAAAATATACCAGGTGTAACTGGCGCCTCAGAAGAAATATACGTTCAGCTGTTTTCGGGGTCAGATTCACCAACAGGTAGTGCCGTAGAACTGGTTACGACCACTGACTATACTACAGTAGCTGTGCCAACTGTGATTACTGGTGGTTATGTATCCACAGGAATTTACTCAGCCTCATTTGCTCTCACCGCTTCGACACTGCCACTAACAACGGTGTTTGATGTTTGGGCCCTCGACGGCGGAAATAAATTAGGCACCCAAGTGTTTACCGGCTCTTCAAATCCAAAAGTTTTTAAAAGTTCTACTGAAAATGTACCCAATTCTTATGTTATAAACATTAATAATCTAAAGCCAAGTTACAATAGTAATGAGATAGCACGTTTTAGAGTTTTTACTAGATTAAAAGACTGGAATCCAACAATTTATACTAAAGCTACATCAAAAGTGGAAAATTATATACTTGATAATATGTATTTCAAGATCAATAGAACTATTGATGATGAAGAAATAATACCATATGGAACAGGTAGTACCGCTCCGCAAGCAAATGGAGTAAATGGATCATATACTAGGTTATCATATGACATATCTGGGTCTTATTTTGATTTAGATATGTCTATGCTTGAGCCTGGGTATATGTATTACACACAGATTGCTTATTATGATAGTAACTCATATAAACAGTTTAACCAAACGTTTAATTTTAAAGTAGATGGGGATGGATATTAAAATTTAGATGGATAAAAAATTTATACAAAACAAATTTTCCGAGGATCAATTATCTATTTCTGATCTTTTTACGGGCCCTGTAATTGGAAGTTCGAGCACCACTGCATCATTTTCGGAAGACGCTGAATCTGGTAAATTTTTAAATGCGGCTTCGGAAGAAGAGAATCGCTTTATTCCACAAATTAATTTCGCAACAGCATCAAATTTTGCTAGGTTTGGTTCTGCAGTCTCTTATTATGAAGACGCGTTTACAAGAATTCACAATCAATATCCATACGACGGCTCTCATCGTGAAAAAGTATTATGGAATCTTTCATCGAGTTACTTGGACAAATATATTTTTGAAAATGTTTATCCACGTACCAACGGTTATATTAACATTAATAGTGGATCAAATACTTATACAACAACGAAATTAAGTGAAATATATAGCAGTAGTACACCACAATATGTATTTTTTAAAGGCGGCCCGAACGCAGATCCATATGGAAATTACAAGCTTGATATATCAACTGGGCTAAGTACTGATGCTATCTCTAAAGCTAACGTTTATGATACAGCCAGTAATAGAGGCAATAATTTAGAGATTAACCTAGATAAAGGTCTTACTATTGAATTTTGGATGAAAAAAAATGGCTGGGCCGTAACACCGGATTCGGGCAATAACAAAGAAGTTATTTTTCATAATTCAACTACCGCTTCAGTTAATAATGATTCTTATTGTTTGTTACTTTTAAGCTCATCTGTAAAGAGTAACCTTTTTCTAAATTTAGTTTCTGGTTCTAGCACATCTATAACAGGTAGAAATTTTAGCCTATCTACAAATTTAGCCGACGTAGCTGACAGTAAATGGCACCATTATGCTGTCACAGCAAAAAATAGTGGCTCTTACGTCAAAGCAAAGCTTTATGTAGACGGTGTGTACGTTTCCGAACAAGCCGATTCAAATACTTTAAATCCAATAACTGCGTCAACGCAAGCGGCGCTTGGTGCACTCGCCGGCCAAGTTAGTGTATCGGGCGCAGCCGGATATGGTCCCGGTTGGGGAAACATTATTTCATCGTCGTTTGATGAGTTCAGATATTGGAAAACAGAAAGGAGTGCCAAAGAAGTTGGAAGATATTATATTAGTGATGTTAAGGGTGGCACTAACACTGATCTAGCCAATACAGAGCTTGGTGTTTACTTTAAATTTAATGAAGGCATAACACAAACTGCATCTGTTGACCGCGCAGTGTTAGATTATTCTGGTCGTGTAAGTAACGGCACAATTATTAATTATGACAGCAACACAAATAGATCAACTAGCTCTGCTATAATAGAATCTGGAAAAGCCTCTATAGAATTTAAAGATCCAATTATATACTCTTTTCATCCCTCGGTGAAATCTAAATTAGCTGACTTAAAAATTAAAGGCAGCGATCACGATTTTAACAATTCTAATTCCTTAATAAACAGCATTCCGGCTTGGATTGTAGAAGACGATGAAGCAGGAGGTACTGGTGAGTTAGCTAAATTAATTCAAATTTCTGCCAACTATTTAGATACTCTTTATTTACAGCTCGAAGCGCTTCCAACAATTAAAAATATCAATTATGCCTCACACGGATCTAAGCCTCATTTTTTCAACGATAGGTTGCTTAAAGATTATGGTTTTGATGTTGATGAAATTTTAACAGATGTTAGTTTATTTGCTTATTCAAAAACAAGAGATGAAGATAGAATATTTGAAAGAAAGCTATATGAAGTCAAAAATCAGATTTACAAAAATATATATAATAATCTTTCATACATATATAAATCGAAGGGAACGATTAAGTCATTTAGAAATCTTCTTAGGTGTATGGGCACTGACGAAGAATTAGTTCGTCTTAATCTCTACGGTTCAAACACAGATTGGCAAGCAAAAACAAATTCTAGAAATGTTGCTTCAAAAGTTAAATACTTAGATTTCTTTAACAATAATAAAGCTATTGTATATGGATACCCGGAAACAGGAAACTCTAATTCTAATAGTTTTATTTCCGGTTCTGGAGATGATACTTCGGGCATCGACGCCCTGGCCGCCATAACTTTAGAAGCAGATGTAATATTTCCTAAATATCCTTCAAATGCTGGAAACTATTCAAAAAATTATCATGAATTAACTAGTTCTATTTTTGGGATGAGTGGAGTTGGGGATATATCGGATCCCACAGATTTAACCTGGCCATCCACAAACAACAACATTTCTTCTTCGTTATCGGCTTACATTGTGAGAAAGCAAAAACAAACATCCGATGACAATCCTGAAGTATTTTTTATGGTTTCCGGCAGCATGTTATCCGCACCAATAGTATCTTCAATATATGCGGATGTTTATGATAATTCTAAGTGGAAGCTAGCAGTCAGACTAAAACATAGGTCTCAAGGCACAGGATTAGATTTTGTTTCTGGCGCCGCAGCCAACGATTCAATCGATGTTGAGTTTTTTGGAGCACAAATAGTTGCTGATTATGTAATACACCAATTTAAAGTTTCTGGCTCTTTGGTAGAAGCTTCGAAATATGGACCTTTTGTGGAGCCTAAAAGAATCTATTGCGGCGCCCAGCGCACAAACTTCACTGGCTCTGTTATAAACGAGTCTGATGTCTTTCTCTCTAATATGAGATATTGGAATTCTTACATAAGCGATGAAGCGTTATTATATCACGCAAAAAACGATACATCATATGGCACCGATCATCCATATCAAAATACATATTTATTTGAAGGCAAAGAAACAACCGGGCTATCAACAACGGAGATGCCAGAAATATCTTCATTAGCTTTAAATTGGACCTTGGATCAAGTAACTGGCAGTGATGCTAGCGGAAGATTTACGGTAGCAGATTTTTCTAGCGGGTCGAATGATTTATCAGATTATAAACTATCGAACATAGTGCAGAGACAACATACTGGCCGCGGCGACTTCTTTGAATATAACTCATCGGAAGTCACAGAAATAAAATATAATCCTTCAACAAGATTAGTGCCTTTCGATCAAATTAATTCTGACGATATGGTTGATGTTGTTGATTTCGAAGGTGAAATCTTCACTAGAGAAAGCCGACCACAAGAATATTTCTTTGCTTTTGAAAAGAGTATGTACGCAAATATTTCTGATGAAATGTTAAATATGTTTGCTACGATTAGAGATTTTCATAATATTGTTGGCGAACCGGTTAATCGGTACAGAAAAGAATACAAAGAAATGGAGAAGATTAGACAACTGTTCTTTAGAAGAGTTGGGAATACTCCAGATGTAGAAAAATTTGTTGACTATTATAAGTGGATTGATAGCTCTATATCAACAATGTTAGGTAATTTAATTCCTGCGAGTGCTAATTTTGCTAAAAATATACGCACAATGGTTGAAAGTCACGTTTTGGAAAGAAACAAGATAGAAACAAAGTTCCCAACACTTGAACTAAATCAGTCGGAACCAATTGGGCAGATTAAAGCTATCAATGAGTTAACTTATGATTGGAAACACGGTCACGCTCCGATAAGCAATCAAGCCAATGCACAATTGGTATTGTTATCAAATAATCCGGCTCAACATCTTTCGAAAAAGTTTACATTAGTATCCACGAATGGTGTTTCTAAAACTTACACCTTTTACAATGGAGGTGTCGGCCCGCCGGCAACTGGTGATGTTGTGTCCGATGAGGTTGTCATTCAATTGAGTGGCCTATCTTCGGAGGCCGATTTTACGGCTCAAGTCGTTGCGGCAATTGCTAGCAGTAATGGTCATAATGGAGCCATTTTAACAACAAGATCGACAACAACGGACTCGAATGATACTGTAACTTTCACACAACGTGATCCTGGTTCAAGTGGAAATACAGCTATTACTCTAAGTTCTTTCATTGCAATATATCAAACAATGAATGGTGGTCCATATAATACTTTTTTTAGCGGCGGCTCTACGCGCAACTCACTTCAAAGTGTAACCATCGCTGACCGCTTCTCTGGGCCCGGTTCCCCGGAAGCAATGTCTCCAGGCTACCTTGACCCTGCCTCGCATACATTCTCTGTCTATAACAGTATAAACTACCGTAATATGACCGTTCGTTTGCCAAGATCGAACGTTACGTTTACTGCTTCCGCAAACGCAGCCGGCTCAACTGGCTACCCTGCAACACCGTATTATCAATTCAAGCCTTTTGGCGGAAATCCAGATCAAAATCTAAGAACTTTGCAGACAGGCGTACCTCTAAGAACACTATTAAGGCATCCGATGTCTGTCGGGGGTTATGATACATATCTAAGCGCACCACGCGGGGCCGGCTATATTTTAACTGCGTCAATACACAAAGTAAATCGTAATTTTAAAAGAAAGCCTATGATAAGCGGAAGCTACATCGTTAATCATTTTAGCAATGATAACGGCTTCGTACAACATCCAATTCCGAGAAGTGACAGACAATATTCTTGGATTACCGCTTCATTAAAATATGCATATGCCGGCCCAAACATAAACACATTTAATATTTATAGTGGTTTAGGCGATGGCTTGACTGCTCCTTTGGGGTATTCTATTAAATCGGATGATATAACCTTCGTACCAACTAGCTCAGTTTCGGCTAACGGCAATAATATTGATTTTGCGGGCTTAAACACTCTGGTTAATGATCCTATTAATTCGTCAACAAACTTTTTAAGTTCTTCAAATAACAATTATTACAAAAATACATTAATCGGCACGCTGTCAGACACTGAATTATTAAATAGTTTAATTAACCATCGACAAGGCCCATATGGCTGGCCAAGCTGGAAACAAACTCGCGGAAGTAATCATCCTGTAATCAGAAGTCATAGAAAAACAAGTACATTTAGTACAATTGATAGATTAGCTAAAAAACCAGAAACAGCTCCTGTACAAATACCAGAGTTTGATCCCTTCGCAAAGAAAAAGGGAACAAATATTTTTACGCCCATAAAAGTTTTCAACGATGGGTACAGAGAAATTATTAATTTTACTGAATCGGCTGTAACAGTTGCTTACAAACCAGTAGCAATTGAAGTTTTTCTAAAAGGATTAAATACCAATGGTTTACCACAAGATGCAACAAGCATATTAAAACAAAAGTTTAAACTTACATTTGCAAACGAATCTGCTTATTTCGCTGAGGATCAAGTTTTAAAACATATAACAACAGATAATTATTTAGATTTGACAAAAGCTAATCACGGCCGTTCTAGGGCTTATGAATCAACCGTTAACTTATATAAGCCTGGCACATTTGATTTTAATAGTAGCATTAATCCGCTGCAGCAGTTTGAAACTTTAAAAGCATCACAAGTTATTTGGCCACGCCCAAGAAACACATTCTTGAAAAGAACAAAAATGAGAAATAATTATACTGAAATTGCTGGTACTGGTTCAAATGGTTTTGACAGGATTAAACACAGGACTTTCTGGAGAGATAGCCCCGAAGATAGAAGAAAAACAGATATTCAAGCGTTGAACAGCCAGGGTACTATACTTTCTCAGTCACTTTTTGCCGGCCGCTCAAGTGGATCATCCGCCCAAGGTCAGTTTAACCGTGGCGCTTATGAGGGCTGTTTAAGTGTATGGCCGCTAGATGGCAGATATACTGGATCTATTGATGATCTGGCTGCGGAATCTTCGGTCGCAACATATGTTGGAGTATTTCCAAGTGATGCTCAGCTATTATTACAAATAGGAAAAGGCAGCGGAAGACAGGTAATGTTCACCGAGGGTCTTTCGGGAGAATTATTTGGAAGCGGAATGTATAGATCGGTTGCGCTTGACAGTGGCCTTTACCATCTAGAAAATCGTTTTGTTACTGCATCTGCTAAATATCACGGTGTTGATTGGAATATGAGTGCATACAGTGGTAGTGGTACCCCGGGTAGTAGTTGGAACCAGTATACCGGACCCATAAACCCCCAGATTATAAAATTTACTGCTTCTTCAAATGTTGAGTGGACAACCAATATAGACTCTGGTAAGAATCCTTGGTTTGATTCATACGAAGATTATTCTGCGGACTTAAGAAAAATAGGAAAAGATTATTCTATAATTCCTGAGTTCAATATGTCGGATCATATGGAATATTATGTTGTTAGCTCGGGGTCAGATTTCTTTGCACCCCTCCCTAAAGATAAATTTATAATTCAAGGAATTAATAATTCTGCTAGTGTTAATGGTACTTTCTACAATGATTACTCACATTCAGATTTCTTGAAAAACTTTGATTTACTTATTGAGGATCACAAAGAAATTGCAGATATCAAAAACATCAAGATGACTTGCAGGGGTCTCAAAAAACTTCTGCCGTACAACGGTTTTTATCCTGTAACGAGAACTTTACAAATGGCTACACTGTTATCAGAATCTTTGGGCTCAAAGATACTTGGTAGTGGCAGCGCAGCCGATGCAAATTCACAAGCATTCCATCCTCCTGCTGCAGCATCGCAACGAATGCAAGCATTACTACAGCCACTATTCGCACCTGGAATCTTATATAATACTATAAAATCTGGAATAGCAGTGGACTGGCCAGTTTATACTGGTTCTGCTGCAGCCTCAGGTCTCGATGGAGCTACGTCTGCCGGTGGTAACGTTCAAATGAAATCATACATAAGTTCATCATCAAATTATAGATTTCCGTTTGAAACGATTTATAATCTAAATAATATTCCAATTACCACTGAAAACTCTGAAAAAAGGGTATACGCGGTCTCGAATGAAAGAACAGATACTCATTTTACTTGGGATGGACAAAAGAATCATAATTTGTATGAAAAGGCGATGAATAATTTCTTAGCCGAGAGTGTTAATTTATTCCTTACGGAAGGAAAACTAACTTCATTTGTGTCTAAAAAAATGTCGGATGTTAGTTTCACGCCGAATAAAAAATATTTAATGTCAATTGATATTACTAAAACAGCTAACTTTATTATGACCGAGGGAGCATCAGCTGATTCGGTAGTTAATAGTAACTTATTCCACGGCGCCGCGTATCCCACTAGGTCGTATGGCTTTCAAGGTACAGCGAAAAGAGGGATTATCTATGGACCTGCTGTAAGATTTTTTGATATTGCTCCCGCAGCCGGATTTCCTGGTACTCCAATAGCGAGAATATCTGGTGCAGGGTGGCCATATTGTGAACAAAACGACCCGGCGTTTGCACCTTATACACCTCCTTACTTTTATGGCAAGTCTACCGTTGATTTGGAATATACGAACGAGATTGATCATACGGATGAGCCATCACTGGCTACAATATTTGCCTCTATAACAGCATCTTATTCAAATGATTTATCAAATATTCCAACTGGCTCATATTACACCGCGTCATTTGCTGGTGGCCAAACTATTGATTGGCGTTCTGTTGTTAGCTCTTCAAGTCCGGCGATACAAACAATTATGCAAGTGTCTTCATCGTTAAATTTATTTGGAAAAACAATCGATGCGCTAAAACAATATGGCCCAGATGGAAAAACTATTGGATTTGTTGATGCTGAGGATCCCTCTGCTCAAGAAAGATGGGTCATATCAACCAAATATGAATGCCCTGTACTTAATTTCAATCATTATTTAGATGACACTAAGGCTAGAGGAATGTGGAATGGATATGGAAAAATTCCTAAATATGCGGCGGAGGGAATACAAATTACGTTGAGAGAGACTGATCCTGAAGCTTTATATAATCCATCTAAAAAACTAGTTACGGGGTCATTATTGCAGAAGTTTTTTGGCGATAGAACACAAAATAAATCTGTTGGCCAGTTGGCCAAAGATTTTGAGAAATCAATTTCTGAATGTATTGTAGCAATACCATATTTACCTGGAAAATCAAATAATAATTCCATAGCAGATAAATACAACTGTATTTATTCTCCAGATGACGATAAGTATTTTTTCCCAATTGGCGCGCCAAGCCCAGCATCAGGCTTTGGCACCGCACCCGAACCTACTGGCACCTCGATCGCAGACCTGCAGCTTGCCCCATCAGCAGAAGCACTGCGCTCCAAAATGAAAAAGTTTGTCTTCCCGCCACGCTATGACTGGGCAAACAACGAAAACCCAGTCTTGGCGCCGTTTGCTATGTTCGCTTTTGAATTTAATCATAAGCTGACGAGACAAGAATTGGCAGATATTTGGCAAGGAGTTATGCCGGATATCGCTATGAAAGTTGTGCCAGAGACAACAACATTAAATATTCCTGTTGCTAAAGGTGAATTAATGACACAATTTCTTGTGGATGTAATCTCTACGGACGCGTCCAAACAAAAAACATATAAAACGATAAAAAGCTTAAAATGGATGGTTTTCAAAGTGAAACAAAGAGCGAGAAATATTTATGCAAATATTACTGAAGATTTAACAGATAATATTGCTGGAACTTTAAAGCCTTTTATTGACAAAGATATTCTATCATTAAACGATGATACATATAGTTATAATTGGCCATATGATTTTTGTTCTTTGGTTGAATTAGGAAAAGTAGAGACGGAGATAGAGATTAAATAATGGAATTTTTTAATAAAAAGGAAGAAGTGTTAGACATCCAAATAACGCCTCTGGGAAAAAGACTGCTTCAACTAGGGCAGTTTAAACCTGTGGCATATGCTTTTTTTGACAATGACATTGTTTATGATGGAAAATTTGCTGGCCTGCTAGAAAAACAAAATGATATTAAAGAAAGAATTAAAGAAGTTCCAAGAATAAAACAGCAAACTTTTCTTTATTCTCCGGAAGAAAAAATACAAAGTAACACGGAAGAATCTGATTTAATGAGTTACAATGAAAATTTGTTTAGAGATAAAACATTGACAGGGTATCAAACACTTTCACAAGAGTACAATTTACAAAAACAAGAAGCAAAACAAATAGAATTTGAATCATACGGACCCCTAGGAAATATGGCTTATCAGGCTTCGTCTTCCCCGGCCTGGAATCTGCAGTTTTTCGACGCGGAATTAACAGGCTCGGTATCAGTACTTACGGGAAGTAATAATCAAAAAATTACAAATTTAGAATGTGATATCCAATATAAATTTAAAATCAACACTGTTGAGCCTGGCACAATTGAAGACCCGGCTGATGAAGCACTGCTACAAGAGCTAGAAGACGAACTTTTCATCACAACGACTCCAATAAGTAATGATGGTTCATATCTTAAAGTAATGCCGGAAGCTTTTTTTATAAAAACACTTGAAAATAATACAAATTTTCAAAATGAAAATTTTGATATCGAGTTGTATCATATTGATTCTCAAGGTACAGAACAACAATTATATTTTGTCGATGAAGGCAGTGATTTTAACAACACACCTTTGAGTGTAGGCTACTGGTTTGATGTTTTGGTTGACGCGGAAATACCTGATGCTGTATACTGTGAGCAAGTTAAATCTGAAAAACTCGAAGTTACTTACACAGATAAATTCTTGTTTGATTGTGAAGACTTAATTGACGAGAATCTTGCTGTTGACCAAATTTATAACATTCCCGGTGGGGATACGGAGCCTTGTGAATAATGGCAGATAATTTAATGACATTTGAAGACGTGGTTCAAAATATTGTACCGAAGGTCACAATACAAAGAATTGTGTTAGAAACAAGCGCTACTGATATTCCATCGGATCCTAAAAACCCACACGCTACACCACCGGATATTCCGAAGGCTTTTAAAGATCCTACTTATACGCTAGGAGAAGATTCCGACAAACTTAAGGCAAATCTTACATTATCTCTACGCGGGTTTAAGACAAAAAGCTTAGATTTAAATAATCCACTAACATCTATTTTCGATAACTTAGATTTAATGTCAATGGTTAAAACTACAGTCTATCAAATTACTAGTCTTGAGCATTTAGGAAAACTTATGATTGATATAGATCTTAAAGTGTTGCATGGAATAATAACGCATGCGCCACAATTATTTCCTAAAAGAGAGCTAAGCATACAAGAAATTTTACAAAGTTTAGAAGTAGTAGACACAGTAGAAATTCCTGGCCAAGATCCAGAAAAAATATTTACTAAAATAGATAATCGATATGAAAATATAGATTCTGACGGCTCCGTAACTTACGATTTCCCCTTCAGGCTAGATCCTTATCTTTTAGAAAAAAATACTAATTTTTTAGCTTACTTGGTTGTGACAGAAGTTGACAGTGATTCATTAGTAGACAGTATTAAAGCAGCGATCGGCGGAAGTTCTGATTATGAACTCCCCACAGAGGTAGAAGAATATGTTAAACAATATAACAATAACGTTGCTAACAAGACTATGTCACTTGATATAGTAATAAACAATGGTGTTGTTACAAAGACAGCAGCATTGTTACAAAGACAAGATAATCAAAAATACTGGTTTGGGCCATATCACGAAATGCCAAATGGCAATCTAATGACAGGCGCCGAGCACAACGATACGAATATAGCACCAAAAAATCGTGATATAGTTTTAATTCCTGTGTTGTTGGCGAATACAAAAATTGTTGACCTTCGAGATGATGAGGAGATTGAAAAAGTACTTCTTAAGGAAGTTAATCAAATAACAAGTCAGTACGATCAAATAATTAAAAGCTCAAGCCAAAAAAAGAAATCTGATAAAAATACCCTGGAAGAAATGCCAGAAAAGTTTTCATCTTCTTATAAATCAGCACACTCAGATGGATCTTGCTCTTATTTATTTGGCGTTGATAAAATAAAAATACTTAAGAATAGATCTTTGCTTTCTGGTATCGCACAAAATATAATGATGTTAAGTAAAGGTCCTTCCGGGGCCCAGAAAGATTTGTTTGAAGATGTGAGAGCCGAAATACTTAACGCAACTCAAATTAAGTATATTAAAGTGTTTAGAAGAAGAATTAAAGTTGCAGATTCTGGAATTAATCGCCTAGGCGGCCCTACTGCCAATAATAAGTCTTTTACTTCTACTTATTTAAACGCTGACCTTGAAAACTCTTATGAAGATTCTAAGTTTGTTTTAGTAGCTTCAATAGAGAAAGATTTAAAAAATCAATCTATAGAAAAAATAGACGCCTTTAACTTTTTAGAAAGTTTAGCGAAAGAAATGAGATATAATTTTTATTCGTTTAGAGATTACGCTATTTCGGCCCTTGCCCAAGGAGATTACGAATATTCTTATGAGATGTCTGTAGAGGACGGCATTACAAAAGTACTTACTAATAAATTGCAAACTTTGATGGCTAGCCAAGCAGAAGTCAAAAGATACCTTAAATTTATTGAAGAGAACATAGTAATTTGTTATGATGAAGCTAGAGACCAATTTAAATCAAACTATATCAAAAGTAACTACACAAACACTGGCCCTGGGGGTTCTCTTGAAGCCCTAGACGTACCAGCAATTATTCAATTAGCTACGACTGAGCTAACTAAAATTATTTTAATGTTAAATCCCAAAACCAATATAGGTAAATTTGTCTATAATATGGTTTTTCTAGCTCATCCTGACACTGGCAACTTTCAAGGATTGCTAAAATTTATTAAGATTGTCGATACATTTATCGACAAAATTGAAAAAATTCCAGGTGTAAGAACAGGAATAAAAGAATATCTTGATTTGGGAACAACAAGTTTAACAAGTGGTTTAACAAAAGAACCAGCGACTATTAAAATAAAAGAAACTTTTCCGGATAATGTTGATTTAGATAATTATGGTACTGGCTATGAGTATATCATACCAACAACTATTATAGCTGCTAATGTAAATTCGAATAGCGTTAATTCAATATTGCGCATCCAGCCCGAAACATATCGAAACATATCTAATGGACAGCTCCAGGAAAATTTTTTATTAGATAATAATAGTCCAAATATTGGAAGCTCCAACGCCATTAACGTTTCTAGATATTTTACTCCCGCTCAAGTTTTTGTTAATAGAAGAAGGTACAGAACAAATTCAATGTTTGATTTAGGAACGCAGATCGTTTCAAAACCATACCTACTAAATTTTAATTATTATAAGCCAATAATATTAGATATTATAAATTATCACATAAACAGGCAAAATAATGGAACTGACGTTTTGACAAGCGCAAAAAACAATGTCATAAGACTTATAGAAATTGCAGCAAAATATGGAATTAGTTTCCAGGATGATTTTGTTGAGCAGTTACAGTTTTTATCTGATCCTGCACCAACCGATAATAGTCAGTACAGTGATTCTTCTGAATTTCAAAATTTTCAACAAAATAGTACAAAAAATACTAATCTTTCTGGAGTTGACTTTGAAGACACAGATCAAGAAAATCCAGCTGAAGAATACGAAAACGTCGATATAGAAGGGATGACAGGGATAGCAGGATTAAATTCAAAATATTCAAGTATAGAAAACCTTATGTTTGGAATGCTAAGTAATATTATTTTACAAAAAGAAGATCCGCTTTCGACAGCTTATCTTTTCGGCGCTAACACACCAGACGGCGTAAATCTAATATCAAGATTACCATCGTGTTTGCAGTCATTGTTTATACAGCATTCAACTAATGAACTTTCTAGTTATAAAGAATATTTAAGTGGACAAATGCTGACCACATACAAACAATTTGGAGATTATCCTACTAGCTTGAGCACAATTGGTTGGTGGTTTTTTAATTATTCAAATATTGTTGAAGTACGTTATATAAAAGAATACGACAATTTGTTTAATCCCGTCTGGGCCCCGCTAACACTAGACGCTTTAAGCGATACTGTCGGCAGTGGTAAAAGAATTATTTGTAAGCTATTTAAATATGAAAATACTTCCTTGGGTGTTATTAATAAAAATTTGCTTTTTGACCTGCCCGTCTATAATGAACATTTTATAATTGAACCGGGAGCGGATATGGTTATATTACCAAACGCACCAAAGCAATCTCTTACTCTCGCTGAAGAAGATGACTCGGACTTAAAACAGACTGCCAATGAAGCTTTAAACCTCGCGGCTTCAATTAGGGCTGAAGATCTAAGATCTTTTCTAGTTACCGATGAAAAAGTGGTTAAAAACAAAAATGCTAGGAAACTAAGCTCTGAAGAGGCTGTAAAAATAGGAAGAAGCACTAGATCTGCTAGATCAACAGCGCGCCCAACTTCCTCAAGTCCTCGCCCGGTTCCATCTGAAACGCAGGGTAGAACTGGCACAGAGAGAGATTCTGTAAGAAACCCACCGCGTAGCTCTAATTACTAATTACAATGGATATAAAAAATGGCAACAGATAAGGCAGAAAAAGACTACAATCTAACTCTCGCACCCAAACCAATTGGTTTTAGAACGCTCTTTGTTAATAGTAAAGAAAGCCAAATCATACCGTATAAATATGGCCTTCCTTTACAGACAGATATAACATTATATACAAACTTTACTGGCTCATCGCCCAGCGCTTTAACAAAAGATGACATTAGAGATGCGGATTTGCTTAGATATAATTTAGGTAGGTTTTTTTACGGCAACGAAAAAACTTATCAATTTATAGAAGCTAGAACTAACGTAAAGAAAAGTGGCATTTTGCCTAACTCTGACAAGCCTCTTCTTAATCCAAAAGAGTATGTTTCTCCGCTGAGGTATCAAATTTTTAAACCATATGCTGAAACAGCAGTAAATTTAGAAGATTTTTTATTTACTAATAAAACAATGATGACTTTGAAATTTAACGCGCACGAAGTTCCATTACATATGGCGCCTGGAAAAGATGAGGGCTACATTTATTGGATTTTAGATAGACTTTATGGAGGCGGTTCAGGTAAAGATCCTGATGATTTTGACTATATTGGCAATCCCCGGACGGCGTTTATAACATACTTGAGCCAAGGTAAAACAAAAAGCCTCATCGACAAACAGTTTTACTACTCTCCCCAGTATTTGGGCCTCGCCACCGCGCCGACCAGCGCGCCCAGCGCGCCCACCGAGACCACGAATGAAGATAAAAAAATACCTTTCAAGCCCGCCGATGTCGACGAACTCGGCTCGCAGTTAACTTACGACGACCATTCTTTTGTTCTTAGTCATCCTTACGGAAAAAATAAAACTGATGATCTAGGAAGTGTTAAAATTTTATATCACAATATAATTTCTGATTATAACTTTTACCAAGCAAAATACGAACAAGCATTAAATATAATGCCTAACGAAATTACTAGTTTGAGCAACTTAAGCGACTTGGGTATACCAATAGATACCTCCAAACACCCGGCCGAGTTGCTCTTGCCTAATTTTATGGTAGTTTTAGAAGAAACTAAAACCGTCGTCAGTGAAGATGAATTTTTAAATCAACAATATAATAGCAATTCAAACTATGCTTTCCATTCTACTTTAGGAGGCAGGTTGCCTATCAATACTCTGAGGCCATTGCAAACACAAGAAAAAGATTATGAAGAAGTGGTAGGAACGTTTGGAAATCAGTACCTTGATGCTTGGTCATCTGTTATTAACAAATATTCTTCAAACGTAACAAATGATAGCGAGTTAACAAAAGTTGCTTTAAAATTTAAAAATATTATCTATTCTTTGGATGTTTTAAAAAATGAAGACACAAATATATCAAAAAAATCTTTTCCTTTTTATAATGAAATTAATTTCAATACTGACACATCAAATCAAGTCGCTGATATTTTGAAAAGTTCAAAACTATTTGATTTATTAGTTGTGCTTTACAGTGGCTATACACAAGGGTTTTTTCCTGATGAAGGATATGTAGAAATGGTAAATTTCCATCCATATCAAGAATTAATAGAAACAACAACAGGCGTTGGAAATCAAACAGCGATTATTAGTAGTGATGATACGCAGTTTCCACTATCAAAAGTAGGAACATCATATCGTACTTTTGACTTTGAAACACTTATAGAAGAACTATTAAAAATAGAAACTGTGCCTGCTTTAAGCGCAGCAATATCTCAAGCTATAACTGCCGGCGGAGAAACTTATGATCAATCTTATGACATTTTTAAAGGAGATCCCCTGGCTAAACTTATTTCAAAAATGACATTTATGTCAAACTATGCGTCTTTCATAAAGAATAACTTGCGCACTTATGAAGATATAGCTACGGGTGTGCCGGCCTATAGCGAAACTTTATTTTATAGAGTTGAAAAAACAGACAGTACCGGAAATATAATACAGAACTTTTATGTACTAAACGATTCGGAATTAGAAAATGTCAATTTAATTGATACTCAAATTAAGTACGGAAAAGAATATAATTATCAAATATATGCGATACAGCTTGTACTAGGAAATGAGTATTATTATGCTCAGGGGCCCCCACCCATCGCTACAGATAAATTCGGCCCCACCGGAGTTTCTCAAAATCCATATCAAGTGGGTAAAGAATATAGATTTAATTTAGACGCTATCTCTAAGCAATCTATTAAATTGATTGAGTTGCCTTACACAGGCAAAAAAAGTATAAAAGCACAAGAGCAGCCACCTGTGCCCCCAGAAATAAATTTTGTTCCATATCGCAATATAGATAATAAAATTTTAATTACATTTAACGTAGGTATAGGGGAATATTATGATTCTTATATACCTATAACTGGAGAAGATTCTGACATTATTGAAAATTCTTCTATAGTCGATAATAAAGGCCAGGTTTTATTCAAAACAGAAGGGGACGTAACTGGTTATGAAATGTTTAGAATATCTGAAGTAGAGATGCCTGACGGCCCAAAATCTTATTCTGACTTTGGAACTAAAGATAGCGTGAAAAGAGTTTTATTAAATAGAGAACTTGGAGAGCCAACTTTTATCGATACACTACAACCCAATACAAAATACTGGTATACGTTTAGAACAAATGATAAAAAGCATTCTTCTTCTGAAATGTTTCCCGATTTTTCAAATCCAACCGATGTTTATGAGATACAACTTATAAACAATAGTGGCGCTATATATTTAATAATGCAAACTTACGATATTGGCTTCTTCGACAAGCAGCGATTGCTTTTACAAAAAACAAAAACAAAAACAATGAGAAAATATTTGCATATTAAACCATCATTTGAGCAAACTATTCTTAATTCTGATCCGGAATTCGGCGGATCTGATTATACTAAAGCAGCTATGGTTGAATCTACTAAGGATTATGTAGAGAAAGATAAGAATGATGATGTGTCAGAGTTTAAATTAGGATATAAAGAGAAATCTATTTTTGGCAATTCAGACAATGATACCAATAATAGATTTAAAGTAAGGCTTACTTCAAAGAAAACTGGAAGAAGAATAGACATATTTTTAAGGTTTAAAAAACCGACGCTAGAAAAATAATATTATTAAACAATAAAAGACTAATTAAGGTAGTATACTATTTATGTTAGAAACCTTTATAATTCGGAGAACTTAAATGGGATTTTTAGACAACTCGGGCGACATTATTTTAGACGCCGTATTAACAGATCTTGGCCGCGAAAGATTGGCTAGAGGTGACGGATCTTTTAAGATTACAAAATTCGCCGTCGCCGACGATGAAATTGATTATGGTAAATATAACAAAAACAATGCTTCTGGATCAGCGTATTACGATTTAGATATCTTAACAACTCCTGTGTTAGAGGCTTTTACAAATAACATTGCATCGGTCAAACATAAATTAATGACAATTCCGCGCAATAATTTACTTTATTTGCCGGTCATTAAATTAGCAAATGAAGTATCCGGACTTTCTGCCGGCCTGTGGACAGGAGCGTCAACAGGCTCTCCTGCAACAAACTTATATTTAGTTACGGTTGATGCGGCAACTTCTTTAGCAGCCAAGGAGTCCGGGCCCACCGGCGCAGTTTTATCTAATCAGATAGGAGTAATAAGAGGCGACGGCGCGCCAGCTGGTGACATGTCCGACCCCAACACTCAGATTGCTTTAGACCAAGGGTTGGATACTAACAAGATTCCTTATAGCTTCAATCTAGATTCTGATCTGATAGAAAACCAATATATTCTTGAAATAGATGACAGGCTGGGGAAAATTGCTACTCCATTAAAAAGCAATGTTCAGGGCCTCCTTCCTCCAAACTTTATTGATGATGACAGGATTGCTAGTTATTATGTTTCAAGAACAAGTAACCAAAATTATGTTTCTTCTTTAATACCTGCTAGTGGTGAACAAACTGATCCGAATAGCACCGCCGTCGCCGGCCCCCGGGGCACACGCCTAGAGTTTACGATTAGAGGATCCCTGGAATTAAACACAAGCACTAGCATATTTACTAGACTAGGCGGAGAATTTAATATTACGGGCTGGGGTGATTTTTATTACATCGATTCAGCAGTCAGGGTTACTGGAGTCACTACAGGCTATAGAGTAGATGTACCCATAAGATTTATTAAGAAAAAATAATAATTTGTTAAACTAATAGGATAAAACAAATGGCAAGCACTTTTAAAACATTTTTAAATAACGATAGAACAACAACAAGAACTTTACTTCACGAAGCAATTCCGGTTACTGGAACAATAATGTCTGGCACATACGGAGCAGGTGTTTTTGGTGTTGGCACAGAATCAAATATTAAAAATTATTCTCACGGAATGTTTCAATCCGTTTACGATTATCCATATTTGAGTTCGTCAGCAAATCATATTTTAGATTTAACAGTTGGATTTTCAACTGGTTCACACGTTTCGTCCTCAGCTCAGGATACTACGCAAAGAAAGAATAAAATTAATATTTATAACCAAATGGCGCAAGTACTGGTTGGCCACGATAAAGATGGAAAAATACAAAGATTTGACGTTGATGGAAATCTGGCTGATGGTGCTGGCAAAATGAATGAAGTTATTTTTATTAATTTTGCTCGCCTGCTTTCAAAAGATGAAATTAAAAAAGGTTCTTTTAATTTAGATCTTGCAGTAGGAGGAGATTTTAATCGCTCTGGATCCAAAGGTGCACCGATGTCGGCCCAAATTAGATTGAATGATTCATCGGGATCGGACGGATATTTTGTAAATTCACCCGCGGGAGAGTATGGTGTTTTGTTCGCCTCTAATCACGTTGGTACTCCGATTAAGTCTGCTCCAACTAAAGCAGTTGACGCAGCTGGACTAATTTATTATCAAGCTGGTATTGCGGTTGTTACTGCCTCGGTATTTGTTTCTGGATCAACGTTAGGCATTTCTGCTTCAAATTCTGATAATGCCCTAGGCGATATATTTGTCAATGCTGGTTTTCAAAAAATGTATCCTACAATAACAGGATCCGCACTATCTGCCAGCTGCGATAATTTTAGACACAGAATTGCTAATTTATCCTTCAACAATACTACAGAATTAAACTCAACAATTTACTTCTGTCGTATGAATAACAACGAATTCAACTACAGCTCTAATCCTACTTACTTATCTGCCAGCCAGATTGTAACTAAAACAGTATCAACAGATTTACCTGTTTCTTATGCAACAACAATTGGTTTATACTCATCTGATAATGAGCTGTTAGCCACGGCAAAACTTTCTGAGCCTCTCAGGAAAGATCCTTCGAATGAGATAACTGTTAGAGTTAGACTAGACTACTAGGGTATTAAAAAATGCCTTTTTATAAATTTAAAAAAGAAGATCTGTTTACAAACACAATTGAATTAAATCCGGATTGTAATTTTTTTATTTATGGTTTAAAAGCATACTATAAAAATGTTGATCAAGTTTTATCTAATCCAAACACTCCTTCTGGACACATTAATTTATATGAACTGAATGTTAACCGCTCCGCAGGTAATTTGATTTACCCTTTCTTGCCTAAAGGATCATCTTTAGAAAAATTTCGCACCGTTAGCACTACTGAATTTGCTGCTTTGGATAGCGGAACACTAATGACAGGATCTTATCCTTTGACCGCTACTATAAATACTGCTGTTTATGACACTTCCGCGACAAGAACTCAAGTAGATGCTCTTAAAAATGTTTTAAACTATTATGTTTACAAAAGTCAACATTATGCTTATTCATCTTCACTAGGAAACAAAAGTAGCCAACGATTAACTTTAATTGATTTACCATCTATATTTTATGGAAGTAGAATTAAACCTGGATCTGTTGATCTTCGCTTTTACCTTTCTGGCTCTTTGCTCGGTCAGCTAACAGACAAAAATAGAAATGGAGAGCTTATACAAGCCTCTGGTTCAATATCTTCCAATGATGGAAAAGTCGCAGGCGTTGTTTTATATGACGAGGGACTAATGGTATTGACAGGCTCTTGGAATTTAAATACACTACACACTGAGAAATATGTTACTGATGGCGGATCCGCCGTAGCCCCTCGGTGGAATGCTTTTGGTAGAAAGACAGAACAGACCGTTTCTTCCAGTTACGGAATTGATGTACGCGGCACTCAAAAATTAAATATGATTACAATGTTGACCCACGCCCCACGTGGGGACTTAAACTACTCGCCCAATCCAACATATGCTTCGTATGATGGACAAACTTCAAGCGAGGTTAAATATAGCACCTCGTCTTTTAACTATTCTGAATATCCTGATATGAAGCTTGTTAATACTATTAGCAGCTCTTACTCTAATCATAATGAAAAATTTCAAAAACAGACATTTATTTCTAAAATTGGGATATACGATGAAAATCAAAATTTAATTGCTATTGCTAAGTTAGCAACTCCTGTAAGAAAACAGGAGAACGATGAATATACATTTAAACTTAAACTAGATTACTGATATAATCTTTATATGATTTTAGGTTTAGATATAAGCACCAGCATAACTGGCGCAACAGTAATTGACGAAAATGGAAAAGTTATTCATAACGAAGCTTGGGACTTGAGAAAGTACAAAGACTTTTTTGAAAAAGCAGCAGTTATCAAGAGTAAAATTTGGGAACTAGACGATACTTTCCTTATCAAAGAAGTTTATATTGAGCAGTCACTTCAGAGCTTTAGAAGCGGCTTCTCATCAGCGAAAACGCTTTCTACACTATCTCGCTTTAATGGCGTTGTTTCGTGGCTATGTTATCATATACTAGAAATAAAGCCTGAATACATCGCAGCGACATCCGCAAGAAAGAAATGCGGCATCAAAGTACCAAAAGGCGTCAAAGCAAAACAAGTTGTAATTCAATATGTACTTGACAACGTACCTGCTGTTAATATAGTATATACAAAACACGGCAATCCTAAACCTAGCTGCTTTGACAAGGCAGATAGTTGGGTCGTTGCCCAAGCAGGATATTTATGTCGGATGGAAAAAAGCGATCAATCTTAAGAAGTGCTCTAGGCTACTATCATCAATCCGGAAATGAACTTCTTTTCGCTTGTCCAAAATGCAATCATCACAAAAATAAACTATCTGTTAATTTAGAACGAGATGTTTTTAAGTGTTGGGTCTGCGAATATGCGGGCCGATCGATTTATCGGCTTGTTCGTCGTTATGGAAATTACGAGCAACGCAAAGAGTGGGCCCAGTTCACTCAACAAATTGATGTCTCAACCTTCGCAGAGATAATGCTTCAAGAGGATAAGCTTGTTGAAGAAGAGCAGACTCTTGATTTACCAAAAGAGTTTGTATCTCTGGCAAACAAAAATCTTCCAAAGACTTCTCTTTATCCTTTAAACTATCTAGAAAGCCGCGGCATCTTCAAACAGGATATTATAAAATGGAAGATTGGATATTGTGATAGTGGTGATTTCGAATCACGAATAATAATCCCTTCGTTTGGTCTCGCAGGCAAAGCAAACTTTTTTATTGCGAGGGCCTATGGAGATGATTGGAGAAAATATAAGAACCCGCAGGCAAGCAAAGATATTATCTTTAACGAGCTGTACCTTGACTTCGATGAAGATATGGTATTGGTCGAAGGCGCGTTTGATGCTATAAAAGCTGGCGATAACGCTGTTCCAATTCTCGGCTCAACTCTAAGGGAACATTCGAAACTGTTTCAAGAAATTGTAAAAAACGATACACCAATTTACATTGCTTTAGATCCAGATGTGGATCGCAAGACTTTGCAAATAATAAAACTTCTATTAGAATATGATATTGAAGTCCATAAAATCAATATTCTTCCATACAACGATGTTGGCGAAATGTCACGACAACAATTCTTGAAGAGAAAAGAAGAAGCAACATTTATCAAATCTTATGACTATTTAATTAATGAAATCTTAAATTTGTAAGGAGATTGATTAATGAAAAAAGTATTACATAAATTAGTAAACCTATTCAACAATAATCATTGCTGTTGCTGTTGTGGCTGCTGTGCTTGTGAAAGCTGCTCTGGAAAATGCTAAATCTATAGGTTCTTTAATTATGCGAATTTCAAAACAAAATTTAAAAAAAATCATCAAAGAAGAAGTTGAAGCGGTTTTAGATGAAAAAAGAAAACGCAAGAAGAAAACAGACGATCGCTGCACTAAAATAGCAAAAAGAAAATATGATGTTTGGCCTTCGGCCTATGCATCTGGCGCAGTTGTAAAATGCCGCCAGGGTAAAATATGGAAAGGTTTAAAAGAAGAAGATCGTCCGTATATATCTGATAACGAACGAAGAAGTGATCTTGAATCAGATATGAAAAAGATTATTGAACAAGAGATACAAAAAGTATTAGACGAAAAAAAAAGAAAGAAGAGAAGAAAACTAACCGACAAGCCAAGTTCTGAAACTAGTCTTCGTGATTGGTTTGGAAGAAAAGGAGCAAAAGGTAAGAAAGGCGGCTGGGTTGATTGTAACACTTGTCGCAAAGATAAAAAAACAGGCCGCAAGAAATGTAAATCTTGTGGTAGATCTGGTGAAGAAAAGAGAGCAAAATATCCATCTTGTCGTCCAACACCGGGCGCCTGTGGTAAAAAAGGAAAATACGGCAAAAAATCAAAAGCCGGCAAAAAAGGATAACCATTATGAAAATCACAAAAGAAAATTTAGAGCAGATTATTAAAGAAGAAATCGAAGCAGCTTTAAATGAAGAAGGAGTTAAAATTCACGGCGGCCGCGGCCTGAAAAACGGCAGAGATGTGTATTATGTGAAAGATGAGCATGATAAGCGCGACGCAGGTCAGCGACCTGAGCTTTCGATTGAAAGCCAGAGAGAACACTGTCGTTCTAGATCTAAAGGTGAACGTGTACACTTTAATGAAAAAACAAAAAGATGTGAATATGATTATCCGGACGAGGAGTAGACAATGAAAATTACAAAAGAATATCTACAACAAATTATTAAAGAAGAACTAGAGGCTGTTCTTAACGAAGAAAAAGTAAAATTAATTTTCGAAGGCGGCAAGTACGGTTTAGATGGCGGCCGCCGGCGCACTCTTCGTCAAGATATTGAAGACATTGAAAAAGAAACTGCAGCAACAGAAAGAAGAACTGCAGGTAAGCAAGCTTATTATGATAGAACTGGTAGATATTACGACGATGAAAGCACGGAGCGCCACGGACCAAGAGATATTATTCAGCTAGATCCAAGCAGCCTGTATGAAGAAGAATTTTATGAAGTTGATGCTTTAGGTGAAAACGAAGAATATTGTCCTGCCTGCGCTCCGCTAGAAGAGAAAAAGAAAAAAAAGAAGAAGAAAAAGAAGAAAGCCTGTAAACCATCCAAAGGCAAAAGGTTTGCTAAAAGAGTTGATGGCAAATGTCGCTCATTCGGGCAAGCAGGCCAAGCAAAAAGTGGCGGTGACAGAATTCGTCCCGGCACAGCAAAAGGTGATGCTTATTGCGCAAGATCTGCCGGCATCAAAAAATGTAAAAATCCACCGTGCGCAAATACACTTTCTAGAAAGAAGTGGAAATGTCGTGGTAAAAAATCAATGAAATAAATTATGGGGATGAACTGGTATCGACTGGATACTGAAAATTTAATGTGCAAGGCTGTGTGAGTGTGGCACAGTAAAAACACTCAACAATTTAAACGCAAACGATAACGTTGGCTTTGATTACGCCCTAGCGGCTTAATTACGGGGTTGTAGTCGCCTTGTTAACCAAGACTACGAAAAAAGTTTTTGGCTTCTTTAAAGAGCCAATAGTTAGCGAAATGAGATAAGTTTGTCAGAGTTCACAAACTGACTAACCTTGTGAATGACATTATTTTGGAAATATTTAGGACCCGGGTTCGACTCCCGGCATCTCCACCAGTTATTTAACAATACAAGAACTTGATATTAAGGAGTATAAATGTTCAATTACATTAAGCGGCGACAAGAGGAATTGGAAGCAAAAAAACGTCTAGAGGCTGAACTGGCAGCCGAAAAAGAAGCAAAGCGAATTGCCGAAATAGAAGCTGCAGCTCATCAAAAGAAGCTCCTTCGAGAGCAACAAGAAAATGAACGTATACGTCGTCTACACGCCCAAAGAAAAAAAGAAATAGCAGAACAAAAGATGCACCGGCAGCGCGATATTTTAACAACTCAGGCTAAGGAGCGCAGGCAAAAGGATAATAAACTTGAAGAAATAAGAATTATAATCCAAAGTCGCGAACCCTCTCTCGATGCCCTTGATTGGACCAGCTGGCTATCATCTGACCCTCTTAATCAAAAACTTGTTGATTTAGATTATGATTACGCAATGGAGATGTTCAAGCGCGATCGCCTATTGGCAAAAAGACGCCGACCAACTCGTGGCAAAAAATCAGCCCGCGAAATTAATTACGCACTATCATTTGCTGGCGATAGAAGTGGAGCTGCAAAAACATTTGTATCAACTCCATTTAATCCTGATACTTATTCACTTTGGAATGGATTTACTGTTTCTTTTTGGGTTAGGCCAGATGAAGAAATGAATCAAAAATCAGTTATATTAGGCAGTAGAGCCAGTAGTCCAGTTGCAAGATTTCATTTTGGATTATCAGGTGTAGGTACTAATATTGGAGTAGGTGTTGGTGGTAATGATATTACTGGAATTAATAATCCAATGGAAATAGGTCGATGGTATAATTGGGTAATATCATATACAGGTACTCAGTTTGATGCTGGAGAAAGAAAACTTAGAATGTGGATAAATGCAGATGCAAGGATGGCTAACAACAATAGTACTTCTTGGAATAATCAAGATGAAGGTATGACAATGTATTTTGGAGGTCGTAATACTGAGGGTTCAGGATATACTAACGGGTTTGCCTGTGCACTTGATGAAGTAGCTATCTATAATACATGTATTGATTCGGACGGTACTTTTGCTAGCGAAGTATATAGTGCTAGATCTGACTATGATCATAGAAACAATAATCATAGTAATAGCCTTGTAGGATACTGGAGACTTAACGAGGGCAACGGAACAACCGCTAAAGATTTGTCAGGAAATAGTAATGACGGAACATTAACTACAGATGGCGCCGGCCTGCCAATTTGGATCAGGACACCAGCAGGATACGGGCAATAATAAAATATTTAGACCGCGCTTACTACTATAGGTATCTCCATCAACTACTTAATATTAGAGGATTATCATATGAAAATCACAAAACAAAAATTAACACAAATCATTAAAGAAGAAATATCACACATTTTGAATGAGAATACAGGCTTTACCGAGATAAGTGGGCCCCATCAAATAGCCGCCGCCATCGAGACCAGCGGAAAGAATCCCGCAGGGTTGTATGCAGACCTGATGGGGGATACGCTGATAATGGTAGACGACAGCTTCGTTACGATCAAACAGACGGATGCAGGCCCTGCCTGGACTTTGGGCCAACCTCAGCGCGGGGATGGAGCCTCCCCTAGGGCCAACTGGATGGTTAGGTCGGATCTGGACCGTGGTCGTGTGCACACTACAAATAGATTAAAGTGGAAAAAAGCATTAATGGCAGCCGGCGTTCCAGAAAAAAATATAAAGATGGGGCATCATAAATCACAATGAACGATATGAAACTTATAATGGAGAACTGGCGAGATTATTCTGACTCTTGTAAAACGAGAGAAGAGATAGTAGCCAGATACCTCAAAGATTCAGAGTTTCTTCATGAAGTCATGGGAATTCAAGTGCCTCTTAATGAGTCCTATCCCTATTCTTCAGCGCTGACAGAATCTTTGTCAAAAAGAATTATGCAAGAGCAGATTCTTTTAGAAGGCTGGTTTAGCGATTCGTGGAAAAAAATTAAAAAACTCCCAGGCGAGGTTGCCGGCTTTATGAAAAGTCTTTGGAATGTTATTAAGGGCGGCAACCTTGACTTATATTGGAGAGGCCTCAAAAGGGCCGGCTTGAACACGATTCAAGGTAACTTGCAGAAAGTTTTTAAAATTGTTATCGACGCTAAAGGAAAATACCCAGGATCAGAAACGATGGCTGAATGGGCTCAAACTCTTAGCGGCAAAGTGAATACAGCAGCTAAAAATTTAATGGGATCAGTCGGCATAAGCGAAGAGCTGCGACTTCGACAACGCGACCCCCCACCGGCAGCTATAAAGATATTTGGCGCTACCGTATTTTTGGTGGGTATAAAATTTCTTTGGGACAAACTTAAAGAATGGGCTGAGCCATTATTGAGAACAGAACTTGGTCGTTCGATTAACCTGCTAAAAAACATTGCAGCTAAGTTTGCAAAAGAAGCAGCTTTGAAGCTTGCTACTGGTTTGGCAGCGCTGACCAGCGCCTCGTTAACCGGGGGCGCCTCCGCCATTTACGCTGCCCTATTACAAGTTGCAGAGTATGCCGGGAAGGCCATCAGTGCAGCAATTTCAATTCTTAAACCGGCTTTGGCCTTTTACAAAAGAAGGGGTGGCTTAAACCCAAACCGCGTTGGTCCCGGAGCCCCACAGCCCCAGCCAACTTAAATTCGAGGCCCGAATGGAAACAACGCCAACTACTTAATATTAGAGGACATCATATGAAAATCACAAAACAAAAATTAAACAAAATTATAAACGAAGAAATTCAACGTCACCATATTCTACAAGAAACAAATCGTACTGTTTTAGTCGAGAACAATAATCCAACTCTAAGAAAAGTATTGAAAGAACGCTTTGAAAAATTAGGCGGCTATTATTTTGAAGCCATTGAAGAAGGCGACAAAGAGTTAGCAAAAACTCTTCAAGAAGAAATGACTAGAATTTTTGAGGATTTAAAGTAATGGGATAATCTTATTTTATGTAATCAATTTTATATTAGGCCTGTTATATACAAACTTATTAGAATGGGTATTACATAAATATGTCCTGCACGGGTTAGGAAAAAATAAAGAAAGCAACTGGTCTTCTCACTGGAATATTCATCACAAGAAATCAAGAAAGAATAATTTTTACGATGATGATTATGAGAAGAGTTGGCACTCACCAGGATCTCGTTCAGAGATTATGGGCTTGATTTTATTAGCGCTAGCTCATTCACCTGTTTTAATTATACTTCCAGCGTTTTATTTTGGTCTCCTTTATGGAGGATTTAGATATTACTACGTCCATAAGAAGTCACACCTAGATTTAGAGTGGGCAAAAAGACACGTCCCTTGGCATTACGATCATCATATGGGAAAAAATCAAGATGCCAACTGGGGAGTTACAACTGATTGGGTTGATAAATTATTAGGAACACGAATTAAATATTGACTTTAACGTTGTTGTTGCTATAATAAACTTGTATACACGGAGAATTTATGCGGTTTGCGCACATATCGGACACTCATATCCGAAATTTAAAATATCATAAAGAATATAGAGAGGTTTTCAGTCAACTTTACGAAAACCTTCGAGAACAAAAACCAGATTACATAATTCATTGCGGAGATATTGCACACACGAAAACTCAGATTAGTCCTGAGTATGTTCAAATGTGTTCTGATTTCCTTAAGAACTTGGCAGACATAGCACCAACTTACGTTATTCTTGGTAACCACGATGGCAACCTACGTAATACAAGCCGTCAGGACGCCCTTACACCTATCGTAAACGCGTTAGAACATCAAAACCTATAC
>Ga0208919_1000276_pt1 | contig 37678 bp, 36 predicted proteins | sample 4_EtaG_FD_184076 | JGI IMG/M metagenome (GOLD analysis project Ga0208919, IMG submission 184076) | Marine viral communities from the Subarctic Pacific Ocean - 4_ETSP_OMZ_AT15127 metaG (SPAdes) (version 3) | ecosystem: Environmental > Aquatic > Marine > Oceanic | place: Pacific Ocean | collected...
CAGTGGCCGCCTCGGATTGAGCGATCTCATTTTCATGGTGCGGAAAGGTTAAATCCGGCCCGCCGCCATGAATGTCGAAAGTGTCACCCAGGCAGCAGGTCGACATCGCCGAGCACTCGATGTGCCAGCCAGGCCGGCCGTTACCCCAGGGCGACGCCCAGTGCGCCTCCCCCGGTTTGGCTGCCTTCCAGAGCACGAAATCGAGCGGGTCTTCTTTATGAACATCCACATCAACCCGGCTGCCTGCACGCATATCGTCTAACTGGCGGTTATTGAGCTTGCCGTAATCAGCGAATTTGCGCACCCGATAGTAGACATCACCGTTATCGGCCGCGTAGGCAAAGCCTTTTTCAATCAGCGTTTCAATCATTGCCACGATATCGTCGATATGGCCGGTGGCGCGGGGCTCATGGCTGGGCGGCAATACAAATAGGCGCGCCTCGTCTTCGTGCATGGCATCAATCATGCGCTCTGTCAGCGCAGTGATACTTTCGCCATTTTCGTCCGCGCGCTTGAGGATCTTATCGTCGATATCGGTAATGTTGCGCACGTAGTTAACGTCATAGCCGCGTTCTCGAAGATAGCGGGTGATGACATCAAAGGCGACCATGACGCGAGCGTGCCCTAGGTGGCAGTAGTCATACACCGTCATGCCGCAGACATACATGCTCACTTTACCCGCTTCCAGTGGGGTGAAAGGTTCTTTGCGGCGCGTCAGCGTATTGTAAATATGCATATGGCTATCCATGTTTGTTTTAGCCCTTCTGCTTGATTTTAGCCCAGCTATCTTTCAACCCCACGGTACGGTTAAACACCAAATGCTCTGGCGTAGAGTCGTGACGGTCAGCGCAGAAGTAGCCGACGCGCTCGAACTGGAAGCGTGACTCGGGCGTTGCGAAGGCTAAGCTTGGCTCTCCGATGGCTTGGCAAACGACCAGCGACTCCGGATTAAGATGCTCTAGAAAATCGACATCTTTATCGCGATCCGGCTGTTCAACGGTGAACAGATTGTCGTAAAGACGCACTTCCATCGGCACGCCGTGTGCAGCGCTAACCCAGTGAATAACACCTTTGACCTTACGTCCTTCGGGATTTTTACCCAGCGTATCGAAATCCACCGAACAGTGCAGCTCGCTGATCTCACCGGCGGCGTCTTTGATCACTTCGTCACAACGAATCACGTAGCTATTGCGCAGGCGTACTTCTTTACCTGGTGCCAAGCGGAAGAACTTTTTAGGCGCGTCTTCCATAAAGTCGTCTTGGTCGATATACAGCTCGCGGCTGAACGGCACCTGACGCACCGTCATATCTTCACGGGCGGGGTGACCAGGGACTTCGTACACCTCCTGGTGACCTTCCGGCACGTTGGTGAGCACGACTTTCAGCGGCTTTAACACACACATGGCGCGCGGGGCATTGTCTTCAAGATCCGAGCGAATGGCGTGGGTCAACATGGCGATATCCACCAAGCCACCGTCGGCACGAGTAACGCCAATCATCTCGCAGAATTTACGAATTGACGCTGGCGTATAGCCACGGCGACGCATGCCGGAGATCGTCGGCATACGTGGATCGTCCCAGCCATCGACAATTTTTTCGTCAACCAGCAGTTTCAGTTTGCGCTTGGAGGTCAGGGTGTAGTCGAGATTCAGCCGTGCAAACTCGATCTGGCGCGGTTTCGTGGGAACCGGCAGATTATTTAAAAACCACTCGTACAGTGGTCGGTGATCTTCAAATTCCAGGGTGCAGATCGAGTGGGTAATACCTTCAATAGCATCCGACTGACCATGGGTGAAGTCGTAAGAGGGATAGATTTTCCACTTGTCGCCAGTCTGGTGATGGCTGGCATGACGAATACGGTAAATAATCGGGTCGCGTAGATTGATATTGGGTGAGGCCATGTCAATCTTGGCGCGCACGACCTTTTCACTTTCGCCAAACTCACCTTCACGCATACGCGCGAGCAAATCCAGATTCTCTTCGGCACTGCGTTCGCGATAAGGGCTAGGCTTACCCGGCGCTGTCAGGGTGCCGCGATACTCGCGGATTTCATCCGGCGACAGGTCGTCAACGTAGGCTTTGCCTTCTCGCATTAAGTGCTGCGCCCAGGCATAGAGCTGATCGAAGTAGTCAGACGCAAAACGCACCGGGCCTGCCCATTCAAAGCCTAGCCAGCTGACGTCCTCTTTGATCGCATCGATGTAAGCCTGCTCTTCTTTGGCAGGGTTGGTGTCGTCAAAACGTAGATGACACTCGCCACCCAGTTGCTCCGCCAACCCGAAATTTAGACAGATCGACTTCGCATGGCCGATATGCAGGAAGCCATTGGGCTCCGGGGGGAAGCGCGTCACGATTTTAGTGACCTGGCCGCCCTCGATTTCGTCGCGTACTTGGTTGCGAATGAAGTTCGGCGCTGGGGTGGTCTCGTTGGTCATGATGGTGTTGATAACCTCGTGGTGGATGGCGTGCTGAGCCGTGAGGACATAGGATACTCCTATGGCCCTTCGCGGTGCAGGGCAAAACCGCTATTATAACGTGACGCCGATGCACAGCGCCAAGGCGAACGCCTTTATTGAACAGGAATTTATCTATGATCGTATTACAAACGAACCACGGTGACATCACCATCGCTCTTAACCACGAAAAAGCGCCAATTAGTGCGGCGAATTTTGAACAGTATGTGCGCGACGGGTTTTATGATGGCACCCTGTTCCATCGCGTCATTGACGGCTTCATGGTGCAAGGGGGTGGTTTCGATAAGGAGTTCAACCAAAAGCCGACCCGCGACCCTATCGACAACGAAGCCGACAACGGCTTGAAAAATACCGTTGGCACCCTGGCCATGGCACGCACCCAGGATCCCCACTCTGCCACTGCGCAGTTTTTTATCAATGTGGGCGATAATAGTTTTCTTGATCACAGCGGTAAAAGCCTTCAAGGCTGGGGCTATGCGGTATTTGGCGAAGTCGTTGACGGGATGGATGTGGTCAATGAGATTAAAAACGTAGCCACGTCTCGCCGCGGCATGCACGCCGACGTCCCCTCCGAAGATGTCATTATCGAGCGCGCGTACGTCAAAGACGCGGAATAACGCCGGGAGCCTTATGCGCACACTGCTTGTTGCCGACCTTCATCTAAGTAGCGATACCCCCGAGATCAATCAGGGGTTTTACCGCTACCTAGAGCACACTGCTCCAGGAGCCGACGCGCTTTATATTCTTGGGGATCTTTTCGATGCCTGGATTGGCGATGATCTACTGGACGCCAATACACATCCGCTTAGCGTTGTTGCACATGAAGTAATTCGCCATTTGCGCAGACTTAGCAGCGACGGTACTGCGGTGTACCTAATGCACGGCAACCGAGACTTTCTGCTGGGCGAACGCTTTATAAATGCGTGCCAGGCATTTCTGCTACCGGATATTGAGGAAGTGGAAATCCAAGGCATTCCCGTTTTACTGCTACATGGCGATAGTTTGTGTACTCAGGATGAAGCGTATATGGCTTTCCGCAAGCAGTCGCGCAATCCAGAGTGGCAGGCGCAGATGCTTGCGCTACCTTTGGAACAACGTGTAGCACTTGCGCAAAGCTTGCGTACTCAATCTGGCGAAGCCAATGCTAATAAAGCTGAAGCGATTATGGATGTGACGCCACAAGAAGTCATTGCGCTGATGGAGCACCATGGCTTGACTACCATGATCCACGGTCACACCCACCGCCCCAGAGTACATGACTTGACGGTTGAAGACGTGCCTGCCAAGCGCTATGTACTAGGCGACTGGGATGCCCAGCACGGCTGGGATATTATCATTGAGCGCGCCGACCATACTGCGCCCCGACTACGTCAGTTCTCTTTAACGGAATTACCTGATTCCTGACCGCAATTTACGAGTATAAAAAAGCCGATCATGTGATCGGCTTTTTTTGCTCTTGCTGTTTTTAACTTGGGCTTAAGCGACTCTAGCGCTCTATATCCGCATCGCTGCGCAGGTCATCAATCAATCCCTGCAATACCGATTGGGCACGCAACTGCTCGGCCATTTGCGCAACAAATGTCTCCATCTGCTCATCGACCTCACCTACACTGACGCTATCAAGCGCTACCACAGCCACTCCTTGCGGCAGTTCAACCGTGCGATAGACGCTCTCACCCTCTTCAGGGCGCTCCATGCGGAAGGCTTCCCGAACAATCAGCTGAGGCACAGTGCTATCGGCTTGGCGGCTTACGCTGTTGGCTTCTAGCCAATCAACATCTGCCGACTGACCGTCTCGCAAACTTGCAACCAGTGCCTGTGCCTCTTCACGCAGCGCCGCTTGCTGCTGTTCTGCGGCCACTGACATTTCAACGTCCTCGCGCACTTCATCAAGCGGCAGCAGAGTCGCATCACGCTGCTCAGCAACCCGCAGTACCAGGCGACGATCCTGATCCAGCTCAATCACTTCGCTGTTGTAGCCCTCTTCAAATACGTCGTTGCTAAAGGCCGCCGACATTACCCCAGGCTCAGATAGCACTCCGTCAGCCTCATCATCACGAGCAAGCCAATCGCTCTCCTGCAGCGTTAGACCGAGCTCATCGGCAACGCTCTGCAAGTCGTCGGCAGCGAAGCTCTCATCGATCAGTTGTTGAACCCGCTGGTTAAACTCATCATCAATGTCACGTAGTGCCACTTCCCGCGCTAGCTCATCGCGCTGCTCTTCAAAAGTAGGGCCCTGAATATCCGTCACCTGGATAATGTGGAAAGCGTTATCCAACTCAACAGGCTGGGATACATCACCCTCTTCGAGACCAAAGGCCGCTTCATCAAAGGCCTCACCAAAGAAGCCACGGCTGATCACACCAAGATCACCGCCCTCTTTTGCGCTGGCCGTGTCGTCAGAATAGCGCAAGGCGGTATCTGTAAACGAATCACCGCTGTCCAGTGCTTCCCGAGCGGTCTTGGCTAATTGCTGCGCTTCATCGCGGGTGCGCTCATTACCAAAGGTGATCATGATATGCGACACACGGCGGTCAGCATTGCGATTTTTCTCACGCCAGGCGTCACGCAGGGCCTCTTCATCCACGTCACGGCCCTCTGCCATGGCCTGACGGTCAATCAGCACATACTCAAGACGCACCTGTTCCGGGCGTTCATAGCGCTCCTGGTGGGCATCGTAATATGCTTGGAGATCGTCATCGCTAACGCTGATATCAGCGTCCACATCGTCGCCATCCAAAACTATATAGCGGAAACTACGCTGCTGGCGCTGTAATTCGGCCAGGCGCTCTTGCTCGTTCGGCAGGCTAAAATCACTGAAGGCTAAGCCTTGCTGTAAATGCTGGCGCTGGATATCGACGCGCAACTCTTCACGAAAGGAGATCGGCGTATAGCCAGCACCGGCGAGACGATTTCGGAACACCTCTGCAGAGAAACGGCCATCCTGATCATGAAATTCCGGCAGGCTGACAATTAACTGATCCAACTGCTGTTCAGAAACGGCAAAACCACCCTCTTCTGCATACTGGGACAGCAGTTGCTGCGTGATAAGCTGGTCAAGTATATCGTTGCGCAAGGCACGCTCTTGCTCAGGCGGCACTTGTCCTGAACGCAGCGCGCGCTGAACCTCTAGCTCAACTTGCTGACGCATAATCGGCTGTCCGTTGACGCTCGCCACTTCGTCCGGATCGCTGCCAAAAAGCCCAAACAGTGACTCAATCCCGAAAAGTGCCATGGCCGCGACCATGACACCGATAATAATTTTGGCACCCCAGCTCCTGGAGCCATCTCGAATACTTTGCAGCATGCTAGCCTCAGATAGTCACAGCCAAACAGATCGGCCCGCTCAACCCAAATAAAAAGTGGGCCAGAAAATAACATGGGCGCATCGCCAATGCGATGCGCCCATTAGGTTACAGCAAACGCGGTCAAATTAGTTGACGGCGTCTTTCAGCGCTTTACCTGCTTTGAAGCTGGGTACTTTGGCGGCACTGATCTGGATTGGCTGGCCCGTTTGTGGGTTACGGCCAGTACGAGCAGCACGCTCTTTGATCGCGAAGGTACCAAAACCTACCAGAGATACGCTTTCGCCTTTCTTAAGGCTATCGGTGACAGACTCCACCATGGCATCCAATGCGCGGGTTGCCGCTGCTTTCGGAATATCTGCAGACGCGGCAATGGCTTCAATCAGCTCGGACTTATTCACTCTTCACCCCTTGACTGTTTCAAAAAATGGCTCTGAACGGCATGGTCACCGATGGATACGACGATCAAAGCATAGCTGCGTTTTATAGCAATGCCTTGAAACATCTGTCAAGCAACCATGCCGCGAGATACCCGCTACCCAAAGCAGCGGGCACATATTAAGTAAAATTAAAGACCAGCGAGGACTTTAACAGCTTAATGGGTACTAGCAACAACGGTATTACTAAACGATGCTTCGGTACTTTTCAATGGCGCACCGTCTTCTACCTTATCAGCTAGCGCTACGGCTAAGACATCATCTATCCAACGTACCGGACGAATATCCAATGCACCTTTGATATTGTCAGGTACTTCCTTGAGATCACGGCGGTTTTCCTCAGGAATTAGCACTGTCTTTATACCACCGCGGCGGGCTGCCAGCAATTTCTCCTTCAATCCGCCTATCGGTAATACCTCACCGCGCAGATTGACTTCACCGGTCATTGCCACGTCGCAGCGTACCGCACGCTGGGTGTATGCGGAAACAATCGCCGTCACCATGGCAATACCTGCACTGGGCCCATCTTTAGGTGTTGCCCCTTCAGGAACGTGGATATGCAGGTCCTCTTTTTCGAACCGTTCGGGGTCAATGCCATACGCTTCTGCCCTAGCGCGCACTACCGTATGAGCGGCACTCACCGACTCTTTCATTACATCGCCAAGTGAACCGGTCTTGTTAATTCGCCCTTTACCCGGCGTCACGACAGACTCGATGTTGAGTAACTCGCCGCCCACCGATGTCCAGGCAAGGCCTGTCACTCGGCCGATCTGGTCGTCTTGCTCTGCCAAACCGTAACTATAGCGACGTACGCCCGCGTAGTGCTCAATTTGCTCAGCCGTTAAGCTCTGCCCTGTTTGGGCGGCTTGCGGGTCACGCTCTTTCTCAAGCCGCTCACGCAGTACCTTCCGCGACACTTTGGCAATCTGCCGCTCCAGCTCACGCACACCCGCTTCGCGGGTATAGTAGCGAATAAGCTCTAAAAGCGCGCTGTCTTCGAGCGTTAACTCATCGCCTTTTAAACCGTTCGCGGCTAGTTGCTTAGGCAATAAGTAGCGCTTAGCGATCGCCAGCTTCTCATCCTCGGTGTAACCCGGCAGACGAATAATCTCCATACGGTCAAGCAAGGCGCTAGGGATATTCATCGAGTTAGCGGTACAGATGAACAGCGTCTCGGAGAGATCGTAGTCAAGCTCCAGATAGTGATCGCTAAAGCTGTTGTTCTGCTCAGGATCAAGCACTTCGAGCAGCGCAGAGGCAGGGTCACCGCGATGATCCATGCCCAGTTTGTCGACCTCATCCAAAAGAAATAACGGGTTTTTAACCCCTGCTCTGCTCATCCGCTGCATCAACTTGCCTGGCAATGAACCAATATAGGTGCGCCGATGGCCGCGAATTTCCGACTCATCGCGTACCCCACCCAGGGCCAAACGCACATATTTGCGATTGGTGGCACGGGCAATGGACTGGCCAAGCGAGGTCTTGCCCACCCCGGGCGGCCCAACGAGACATAGCACTGGGCCTTTCATCTTGCGCACGCGCTTCTGTACGGCAAGATATTCCAGGATGCGCGCCTTAACCTCCTCCAGGCCGTAATGATCTTCATCGAGCACCTGCTGCGCTTTGACGAGATCATGCTTTACCCGGGTACGCTTTTTCCATGGAACAGCGACTAACCAATCCAGGTAGGAGCGCACTACGGTCGCTTCAGCGGAGTTTGAGGCCATCATTTTAAGCTTATTGAGCTCTTGAGTCGCTTTCTCGGACGCCTCTTTCGGCATACCGGACTCTTTAATCGCCAGCTCATACTTCTCAGCCTCGTTGGGCACATTATCCAGCTCACCCATCTCTTTCTGGATAGCTTTCATCTGCTCATTGAGGTAGTACTCGCGCTGAGTCTTCTCCATCTGCTCTTTGACCCGCGAGCGGATGCGCTTCTCTACTTGCAGTAGGTCGATTTCAGATTCGATCAGCGCCATCAGGTGCTCAATACGATCGCGCACCCGATCCATCTCAAGCAGCTCTTGCTTGTCGCCAATTTTAAGCGACAGGTGGGCACAAATGGTGTCCACCAAGCGGCTTGGATCTTCAATCCCCGACAGCGAATTAAGCACTTCGTTGGGGACTTTTTTGGAGAGTTTGACGTACTGCTCGAACTGATTGAGCAACACGCGTACCAGTGCTTCCTGCTCACGACTGGTCAGCGGTTCACTCTCTCGGGGCGTTAAATACGCCTGGGTGTAGCCTGCGGCATTCTCTTCGACATTGAGAACATCCGCTCGAAAATTCCCCTCAATGAGTACCTTGACCGTGCCATCAGGCAACTTAAGCAGTTGCATGATATCGGCCACGGTGCCCATAGCGTAAAGATCCGCATTGTCAGGCTCATCTTGAGACGCTTCACGCTGAGCCACCAGTAGCACACGTTTATCAGCCTCCATCGCCGCTTCGAGCGCCTGGATAGACTTTTCACGACCTACAAAAAGGGGGATGACCATTTGCGGATAAACAACCACATCGCGCAATGGCAAAAGGGGTAGACATTGTGTCTGTTCGGCGTTCTGCTGCATCGCAGACGTTCCTCGACAAATCGGATGAGTACTTAAAAGAGTACTTAGAAAAGTACTGCACACTTTTCAAAATGCTGGCGTTTAGACGTTAGCATTGAATAGGCTAGGCAGTAACACTTCACGAATTAGGCTTTATAACTCTCTCGCTAGATAACCAGGCTTCACAACACGCTTTATAAGGGCTCTCTACAGCAGAGCCCTAGAACATCTACAACAACAAGGGGTCGCCTTGGCGACCCCTTGATTTAGCGCAAGCGGTTGAAGCTGGGCCGCGATACTCGACTAGCCACTAACCATCAGTGCCGTCGACACGTGCATCTTCCTGCTGAGAGTAGATCAACAGAGGTTCGCTTTCTCCGGCTATCACAGATCCGTCGATGACGACCTTGCTAACACCTTCAAGCGAAGGAATTTCGTACATGGTATCCAACAGTACCGACTCTAGAATAGAGCGCAGTCCGCGAGCACCTGTCTTACGCTCCATGGCTTTTTCAGCCACTGCACGTAACGCTTCATCTCTGAACTCTAGCGTTACATCTTCCATTTCAAACAGCTTGGCGTACTGCTTAACTAGCGAATTCTTCGGTTCTGTAAGAATCTGCACCAGGGCGTCTTCAGTGAGCTCCATCAGTGTTGCGATGATGGGCAAACGACCCACAAACTCTGGAATCAAGCCAAATTTAACCAGATCATCAGGCTCTACGTCGGCCAGCAGTTCACCCACCCCACGGGAAGACTCTTTGCTTTTCACCGCCGCATTGAAGCCGATGCCGCCTTTCTCAGCACGGTCACGGATAACTTTATCCAGCCCTGCAAAAGCACCGCCTACGATAAACAGAATGTTGCCCGTATTGACTTGGACAAACTCCTGCTGAGGGTGTTTGCGTCCGCCTTGAGGCGGCACGGAAGCCGTCGTACCTTCAATAAGCTTCAGCAGTGCTTGCTGAACGCCTTCACCCGAGACATCACGGGTAATAGAAGGGTTATCCGACTTGCGTGAAATCTTGTCGATTTCATCGATGTAAACAATGCCACGCTCGGCTTTCTCGACGTCGTAGTCGCACTTCTGCAACAGCTTCTGGATGATGTTTTCGACATCTTCACCGACATAGCCGGCTTCCGTCAGCGTGGTTGCATCCGCAATGGTAAAAGGTACATTCAGTAACCGTGCCATGGTTTCCGCAAGCAGCGTTTTACCGCTACCGGTGGGGCCAATCAGCAGAATGTTTGATTTACCTAGCTCTACATCGCCGTCGCGTACATCTGTTTTCAAACGCTTGTAGTGGTTATATACCGCTACGGAAAGCACCATCTTGGCGCGATCCTGTCCGATAACGTAGTCATCAAGCGTATGACGTATTTCGCGTGGCGTAGGTAAACGCTCCTCATCGCTCTCGGCATCGGCTTCGAGAACTTCCTCGCGAATGATGTCATTACACAAGTCGACACACTCATCGCAGATATAGACGGATGGGCCCGCAATCAGCTTACGTACTTCGTTTTGGTTTTTGCCGCAAAACGAGCAGTAGAGCAGTTTGCCACCTTCGTCTTTGCCTTTGCCGTCGGCCATTCGCATACCTCTATCACTGCGGCGGCTTTCGCCGCCGGAAAAGCTCGTTAGAAAAGCAGAATCCTATCACGCTATCAGGATGTAGGCCGCTTATCCAGCACTGCATCAATCAGGCCATACTCTTTGGCTTGATTGGCGCTCATGAAATTATCCCGATCAGTATCACGTGAGACAGCTTCAATTTCCTGACCCGTGTGGTGGGCAAGAATTTGGTTCAGTTTCTCGCGAATACCCAGAATCTCACGGGTATGAATTTCAATGTCAGACGCTTGGCCTTGGTAACCACCCAGCGGCTGGTGAATCATGACGCGTGAGTTGGGAAGGCAATAACGCTTGCCAGCAGCACCCGCTGTCAATAACAGCGCACCCATGCTGGCCGCCTGACCAATACACACCGTAGAGACATCTGGTTTCACAAACTGCATAGTGTCATAAATCGACATACCCGCAGTGACCGATCCACCTGGCGAGTTAATATACAGGTGAATATCTTTATCGGGGTTTTCCGATTCCAGGAACAGCAGTTGGGCAACAACCAGATTAGCCATGTAGTCTTCTACAGGGCCTACCAAAAAGATCACACGCTCTTTTAACAGGCGTGAGTAAATGTCGTAGGCTCTTTCCCCTTTGGCGCTCTGCTCAACCACCATGGGCACTAAACCGCCGGCGTTTTGAATATCAAACTCACTCATTCAGGTGATTCCTTGCGTCCGGGAAGGGAAAGGCGCACCGACATATTAGGTGCGCCGCGTTCCAGGGTGTTAGGCGCTCGCTTGCTCGCCCTCTTCAGCACCCTCATCTTGCTCTGCCTGCTGTTGCGCAGCGGCAAGGGCTTGCTGATAAGACATTTCAACGTCTTTAATGTTCGTTTGTTCGAGCAGCTTAGCTACCGCTTTCTCTTCGAGAATGGCAGATTTTACTTGGGTTTTCATCTGCTCGTTACCCATGTAGTAGCTAACCACCTCATCAGGATCTTGGTACTGCTCAGCAAGCTCGGTCACTTTTGCTTTGATAGCATCATCGTCAGCATCGAGTTCGTTAGCTTTGATTACTTCAGCCAGCAACAAGCCGACCTGAACGCGGCCTTTGGCCTGCTCTTCAAAGAGTTCGTTGGGCAACTGGCTGACATCAAAATCTTCGCCTAGACCAAACTGCTGCGCCGCTTGGCGCTTCATGCCGTCAGTCTCTTGTTGAACGAGCGCGCTAGGCACAGGAATTTCGTTAACCTTTTTCAGCGCATCGAGCACTTGCTGCTTAACCCGGTTATCAACGGCTTGCGACGCTTCACGGGTCATGTTCTTCTTGATTTCAGCGCGGAATTTTTCCTGATCGCCGCCTTCAACGCCAAAACGCTCGATAAACTCAGCGTCTACCTCGGGCAACTTCTGGCTGCTGACCTTATGTACGGCTACCTTGAAGGTGGCTTCTTTACCGGCTAAATGTTCGGCCTGGTAATCCTCAGGGAAGGTGACGTTAAGGGTCTTCTCTTCGCCCGCTTTAGCGCCAATTAACTGCTCTTCAAAACCAGGAATAAAGCTATTGGAACCAATGACCAGCGTGTGGCCTTCGGCACTACCGCCTTCAAAAGGCTCGTCACCGATGTAACCCTGGAAATCGATAGTGACTTGATCGCCGTCAGCTGCAGCAGCGTCCACTTCTTCCCAGGCTGCATTTTGCTTACGCAGCGTATCGATCATCTCATCGACATCCGCATCACTCACCGAAACCACCGGACGCTCAATCTCTGTACCTTCGATAGAGTTAAGCTCAACCTGCGGGTAGATCTCCATAACCGCAACGAACTCTAGGTCTTTACCGGACTCATTGACCGATGGCTCAATTTGCGGGAAGCCAGCAGGGTTCAACCCTTCTTCGGTAATAGCGCGCACATAACGCTCACGCATTACTTCGCTGACAACCTCGTTACGTACGTCTTGGCCGTAGCGCTGCTGGACTACTGCCATTGGCACCCGGCCCTGGCGAAAACCATTCAAGCGAACGTTCTTCGCAGTGTCTTTCAAGCGAGCGCTAACGGCCCCGTCAATTTCGGCCGCCGGCACTTGAATGGTAATGCGGCGTTCGATCTGGGAGGTCGTCTCGACAGAAACTTGCATGAATTGTCCTCTAACGGCTGGGCGTTGTGTTGATTGCATATAATAAGTTCAAGGGGGCAATTTTAAGAACCCCAACGCATAGTGGCAAGCGCCATGCTCGCAACATGGGGGCAGTGATTTTAAAAACAAGGCAATAAGCGAGCAATTAACCACTTTAAGGCGTGTTTAGCTTCATTATTCGCCCCACGTTGCGTAATTTTTACCATTCTACTGCTTTGTGCGTCTTGCAGCGACTTTTTCAATCACTACCGCAAAAAAAGCTAACCTGCATGACGCTCACCCGACCACCATAAGCTCAGCGCATGAAGAAGCACCCCAAGCGTAGCACCATGAGAAATGAACACCTGCCAACTGATCCAGTCCGTAAACAGCGCATGCCAGCCACCCATCACCACCATTCCCAGCAGCAGCATAACGACTAACCGTTTACATAGTTGTGGCAGACGACGACGCGCCTCCACGGCCAGTAAGCGCCACTGAACAATAGCCGCAAAAGCCACCAGCGCTAAGGCGAAGATAATCAGCGTCTGGCGGGTTTCATGCCCTCCCGCCATGTAGCGCGGCAAAGTTGCCAGCATAACGACACATAAGCCCAGCGCAACGCTGATGCGCTCAGGCGAGGTGGGGGCTCGCTGCATCGCTCAAGCCACCTCTAATTGCTGGGCAACGATCCACTCTTCCACCCAGGGCACAGCAGCATCGTCGGCCATAAAGGTCTCCATGGCATCGATCTCTAGGCGCTCCCCTAAACGCGTCGCGCCATGATCCGCCAGCAGCTCATCAAGCGCGCGGCCCGCGCCACAAAATGTATCACCATACGAGCTATCACCGAGTGCAATGAGTCCGTAGCGAAGTGTGGTAAGCGCGGGACTTTGGTCACGCAACTGCCGGACAAAGGGCACAAAACTGCCGGGAAAATCACCACTACCAGTGGTCGATACACAAAAAAGCGCCAAATCGGCGTCACCGCTGACAATATCATCAACAGATGGCTGTTCAATAATCTCCACAGCGTAACCGGCCTGTTCAAATAGGGGTTTCACCTGCTCTGCCACATCAAGGGCACCGCCATACATGGTACCCACCAAAATATTTAGCTTCGGCATCGTCACTCCCCTGTCAAAGTGTCACAGTGCCAACCGTCAAGTCGACAAATACCTGATGAATTTGCTCAAATATTAACATGGCTGGTTAGAATGAGACACATCGCCCAAACGGGTGACCCACACGCAGCGCACAGGAGTGGCTATGCAGCAAACCTTCGAGGCTTGGATCACCCCGCTAATGATTAGCGGCCTGATCATATTTATGTGTTTTATTATCTGGGATTTGGCCAAAAAATCGAACGCAGGCAAATTTGGTACCATCATGCTGTTTGTGGTGCTCGGCGCAGGCATGCTGGGTTACGTCATTAAGGTGGTGATTACCTGGCTAATCGAAGGTGGCGGCATGCAGGGGTAACAAAAGCCATCACTCCACAGGCGCGCTTATCACTATACTCATCACAACAACGCCCATCATAAAAGAGAAAAGGAGCGCCCGAAGGCACTCCTTTTTTATGAGGGGGAGTCTTGCATGACACGAGAGCAGCTACTTACCTGTGAGTAACAGCATTTCTCAAACCAAAAGACTATTCACCGCCTTCATAGTGTTCAACCTGCTGCTTAAGCTTTTGCCCTGGGCGAAACGTCACGACTCTTCGAGCAGAAATGGGAATTTCTTCACCGGTTTTGGGGTTACGCCCTGGTCGCTCGCGCTTATCTCGCAGATCAAAGTTACCAAAACCCGATAGTTTTACCTGTTCGTTCTCACGAAGGCAGGCTCTAATCTCTTCAAAAAAAGCTTCGACCATAGCCTTCGCTTCTCGTTTGGACAGGGCTAGCTCTGCATGCAAATGTTCGGCTAGCTCTGCTTTGGTCAACGCACCCATAAGGCTTCTCCTTATCCTTGAAGCAAACACAGCAACAAACGCTCTGTACCAAACGTACAGTAGCAAACGCATTGCCAAGAACGTGATAAGCATCGTGGCGTAGCCCAGGCACTCACATAGCTACTTAATTAGCCGCGCAGCTCAGCATCTAACTTGACACGCACTTGTGTCACAATTGAATCAACCAACTGATTGATTTCCTCGTCGTTTAGCGTGCGCGATGGATGCTGCCAGGTCAAGCCCAAAGCAATACTCTTGTGCTCTTCGGCCACACCTTTACCTGAATAGACGTCAAATAGCTTGATATCTTGCAGATACTCACCTGCTTGCTGCTTGGCGCAATCCAACAGCGCCTGCACAGGAGTCGCCTCTTTGAGTATAAACGCCAAATCACGGCGCACCTCAGGAAAGCGTGATAACGGTTCAAAGGCAGGAATACGGCCTTGGCTAAGCGCATCCAGACGCACTTCGAAGAGCGCCGCATCCATCTTCAAGCCAAGCGTTGCGCGCACCTGAGGGTGCAGGGTACCGATCCAACCCGCAGGCTCTCCACGATGCAGCAGCTGCGCACACTGCCCCGGATGAAGGGCCGGGTGCTCTGCAGGCTCAAAGCGCCATGCGTCAGCGTCACCGCCCAAGGCCAGGACACTCTCCAAATCGCCCTTTAGATCGTAGAAATCCACCCGCCCTTTCGCATCACTCCAGCCCTCTGCTTCCCGCGCACCACAGACCAGAGCACCAAGCATCGGGACTTGTGACAACTCATCCAGTTCGCCGTTGAAAACCAGCCCGGTTTCAAACAGCCGCACGCGGGTTTGCTGACGGTTAAGGTTATACTCCATGGCGCGCACCAAGCCGGGAAACAAACTAGCACGCATCACCGACAAATCAGCCGAGATAGGGTTAGCTAGCGCGGGGCTTACAGCATCGGGCAGCATGGTCGCTTGCAGCTCAGGAGCCACAAAGCTGTAGGTAATCGCCTCTTGGAAGCCGCGGGCAACCATCTGGCGGCGCAGCCGTGCCTGGGTAAGCGTTGCCTCGTCTGCTGAACGGAGCGCCAAGCGTGCCGCCGGCCGGCGCACCGGCAAATTATTGTAGCCATGGATACGCGCTACTTCTTCGATGAGATCCTCTTCGATGGCCAGATCAAAACGCCAACTCGGCGCAGTGACTGCCCAGCCGGCATCCTGCACGCTGACTTCAAGCCCTAGGCGTTGCAAGATATCAGTTACATCATCACTATCGAGAGCCTTGGAAAGCGCTTTTTCTAACCGTTCACTGCGCAAGAAAATAGCGCGCTCAGCAGGCATACGCTCAGCACTTTGCGCTTCAACAAGAGGCCCTGCTTGGCCGCCGCAGATATCAATCAAAAGCTGTGTGGCGCGCTCAACGGCAACTGGTGTCAATTGCGGATCGACGCCGCGCTCAAAACGGTGCGATGCATCTGTGTGTAGCCCGTAGGAGCGCGCCTGCCCCGCAATGGCAAGCGGAGTGAAGAACGCTGATTCAAGGAAAATAGTCTGGGTATTTTCATTAACGCCGGAGTTTTCCCCACCCATCACACCTGCCATGGCTAGCGGGCCTGAGCTGTCGGCAATGATCAACGTTTCGGGGCGCAGCGCCATATCACTACCATCAAGCAGTGTTAGCCGTTCGCCCGGCTTGGCCATGCGAACCACTATGCCCTCTTGCAGGTTGTGGCGGTCAAAGGCGTGCATCGGCTGGCCCAATTCCAGCATGACGTAGTTGGTAATATCCACCACTGGGTCAATCGAGCGCACGCCACTGCGGCGAAGACGTTCTACCATCCACAGCGGTGTTTCAGCCTTAACATTAACGCCCTTGATTACGCGACCAATATAGCGCGGGCACTGCTCTGGTGCCTCTACGCTCACCGCGAAGCTATCCTCAACCTCCGCGGCCACCGGTGCGATTACGGGCCCGTTAACCGGCAAACGGTTAAGCACGCCGACCTCTCGCGCCATCCCCTTAATACTCAGGCAGTCTCCCCGGTTGGGCGTCAGATCGACCTCAATCGTCATGTCATTAAGATGCATGAACTCTCTGAAATCGCCCCCCACCGGCGCAGATGACGACAGCACCAGGATGCCGGGCGAGGTCTCTTCTTCAAGCCCCAGCTCCGATGCAGAACAAATCATCCCGCGCGATTCAACGCCGCGTAGCTTGGCTTTTTTGATTTTAAAATCACCTGGCAGCACGCCACCCACCTGGGCAAAGGGGATTTTCTGACCAACATCAACATTGGGTGCACCGCAGACAACCTGCACAGGCTCGCCACTACCGTCATCAACGGTGCACACATTGAGCTTATCCGCGTCAGGGTGCTTCTCTTTACTCAGCACCTCAGCCACCACTACACCGCTGAATGCGGCGGCTACCGGCTCAATAGCGTCGACTTCCAAGCCCGCCATGGTGATTTGGTCGGCCATTGCCTGCGTTTCAAGCTGCGGCGAAACCCACTCACGCAGCCACTGTTCTGAAAATTTCATCGTTGATCCTGTATTCGGCGGCGGTCTTAAGCGAATTGACGTAAAAAACGCAGATCGTTTTCAAAGAACAGGCGTAAATCATTCACGCCGTAGCGCAGCATTGCCAAACGCTCAGCCCCCATTCCGAAGGCAAAACCGGTATAGCGCTCGGTATCAATACCCGAGTGACGAAAGACTTCAGGATGCACCATGCCGCATCCCATCACTTCCAGCCAGCCGCTGTGGGAACAGACACGACAACCTGATCCACTACACATCACACACTGAATATCCACTTCGGCGGAGGGCTCAGTGAATGGAAAGTAGGATGGACGGAAACGCACCGAAAGGTCGTCGCGCTCAAAAAATGCCTGCAGAAAGTCTTCGATCGTTCCTTTAAGGTCGGCAAAGCTAACCCCCTCATCGACCAGCAAGCCCTCCACTTGGTGGAACATGGGGGTGTGAGTCAAATCTGAATCGCTGCGATAGACCCGCCCCGGGCAAACGATACGGATAGGTGGCTCACTACTTTTCATAGTACGCACTTGCACCGGCGAGGTGTGAGTACGCAGCAAGCGCGTGGCGTCAAAATAGAAGGTATCAGCCATACCGCGAGCGGGATGGTGCGCGGGAATGTTGAGGGCTTCGAAGTTGTGATAATCGTCTTCAATTTCAGGCCCTACCGCCACGTCATAACCAATACGTGTGAACAGCCCCTCTATGCGCTCAAGCGTACGCGTGACGGGATGCAACCCACCGCTGGCCTGACCACGCCCTGGCAATGTGACATCGATACTTTCAGCGGCCAAACGGGCATTCAGCGCCTCACTTTCAAGCTGTTCGCGCTTAGCATCAATTTCGTCGGCCAGCGTTTGCTTGGCTTGATTAATACGCTCGCCTGCTGCCGGGCGTTCTTCGGCTGACAGCTTCCCCAGGCCCTTCAGCAAGGCAGTTACCTCACCTTTCTTACCTAAGTAGCGTACTCGTAACTCGTCTAGTGCGGCGACACTCTGCGCAGCCTGAATGGCGTCGCGAGCCTCAGATACCAGAGTAGGAAGGTGATCCATCCGTTTCACTCCGAATTAAGCGGTGTCCATCCGTGAAGATGGCGTGGCACGTTGAAGGTGACAAAAAAACAGGGGAAGAGCGGCTGCTCTTCCCCTGGATGGGTCACTCTGAAATGACCTCAGGCACGTAACACGGGCACAAGCCCTGTGCATATTACCTTATTGGGCAGCCTTGGCTTTTTCCACGATGGCAGCAAATGCAGCCTTCTCGTGTACTGCCAAATCGGCCAATACTTTACGGTCGATTTCGATACCGGCTTTCTTAAGACCGCCAACAAAGCGGCTGTAAGACATACCGTTAACACGCGCACCAGCGTTAATACGCTGGATCCATAGCGCGCGGAACTGGCGCTTACGATTGCGACGGTCACGGTAAGCGTACTGACCAGCTTTGATAACAGCTTGCTTGGCAACACGGAAAACGCGTGAACGGGCACCGTAGTAACCTTTGGCAAGCTTCAATACTTTTTTATGGCGACGACGCGCTACTACGCCACGTTTAACTCGAGTCATAACACACTCCTGACTTTAAGGCTGAGGCAAAAAAAATGTGCACTCAGAAAAACGAAAACCCGACTTATAGATTCGGCAGCATACGCTGGATGAGCGCTTTATCAGACGCGTGGATCTGCTTCATTCCACGCAATTGACGCTTACGCTTGGTCGATTTCTTGGTCAAGATGTGGCTACGGTGAGACTGCTTGTGCTTAAAGCCATTAGCAGTCTTCTTGAAGCGCTTGGCAGCGCCGCTGTTGCTTTTGATTTTCGGCATGAGGAAAACTCCGCTCGATATTTTTTAGAAAACCCAGGGCCGACCACCAGTTTAACGGTGGCCCGTTGACATCGCCGTTGGATCACTTCTTTTTCGGGGCAATAATCATGATCATCTGGCGGCCTTCCATTTTAGGAAAGGCCTCTACCACTCCGATCTCTTCCAGGTCTGCCGCGATCCTTTCCATCAGCTTACGGCCGATATCCTGGTGCGCCATTTCACGACCACGGAAGCGCAGTGTGACTTTGCCCTTGTCACCACCTTCCAAAAAGCGCGTCAGGTTTTTAAGCTTGACCTGATAATCGCCTTCATCGGTGCCAGGACGGAATTTGACTTCCTTAACCTGGATTTGCTTCTGCTTCTTCTTTTGAGCCGCTTTCTGCTTCTTGGTCTCAAAAACGAATTTGCCGTAATCCATAATCTTACAGACGATGGGATCGGCATTCGAAATTTGCACGAGATCTAAGCTTTCAGATTCAGCACGCTCTAGCGCTTCGGTGGTGGGCACAACGCCCAACTGCTCACCGTCGCTACCAATAAGGCGTACTTCTTCTTCGACAATTCGCTCGTTCATTGGTGGGCGTTTGTCTGCTGGACGCCCGCGCTGGTTGCTTCTCTTGATCGTTCCGTCTCCTTAGGCCATTGACGATGTCGCCAGGGCTGCTCTCTCGGCAGTATGGCGTTCAATAAATTCATCGACCGTCATTGTACCGAGGTTTTCGCCGCTGCGTGTTCGCACGGCCACTGAGTCAGCTTCGACTTCCTTATCTCCCACCACAAGGAGATAGGGAACTTTCTGTAATGTATGCTCACGGATTTTAAAGCCGATCTTCTCGTTCCTCAAGTCCGCTTTAACACGCAAGCCACTTTTTTGCAGACGTTTCTCCAATTCGAGCGCATATTCACGCTGCGAATCGGTGATAGTCATGACAACCGCCTGCTGAGGCGCAAGCCATAATGGCATAGCGCCCGCATAATGTTCAATCAAGATGCCAATGAAGCGCTCCATGGAGCCTACAATAGCACGATGCAGCATTACCGGCGACTTACGCTGACCTTCTTCAGTCACATACTGAGCCCCAAGCCGCTCTGGCATCATAAAATCGACCTGCATAGTGCCGACCTGCCATTCACGCCCCAGACAGTCTTTCATATGATATTCAATCTTGGGGCCGTAGAACGCGCCTTCGCCAGGAAGTTCCTGCCACTCGACGCCACAAGTTTTCAATGCGCTACGCAGCGCATCTTCTGCCCGATCCCAAACCTCATCACTTCCAATGCGCTTTTCCGGGCGAAGAGCAATTTTAATAGCTATATCTTCAAAGCCGAAATCACTATACACCTTTAGCGCTTGGCGATGAAAATCAGTCACTTCAGGCTCAACTTGAGCTTCAGTACAGAAAACATGGCCATCATCTTGCGTAAATGCCCGCACACGCATAATGCCGTGTAAAGCACCTGAAGGCTCGTTACGGTGGCATCCACCAAACTCACCAAAACGAACGGGCAATTCGCGATAGCTACGCAAACCAGAATTAAACACCTGAACATGTCCAGGGCAGTTCATCGGCTTAAGAGCATACTCACGCTTTTCGGATTCAGTAAAGAACATGCCGTCCGCGTAGTTATCCCAGTGCCCTGATTTTTTCCAAAGCGATACGTCCATAATCTGAGGACAGCGTATTTCTTGATAACCACCCTCTTTATAGACGCCCCGCATATATTGTTCGATCTGCTGCCATAGCGCCCAGCCGTTTGGATGCCAGAATATCATCCCCGGCGCCTCTTCCTGCATGTGGAAGAGATCCAACCGACGCGCCAACTTACGGTGATCGCGTTTCTCCGCCTCTTCGAGACGTTTGACGTAAGCCTTCAGCTGTTTTTTATCACCCCACGCGGTGCCGTAGATACGCGTCAACATAGTATTTGCAGCGTCACCGCGCCAATAAGCACCGGCCAACTTGGTCAACTTAAAGGCTTTTAAGTGGCGGGTATTTGGCACATGAGGCCCGCGGCACATATCGGTGTATTCTTCGTGATGATAAAGCCGGATGGTCGCGTCATCGGGAATATCGCGAACAATTTCCTGCTTATAAGGTTCATCGCGGTGTAAAAAAGTCAGCATTGCCTGGTCACGATCAACATACTCGCGTACCACATCGTACTCACGCTCTATCAGTGACTGCATACGCGCTTCGATGGCTTCCAGGTCTTCCGGTGTGACAGATTGACCAAACTCAATATCGTAGTAGAAACCATCTTCAATAACTGGCCCGATGGCCATTTTGGCCTCGGGGTACATCTGCTTAACCGCATGACCAATGAGGTGAGCGCAGGAGTGGCGAATAATTTCCAGCCCTTCAGCGTCACGGGCAGTAATTATCGCCACCGTTGCGTCTTGCTCGATCAGGTCAGCGGCATCTACCAGCACACCATCGATCTTTCCAGCGATACAGGCCTTAGCCAAACCAGGGCCAATGGATTCTGCGAGCTGCATAATGGTTAGCGGTGCTTCAAACGTCTTTTGACTGCCGTCAGGCAGAGTAACAATAGGCATTCAGATTCCTTGAGCGCAGTGGTGATCCATACCAAGGATCACATATCGCTATCAATGGTCTTGGGAGAGGTGTAAATGTACCAACATAAAACAGCAGCAAGACTAGCAGACTTGCCGACCGCTTAAAATAAAAACGGGAGGCATAAGCCTCCCGTTTCTTTACCTGTGGATTGCCGCTAGCACTTTATAACCAAACCGCAAACCTCAGATGATAAGTGAACTTAGTTCCACTCATCCAGTTCAACGCGACGGTTCTGGAAGCGACCTTCTTCAGTCTCGTTAGAGGCGACCGGACGCTCTTCACCGTAACCTACCGCACGCATGCGGTTAGCTTCTACGCCACGGCTCGCCAAGTAGTTAGCAACAGATTGAGCACGCTCTTGTGACAAGTTTTTGTTGTACTCGTCAGAACCGCGTGAATCAGTGTGGCCTTCGATGCTTACGCGAACATCAGGGTTGCTGACCAAGCGCTCTGCAACACCGTTAAGCACGCTCTGAGCGTTAGAGGTTAACTGAGCAGAATCAAACTCGAAGTTAACATCTTCCAGAACTACGCTATCCGGGCAACCCAGGGCGTTCACTTCTACACCAGCAGGAGTGTTCGGGCACTGATCACGGTAATCGGGCACACCGTCGTTATCGGAGTCAAGCGGGCAACCGTTGGCATTAACTTCAACGCCAGCGGGAGTGCCTGGGCACTGATCGCGGTAGTCCGGCACGCCATCACCGTCAGAATCTAACGGGCATCCCTCGGCGTCAACTGCGACACCAGCAGGCACTTCGCCATAGCTCGGGCACTGAGGTGCAACCGGCTCAGGCGTACGATCAGCACATAGCAGACCGCCGATAGCAGCACCAGCTGCGGCACCAGTAGCAGCACCGCTCTCTTCATCAGAACTACTGCTGGTGGCGTAGCCAATGCTGCCACCGATAACGCCGCCTGCCAGACCACATACCGCAGGGTGCTGGTACCAGCTGCGGTCGCTGCTAGCGCTTGCTTGGCCGGAAGACTGTGAGGCCGAGCTGGCACAGCCAGATAGACCTACTACCAGTGCGGAACCGATGAGCAAGCCAGTCGTTGATTTTTTCATGCAAGACTCCTTCTTGATCCAATGCTGAAATGGCCATAAGTGACCAAATCTATCCAATGCTTCTTATTGCGAGAGCATCCATTTTTCGCCTGCTCCATATCGCTGTTGATAGTATCAAGCTACCAGTACCAATAATCACGTACTAATTACTCAACACCCAGTCGATATAGAGCGATGTGCCTATCATTCACGCTTAAGCGCAGGAAGGCAACAATGCCAAGATATCAACTTCTTGCCAATACCGACATCCTTCAGCATAGCAAAATTGCCGCAATGGGCACTAAAAATTAGCTTGCTATGCTTTTGGGCGGTTTAAACCGCTCAAAACCTGTCATTAATGCAGCGCTTTTCTGCCTTGGGCACGCCATTTCAGCACTGCCCGAGCTGCCTCCAATACGGCATCGCGCATATCATTTTCTACCATCAGCCGCTCTTTGTCTTCCTGCATACGCTCTCGGGGGGACAACTGTTGACGAGCGGTATGGGTATTCAGGTGTTGAGTGCGGCTGTAGTGCTCGGCAAATGCCTTAAATTCAGTTCGTTCCGTTAAACTAGGATCAATGATTTCCAGTAACACCTTGCACCGCCAGGCGCCTTCGGTAATATCGACCTGCTCCTGAACCAGTGCGCTTGCTACATAATCGAGGTTTTCTAAGCTATTTTGTTGGGCGCGAGCGTCTTCATCGCGACGATAAGCTTCTCGACGACTCACCTCTTTGCGTAACGACCATGCGTAGAAACACAACCCTACAATGACTGCAATCGCCACGGCGAGTAATACCAGCGCTACCGTTGAGCTCATGAAACTCCTCATTCAGCGGATAAATTGCTTGACGAAAATTGTACACCCTTATACCACTATTCTGCCAATAGCATCTAGGCTTGCTTCTCTTCTGACTGCATAGCTGTCCAACTCTTGTTTGGATCACCAAGCAAGCGCCGCAGCGTAGTGATCAAGTAATAGCGCCCCAAAAACACCTAATAAATAGCGAATTGAGAACCAGAATGCGCCGATAGGAGCAGCAGGATCCTGACCACGCCACACTCGCCAATTCCACACCATGAAGCGCGCATTCAGGCACAGCACGACCACTAGGTAGAGCGCGCCGCTCATGCCTATCATCACCGGCAGTAAGGTGGCTAACACCGTTAACCACCCATACAGCCAAATTTGCAGCCGCGTAAAAGGAATGCCGTGGGTAACGGGCAGCATGGGGATACCAGCCCGGGCATAATCATCGCGCTTGTGAATGGCCAGCGCCCAAAAATGGGGCGGCGTCCAGGCAAAAATAATCAGCATTAAAAGCAAAGGCTCGGGGGTAATTTGCCCAGTAATAGCGACCCACCCCAGCAGTGGCGGCGCAGCGCCAGCAACGCCTCCAATGACGATATTTTGTGGTGTCGCCCGCTTTAAAAAAGCGGTATAAATCAGCGCATAACCAATTAGGGAGGCAAAGGTTAGCGCAGCCGTTAAATGGTTAACCTGCCACACCAATAGCGCCACACCCGCGACTGAAAGCAAGCACGCCCAACCTAGAGCGATTGCCACGGGTAGACGTTTACTTGCCAAAGGACGACGAGACGTTCGTGTCATTACCGCGTCCAAGTGGCGGTCGATGACATGGTTAAAAGCCGCCGCACCGCAAGAGGCCAAGCCGATACCGGCTAGCCCAAGGACTACGTTCGTCAATGGTGGTAGGCCCGGGGTTGCTAACGCCATTCCTACGGCAGCACACACCAACATAACGGCAACAACTTTCATCTTGCACAGACCAAGGAGCTCTTTCCAGCCCCACACCATAGAAGGCACTGCCGTGGGTAGCGTCATTGTTATATTTCGCATGGCATGCTTCCCTTTTATTGAACGATAACGTTGTTATAAGGTGAATGAGTCGTCGTTGAGTAAACGCCAGCCTCATGATAGCGCCAACGCCACCAGGCCCAAACGAGCCCAACGGCCAACGCAATGGCGCCCGCTGTGTGCAGTAGCGCCAGCCAAAGCGGCAACCAAAGCACCACATTGGCCACCCCCAATGCAGCCTGCAGCACATACAAACCGACGACAATCGCTAGCGGCCTTACCACATTCTGCCACTGTCGATAACGCCACCAGAGCACTATTAGCCCGACACCAAGCAACAATGCCCCCAGGCGATGTACCACTTGAATCGCGGTACGTGCATCGGCATGTAAATGCCCATGTAGGTAATTGGGCCCCACGGTCTGGGTAAGATGGAAGCCCTCGCTGATATCCATCGCGGGCATCCACTGGCCATTACAAGTAGGAAAACCTTGGCAGGCAATACCGGCATAATTGCTGGACACCCACCCACCTAGAGCCAATTGCACTACCAGCAAACATGCCGCAATACCCCACCACGCATTCACTCGCCGAGGCTCACTTGTTGGCTTTGGCGCCACAGCGAGGCGTAAGCGAAGATGCAGCCAAAAGAGCAGCAGCAGCACACTCAACCCGCCCAGGAGGTGAAGGGTAACGACTTGAGGCCATAACTTGAGCGTAACGGTGAAGGCACCAAAGGCGCCCTGGAGCAAAATAACCACCAGCAGCATCAAGCTTAGGTGCCATGGGTAATCGCGACGATGACGCAACGGCCAGCCCAAGGCTACAACGCTAACGATCACCAATCCCAACAGCGTCGCGATATAGCGATGTACCATTTCTACCCACGCTTTAAAGGGCTCCAACGGGACATCGGGATGATGAAGCGTGGCAAGATCATTATCAGGAACTAATAGCTTGCCGTAGCAACCCGGCCAGTCAGGGCAGCCTAAACCAGCATCGACTAAACGCGTCCAGGCGCCTACCAGCATCACTACGGCAGTAAATAGAGTACCTACCAGCGTTAATCGCACTAACCAGCGCAAGCGGCGCTCAAATGAATCGTGCATGGCGTTTCCTTAACAGCAGAGGCTAGCGCGCTTTATTGAGGATTCACTTTAAGTAGATGCTGGATATCCTCGAGCACATCCTCAGTGGCTACGTTGGCCTCAAAGGCCAGTGCTGGTCGCCCCATTGGATCAAGCAGCCAAGCCGAGTTGGCTTGACGCCACGGAGGTAAGTGCTGCCATTCGCTGGTCATTTCTCCTGGCAGCGATTCGGGATCCCCACCAATCCGTAAGCGAGTTAACCTCGGCGCTTCGCGCCCTAAAGCACGGTGTAAACGCCAAAACTCATCCTTACGCTGCTCACACTGCTGAGAGCAGTCAAAGGCCAAGACCCACTCCTCTTGGCTATTGACCGCAGCTATTGTTAAAGGCCACTCGTCAAGCATGGGCAATTCCAGCTCCACATTTCCGTGAGCAGTATGGCGATCGGGAATACCGATGCGTAACTCGACCATTCCCCAAGCAGCGACCATGGGCGCCGCAAAAACGACAAAAATAAGGATTAACTTGAGCCGCTGACGGCGAATATGTCTGGCGTCCTGCATACTTTTCACCTCTGTTTATTTTTATTAACTAAAGCTTTTTTATCAGCGCCATCGCGACGCAGTTTATATCCGCCAATAAACATCACCATCAAGGCCGCCAGTGCCAGCCCCCACCATTGAAAGGCATAGCCCATATGCCGACTGGGCGGCATCACATTGGCTTCCCACCATGGGATTAAGACCCCATCGCCTTCGCTGGCGTGCAACCAGCCTGGGTAACTAAACGCGCCTAGCGAAGCGTGCCAGGGTTCAAGGCTAAGCTGCTGCAGCCTTGCCCCTTCTCTATTTTCCCCATATAGCGGCCCGCCAGACTGTACCTCCTGCCACTCGCCAATCACTTCGACCGTACCGCTGGGTGTGGTTGTCTGCGGCGTTTCGCGACGCGGCCCGGTGGCTAAAAAGCCACGCTGTACCAGCCAAAGCTGCCCGAAACTATCACGCAGCGGGGTTAGTACGGCCACCCCCACTCTTCCGTCTACAACGCGATTATCCAAATAGAGCGTTTGCTCCGCCAAATACTGCCCACGCAACGTTACCTGGGCGCCTTGCGCTGGCTGCTCGGTAGGCTGCACTAAGGTAGGGGCTGCATCGCGAACGGCGATGGCCAACCGCTTGTCATCTGCCCGTTCCCACTGCCATAGTCCTAAACTAATACCTAACGCCACCAGCAAACTCCAAAACAGATACCAACTATAAAAACGCCATTGCCGAGAGGGATTCATCATGTGGTTACAACTACTCATTGCCGCCGTGTTTATTGCGATGGTTATCAGCTTGGCCGTAGGCGCCATTTTCCTGATTAGAGATAACGTCTCTTCCCGCCGCCTACTACTCTCTCTCAAATGGAGAATTGGATTAGCCTGTCTGCTCATGGCCCTCATTATTTTCGGCTATTGGTCGGGCCAGTTAGGCTAATGCGGTTATAAGACGTAGACAAAAATAAACAGCCCAACCCACACCACATCAACAAAGTGCCAGTACCAGCAAGAGGCTTCAAAACCAAAATGGTTTTCGTCGCCAAAGTGGCCCTTGATAATGCGTACCAGCATGGTGGCTAAAATCAGCGTGCCGATAATCACGTGCACACCATGAAAGCCGGTCAAAATAAAGAATGTTGCCCCGAAAATTCCGGCTTCCAAGGTAATGCCATAATGGGCGTAGGCCTCGTAGTATTCGACACCCTGGATCATGATAAAGCAGCAACCCAATAGCACCGTTCCCGTTAGCCAGTTGCGGCAAGTCTTCCGGTCACCCACTTTTAAAGCTTCGTGAGCAACGGTGAGCGTGATGCTGGAAGTTATCAAAATCAGCGTGTTGACGAGAGGCAGTTGCCACGGGCTAAAGACTTGTTCAGGGCCGGCAATGGATGAGTCCGGTGGATTCAACAACGGCCAAGTGGCGACAAAGTCAGGCCATAGTAATGCGGAAACACCTTTTGCCCCCTCTCCCCCTAACCATGGAATAGCAAACATGCGTACGTAAAACAGCGCGCCAAAAAAGGCGGCAAAAAACATTACTTCCGAAAAAATGAACCAGCCCATCCCCCAACGAAATGAGCGATCCATCTGCTCATCATAAAGCCCTCCCCGAGACTCACTAATGACGTCACGGAACCAGAGCCCCATCACCGCAAGAATGCCTACCACACCGATTAACACCAGCGGTAACCCGGTGTCATAAACGAGTTTAATGCCCGTGCCGACCATCATGGCGCCTAGGGCAACCGAGCCGAGAACAGGCCATCGGCTACTCGCCGGAACATAATAGCTACCACTGCTCATATCGCTTCTCCCGCCGCTTTATTATTTTTAGGCGTGTTACTGAGATTGTTTATAGGGTCGTTTACAAGCTCGTTGTTAGCGCTGCTCTTAAGCGTATTATCCAATGCAGCATTTTGAATCACATGCTCTATCGGGTAGAGGGTATACACCAGTGTAATAGTATTAATATCGTCGGGCAGATCACGCGCTAGCTGGAATACCAACGGTATGGTTAACCGCTCATTACCCTGCAACTGCTGCTCCTGAAAGCAGAAACAGCTGATTTTACGTAGATGCGTCGTGGCAGTAGAGGGAGACACACTGGGCACTGCTCTCCCCCAGCTTTCGCTACTGCTATTATTGGTGAAGGTAAAATCGACTTCCGCCATTTGCCCGGGGTGCACACTCATCTGGCGCATTTCAACGCTCATTTGCCACGGCAGGCCCGGGCTACCACGCGTGATAAATTGCACATTTATATAGCGCGACTCATCGACTTCTTCGTGCACGACGCTCTTCGCAGTGGCGTCCACCTTGCCGTTAATACCAGTAATGCTACAAAAAACGTCATAAAGCGGCACTAGTGCAAAGGCAAAGCCAAACATGCCTATCAATACGGCGATTGTTCTAATAACCGTGCGGCGCACACCTACCTTTGCCTGCTCTTGGCTATCCATAACACCTCTTAGGCCAGTGACCCATGTGCTTTATGTCATTGCTAGTGGGACGTACGATGAAACACTGGCGGCGTTTCAAACGTATGCAGTGGTGCTGGACTAGGCACCGTCCATTCTAAATCCTCGGCCCCCTCCCAGGCTTTTGCTGGCGCTTTTTTGCCACCGCGCACGCACAGTATGACGCCCAATACAAAGAGCAGTTGAGATGCGCCAAAGAAGAAGGCACCGATGCTTGAGAGTAAATTAAAGTCCGCAAACTGAAGGGCGTAGTCAGGGATCCGCCGCGGCATTCCCGCCAAGCCTGCGAAGTGCATGGGGAAGAAGGTTAGATTGACACCAATAATCGAGAACCAGAAGTGCCACTGGGCCAGCTTCTCATTGGGGTAATGCCCAGTCCATTTAGGCAGCCAGTAATAGACCCCCGCCATAATCGCAAAGATTGCCCCCGGGACTAGCACATAGTGAAAGTGGGCAACGACGAAGTAGGTATCGTGATACTGAAAATCCGCCGGTGCAATCGCCAGCATAAGCCCTGAAAAACCACCAATGGTAAACAGCACCACGAAAGCCAGAGCAAACAGCATCGGCGATTCAAAACTAATCGAGCCGCGAAACAGTGTGGTTACCCAGTTAAATACCTTCACGCCGGTTGGCACGGCGATCAGCATGGTGGAATACATAAAGAACAACTCTGCCACCAAAGGTAGACCCACTATAAACATATGGTGGGCCCAGACTAAAAATGACAGCAGTGCAATGGCCGCAGTGGCGTACACCATGGAAGCGTAACCAAACAAAGGCTTACGCGCGAAGGTGGGGATAATCGCTGAGACAATACCAAAAGCTGGCAGAATCATAATGTATACTTCGGGATGCCCAAAGAACCAGAATAGATGCTGGAACAACACCGGATCCCCACCACCTGCCGCATCAAAGAAGCTGGTGCCAAAGTTGATATCCATCAACATCATCGTGATGACACCCGCTAGCACCGGCATTACCGCAATTAATAGGAAAGCGGTAATCAGCCATGTCCATACGAATAGCGGCATATCCATTAAACGCATACCCGGCGCACGCATATTTAAAATGGTCGCGATGATGTTGATGGCACCGAGAATAGAACTAATACCGGCAATATGTAGCGCAAGAATAAAGAAAGTTGTCGAAGGTGGAGCAAAATTCGTCGACAGCGGTGCATAAAACGTCCAACCAAAATTAGGGCCGCCGCCGGGCATTAGTAGCGTTGAAAGTAGCAGTGTGAATGAAACAGGAAGAAGCCAAAAACTGAAGTTATTCAACCGAGGTAACGCCATATCTGGCGCGCCAATCTGTAGCGGTATCATCCAGTTGGCTAAACCGGTAAAAGCAGGCATTACCGCACCAAACACCATGATCAAGCCATGCATGGTGGTCATCTGGTTGAAAAATTCAGGCTCGACCAGCTGCAGGCCGGGCTGGAAAAGTTCCGCCCTAACCACGAGGGCGAATATCCCCCCGATGAAAAACATCGTCAGCGAAAAAATCAAATAAAGGGAGCCAATCTCTTTATGATTGGTGGTCAGTAGCCAGCGAAAAATGCCTTTCGGCGGCGCAGCATGACCATGGGACTGCCCATCGGCGACGGCCGTGGTGCTATGTTGCAGCGGTGGCTGAGGAGGTAGTTTGGGCGCCATGTGTCTCTCCGAAATATTGTTGTCTAATTGAGTGGCAAACCAACATCACTGGGCAATTAACTCAGCTACTGCAGAGGGCTGCACGACATCACCCGTATCATTACCCCAGGCGTTACGCGTATAGGTGACCACAGCCGCTATCTCAACAGGGTTTAAGGTGCTACGGAAAGCAGGCATAGCAGCACCCGATACACCGTTGACGACCCTATCTAGATGCCAATCCACATCATTGATGAGCTGTTCGTTATTTGCCAACGCGGGAAAGGCGGGTGGAGAACCTTGGCCTTCGGCCTGATGACAAGAGGAGCAGATCGATTGATACACTGATTCGCCGCGCTCAACTAGCTCATCCATTGCCCATTCACGGTCAACCCCCATGGCTTCCTGCTCAGCAGCCTCTTTGCGCTCAGCTAGCCAGCCATCAAACTCCTCCTCCTCCACAGCGTGCACCACCACAGGCATAAAGCCGTGGTCGATACCGCACAGCTCAGCGCACTGCCCGCGGTAAATACCCGGCTCGTTGATCTTCACCCAATTCTCATTGATAAAGCCGGGAATCGTATCCTGCTTAACCGCTAAATCCGGCACCCACCAAGAGTGAATAACGTCATCTGAGGTCATTAGAAAGCGCACTTTACGATTTATCGGCAGCACCAGCGGCTCATCAACCTCTAATAGGTAGTGCTCTCCGCGAGTTTCTTCTCCGCTGATTTGCGTTCTCGGCGTACTCATATTGGAGGTGAATGCCACATCTTCCCCCAGGTATTCATAGCGCCAACGCCACTGCTGGCCGGTAATCATTACATCCAACTCGGCGTCTGATGAGTCATACATGTTTTTTAAAGTTGCGGTGGCGGGCACCGCCATACCTACCAGGATCAAGATAGGGATAGCTGTCCATAACACTTCCACACTAGTGTGCTCATGAAAGTGGGCGGCCTTTGCACCTTTGGAATGGCGATAGCGAAACAGGGAGTAGAACATTGCCCCAAATACCACCAATCCAATCACGACACATATCCAGAATATGGTCATGTGCAGGCCGTAAATATCGCTACTCACATCGGTAACGCCGACAGGCATGTTCCAACCGTTCGTTTGAGCCTGCGATCCACTTGCAGCAAGGGATACGGCCATTAGCCACCACCGTGAACGCATAGAGACCTCCAGTTTTATTGTTGTTATTTCTTATCGTTAGATTAGGGTAGGATGAAATTAGATATTAGCAGTATAGAAAATATGTGCGATTCGTCACGCTTTGCTTATTTAACGCTATCAACGCTTTTCAGCGGGCCGCAAACATGGCCAAAAAAACAAGCATCAAAACGAACAGTAGCGTGATCACCACCCCCGTAACGAGGTAGGCTGCGGGCCTGCCACTGCTAAAGTCCTCTTCCCGCTTTTGATTACTTTGAACGCCTAGTAGGGCTGCTAACACTGACTTGACTACAGACCACATACCACCTCCGGTTTTCTTTGGCTCTCGTATCAGTCTATGGCTGAAGGGTTAGCCACTATTATCATAGACCTACATAAGCATTTACAGCCACGTAAATGACCACCTATAGTTTCTCAATGTGAGATACTCAGCCAATTCTCAGGATCAGCGCCACCCAATGGAGTGCCTTATGCTCAAGCGCCACCTCGCCTTACCCATCACACTGTTTTTGATCATTCCACTGCTGCTGGCAGGCTGCACGACTTACACTTGGCCGGATGGGTCTAAGGAAACCGTCATCGGCGTAGTGCCTGAAGAAGAGAATCAACGCTATGAGGAAGAACGCGTAGATGGCGTGCGCTATCGCATTCCCGATGAAATCCCGAAAAAGCGCAGCGAGTAATTATCGGAGTCGAAGCAGCGAAACCGGTCACGCCTTTCGCTTGGTATGCGCAGTGGCGGGTGCTGTCAGTGGGTCTTCAGGCCAGGGATGCTTTGGATAGCGACCGCGCATCTCTTTGCGTACTTCAGGATAACCCTTCTGCCAAAAGCTAACCAAGTCCTGGGTGACTTGCAACGGCCGACGCGCGGGAGAAAGCAGGTGAATCATTACGGCAACGGCACCATCGACAACGGTGGGCGTTACCCGCCAGCCAAAGGCCTCTTGCAGTTTCAACGCTAACACAGGTGGCCGCTGGGAAAGGCACGGCAGGTAGTCTAAGCCAACCTGTTTGCCGCTAGGAACCTCAAGCGCTAATGGGGTTAACTGCTCGAATTCACGTTGTGCTTCCCAGCTCAGTGAATTGAGCAAATAGCGCTCTAGCGGCAATTTCTCAATTTGACTCAACCGTTTAATACCGATTAGGTAAGGGGCTAGCCAGTTCTCTAATGAGGCTAATAGCGCTGGCTCGGACCAGTCGGGCCACTCGTCCCCCTGGTACTCGCGAAGTAGCGCCATTCGCCCGCGCAACTGCTGTAAATTATCGCCAAATAACTGCTCGGGCCGCTGGCGTAGTGCATTCAATAGCGCCTCTTTCACCGCCTCCTCGGGTAAGTGTGCTAGAGGTCGTTTGGCAATGACGAGGCTGCCGTGAGCTTGCACCTCTTCACCAATTAAACGGCCCTGTTCTTGCGACCACGCCACTCGTGGCTGCCATTGGCGAATACCAGGATATAGCGAAAGCAGCGACTCAAGTGATAGCGGTTCGCCTGAGATGATCCGCGCCTGGTCGCCAGCCGCACTGTTTAATGCGACAGCGACAACGTAGTCTTGATGCGCCAACGTATCGTTTAACGGCAGCGTAGCGGTTTTGCCATTGGCAAGCCGAAACTTACCCGGCTCAATTGACTGGCCAAGGCGCTCAGGGTACGCCAGCGCTAAGAGTGGCCCAAGCGGTACTAGCACGGCGTCATTAAGTGCCACTCCTGCTCGCTTAGCCAGCCTAAGCGCTTCGCGATGCCAACTGGGGAAGCGTTTAGGCTGACGAAGACGCAGTGCTAACGCATCATGCAGGGATCGCTCGTTGCTGTCGCGCTCTTCAAGGAGTGCCGCTATTCCACAGGCTAGTGGTACAGTATTAAACTCTGAAGCCCGCTCCAGCATCACGGCAACTCTCGGTTCAACTGGCCATTTGGCACAGCGGCTACCTAGAGGGGTAAGCCTGCGTTCGTGATCTAACACGCCTAATTGCTCGAGCAGCGATTGGCCACTGCGCCAGGCACCCTCCGGCGGCGATGTTACCCAGCTTAGCGCTTGGGGTGATGCGACGCCCCAGCACGCCAGTTCGAGCACTAGCGATGAGAGATCCGCTTGCTGAATTTCAGGCTCACCATAAGGCGCCAACGGCTGCTCCTGGGCCCAGAGCCGAAAACAACGGCCTTCCCGCTGACGCCCTGCACGCCCCCGACGCTGATCGGCACTGGCGCGATTGATCCGCCGGGTCGTTAAACGGGTTAGCCCGGTACGCGGCTGAAAAAGTGGCACCCGCTCCAGGCCACCGTCAATCACCACATTCACACCATCCACGGTAATGCTCGATTCGGTGATGGCGGTGGAGACGATAATGCGCTGTTTCGATGTATTCGCCGCCAAGGCTGCCTGCTGTACAGCAATACTCATTCTGCCGTGCAGCGGCCGAATCGCCAGATGGGGCAGCGTTTTTTCCAGCGCCTGAACCAAGCGATTAATTTCGGCGACACCGGGCAAGATTACCAGTATGCCTTGCGTACCAGGCAGTGAGAGCGCTTCCTCGACCACCCGAATTGCGTGGCTAATGCTCTCCTCACCACTCAGGGAAGGACGATAAGCCGTCGCCACAGGATACTGACGCCCATGGCACTCAATAACAGGTACTTGCTCGCCCAACACCCGCTTGAGCGCTTCGACATCCAAGGTTGCCGACATCACCAGTAGGCGCAAATCATCGCGAATACTGGTCTGCACATCCAGCGTTAGCGCCAATCCCACATCAGCTTCTAAACTGCGTTCATGGAACTCATCAAAAATGATCCCGGCAACGCCTTCTAACAGCGGGTCATCTTGCAGCATGCGAGTGAGTACGCCCTGGGTGACTACTTCCAAGCGGGTTTGCGCGCTCACACAGCTATCACCGCGCATGCGATACCCCACCGTTTGGCCAACGTCTTCACCCAATTGCCGGGCCATAAAGCTGGCTGCCAAACGCGCAGCTACACGACGAGGCTCAAGTAACAGTAGTTTTTGCCCTTTGACCCACTCTTCTTCAAGTAAACAGAGCGCCACGCGGGTGGTTTTACCCGCCCCCGGCTGGGCAATCAGCATCAGCCGATTATGGGTAGTCAAGATGGTTTTAAGCGGATCAAGATACTGACCAATAGGCAAAGCGCTCATGTGAAGGTCACTTTTCCACACTGTGAGCGTCTGCACTGCTTTTAGGTGCAGAATTATTGGGCGCGGGTGAAGTAACGCCGCAGCCTTTTAGAATAACGTGCTCAAGAAAGCTGGAGATGGATTCAAGGTCATCCTCGGTTAACGCATCGCGGCCTAGAATACCGCTGACCTGGGCACTATATTCAGTGTAGTGCTGGGTGGCAGACCAAATCAGGAAAATAAGCCAGCGCGGATCGACAGCATCCATTTTTCCCTGGGCTGACCACTGGCGAATGATCGCGGCACGAGAGGAGACCCAGTCGCGTAACTCGCCGCCCAGATAATCACTTAAGAAGGGAGCACCGGCTAAAATTTCCGCCGCAAAAAGTTTTGAGCCTTCGGGATAGCGCTGCCCCAGCACCATTTTAGTGCGAATAAAGTCACTGAGTACCGTCGCGGGATCACTATCAGGAGTAATGTCTTCAAGCACTTCGTTCCAGCGGCGCATCATGCGGTTAAGCAGTCGCACATAAAGCGCTTGCTTACTGCCCATGTAGTACAAAATATTGGCTTTGGGGAGACCGACTCGATCAGCGATCATTTGCAAGCTCGCCCCGCGGTAGCCGTGCTGAGAGAACACCTCCTCAGCGGCCACCAGAATACTTGTTTCTATTCTTTCCCGGCTAGGGCTTTCATGAGTGGCAGAGACGGCGGTCATTAACAGTATTCCCCAATAGCGTGAGTGATTGTTAGCTTGAATGTTTAATTACACATGAATGCTTAGCTGGGTGAGAAGATAGACTGGACTGCCCCAAAAGTTAGCATTTCACACCAGCTTGCCCCACTCCTGTGCAGTGAGCAAATACTTGCAAGGTAGGGCGTTTTGTCCCAAGCTCAACCTATATTGACCGATCGGTCAAAAAAATTCCGGTCTATACAATAACAGTGGAGTTCGGCATGGCAACGATGACGTTCCTGCTCAATGGTACCCCTCAGCGGTGTAACGTTTCACCCGACGCCAGTATTTTAACGCTACTGCGCGAGCATTTGGCCCTAACGGGCACCAAAGAGGGCTGCGCTTCCGGTGACTGTGGCGCCTGCACCGTGGCGATTGGCGAGTCAACGGCTGGTAGCCAAAAGTTTACCAGCGCTAACGCCTGTATTACGCCCGCTCACCAGCTACAGGGCAAGCACTTGGTCACCGTTGAAGGGTTATCGGAAAAAGGTCGCCTACACCCAGCCCAGGAAGCGATGATCGAATGCCATGGCAGTCAGTGTGGTTTTTGTACGCCAGGTATCGTTATGTCGCTTTTCACCTTGCATAGCGATCTTACTCAACGCCCTACTCCCCTTTTACAAGAACTATCACCTGAACGCCTAGAAGCCGCTCTGGGGGGTAATTTGTGCCGCTGCACCGGCTATCGTCCTATCCGCGATGCGGCGCTGCGTATGAATGATACGCCCTATGAGCGCCCTCAGTGGTTCGACGCGACGTTGCCAGCGTCAGAAAGCGACACTCAGACCGCCGATTCGGCAGGAACTGCGCCATTTTTTGCTCAGCCAGCGTCTTTGGAAGAGCTAACGCAATTGCGTCGCGCAACTCCCCAGGCGCGCTTGGTGGCAGGCGGTACTGATCTTTGGTTGGAGATCACTCAGCGCTTGGCGCCGCTTGATCAGTTGATTGACGTTTCCCGGGTTGCCGAGCTATTGACGGTTGAAGAGGCTACCCATGGACATCAAACCGGCTGGTGGATAGGCGCCGGGGTTACCTATACCCAGCTCGAACCGCTATTTGAAAAGCACTTTCCTGCGTTTGCTCACCTGCTGCACCGGCTTGGCTCCCAGCAAATTCGTAATCGGGGAACGCTGGGTGGCAATATCGCCAATGCCTCACCTATTGGTGATACGCCACCCGTGCTACTTGCCTTGGGAGCTCAGGTGGAACTTGCCAGCACAAACGGCAAGCGTTGCTTAGCGCTGGAGGATTTCTTCCTCGATTACAAAAAGACCGCTTTAGCGGCTGATGAAGTCGTTTCGCGGATTTTCATTCCGCAGCCGGTTGAGGACAGTCAATTACGCGTTTGGAAGTTATCCAAGCGTCGCGAAGATGATATCTCTGCGCTACTCGGTGCCTTTAGCTACCGCATTGAACAAGGCACCTTGCACGATGTACGCATCGCTTTTGGGGGAATGGCCGCTATTCCCAAGCGCGCACAAGCTGCCGAAGCTGCGCTGGAAGGGTGCACCATCAGCGTGGAAGCTTTTCGCGCCGCTCAGCAGGCACTTGATGACGACTTCCAGCCCATGAGTGATGTGCGGGGCAGTCAGCATTATCGCCGGCAAGCTGCCAAGAACCTGCTTGAACGTCTCTATCTTTCTCTCTTAGCGCCCGACCACGAGGTGATGCTCCATGCGTACGCTCACTAAACTGGACGGCGATAGCAGCCGTGCTCGCCGTGAACTACACGACCACATCCAAGGCTCAGGGCCCTTGGCACGTCATACGGTGGACAGTAATGGCCAGCGACAGGCGGGAAGCGCAAGTTTTCACGAAAGTGCTGAAAAGCACGTCACCGGCAAGGCCGCTTATATTGACGACTTGGTACTCCCCGCAGATGCCCTGCATGTGGCGCTTGGCCTATCGCCCGTCGCCCACGGCACCTTAACGCAGCTTGATCTCAGCAAGGTGAAAGAGGCACCAGGGGTAGTCGATGTGATTACCTTTCATGAAGTGCCAGGGCATACCGATATCGGGCCGGTCTTTCCGGGCGATCCCATTTTTGTCGATCAAGCGATCAGCTACGCAGGCCAATGCCTCTTCGCCGTTGCCGCAACGTCGCTGCAGGCCGCACGTCGTGCCGTCAAGCTAGCCGCCATTAGCATAGACGAGCAACCTGCCAGTTTAGATCCGGTGGCCGCAACGGAGCGTGAGGAGTTTGTGCGCCCGACTCATGTGCAGACCCGTGGAGATTGGCAGCAGGCGCTTGATCAAGCGGAACAACTGATTGAGGGTGAGCTATTCGTCGGTGGCCAAGAGCACTTCTATCTGGAAGGCCAGGCCTGCGTGGTTCACCCCACCGAGGATGAGGGCGTTGTCGTCCATACCTCCAACCAGCACCCCAGCGAAACCCAGAAGCTGGTGGCGGAGGTGCTCGATATTCCTTTTCATGCCGTGACCGTAGAAGTGCGCCGTATGGGTGGTGGCTTTGGTGGCAAAGAGACTCAGGCCTCCCCCTGGGCGTGTATAGCCGCGATTATTGCCCGCCGCACAGGCAAGACGGTGCGACTCCGCTTACCGCGCAGTGAAGATATGCGCGCCACGGGTAAACGCCACCCTTTCCATAACCGCTATCGACTCGCCATTGATGCTGAGGGCGTTATTCAGGGTGGTGAGATTACGGTGATCGGTGACTGCGGCTACTCGCCGGATCTTTCCGACGCTATCGTTGAT